>Ga0131853_10011920_pt1 | contig 15909 bp, 4 predicted proteins | sample TergutLab28metaG_FD_92764 | JGI IMG/M metagenome (GOLD analysis project Ga0131853, IMG submission 92764) | Labiotermes labralis P1 segment gut microbial communities from Petit-Saut dam, French Guiana - Lab288 P1 (version 2) (version 2) | ecosystem: Host-associated > Arthropoda: Insects >...
TGATAAAATCGAGAAGAATGAGATGGGCTGGGCATGTGGCGCGTATGGGTGAGGAGAGGGTGTGTGTAGGGTCTTGGTGGGGAAACCGGAGGGAAAGAGACCACTGGGGAGACCTAGGCGTAGGTGGGTGGATAATATTAGGATGGATCTCCAGCAGGTGGGATGTGGGTGTATGGACTGGATTGGGCTGGCAGAGGATATAGACAGGTGGCGGACGCTTGTGAGTGCGGTAATGAACCTTCGGGTTCCGTGAAATGCGGGGAATTTCTTGACTAGCTTCAAACCAGTTAGCTTCTCTAGAAGGACTTTGCACCATGGAGTAAGTAATGGAATGATTCAGAGTGTTAAAACATAGTACGGTTTCACAATCCATATTTGAAGTAGTGACTGTAAATAAACCCATTTCTACTAGAATTCAGCCCACAATTTTTTTTCATCAGAAAATAGACCTAGATGTTCACCTGAACTCCTTTTTATTGAGAATAATGAGAATTCTGATCAGTTACGTACTGGTTCTTGTTACATGAGTCGAGGTAAGATGGTTTACTATTTAGAAAATAACGTATCATTACTGAATTTTGTTGTGCTTCTTTTCTCGTTCTGCTGCAGCCATCTAACATGAGAGGAGCACTGAATATTTGTCCCCCAGAGCGCCGTGTCCAAGTATTCAGAATGCAGACATTTTCCTCTTGTGTCACTAAAGATTCAGTGTTCCAGCATGCTTAAAATTACACTTAGGTTTATTAATACAATCTAATTATATTACCACAATGTGAAAGTTTTTATAAAGATCGATTTGTTCGCCATTTGAGATATTTCAGTGACGTAATTCGAAGGTAATTTGTGGGTTTTCTTCTAACACTTCTACCGGTCCTTTAACCCTTTAAACGTCGGGTTAAATCCCATCTGCCATCTGCTGGCATTATTAGGAACTCACCCTATTCTGCACGTTAGCAGGATAAGGGTTAAATCCCGTATTTTAACGATACCGATCTAGCGCTCCTGGAGATGGATCTTGCCGAAACGGCTTTTCCGTTATGCTCACATTAGCTGTATGAACATCACCATGTGTAAATTGGTTAAATAATTAAATGCAGAATAATCACGTGACATGCTCTTTACTACCTTTTTTTCTGTGGCGCTGCGGCCCAACGCGGGCCAGGTCCTCCACATTCACGAGGTTTCTAGATCACACACAACGACGCACCACAGTCGGTACGATTCCTCTGGCCGGGTAATCAGCTCGTCGCAGAGACCTGTACCAGACAACAAACAACACTCACTACAGACTGACATCCACGCCCCCGGCGGGACTCGAACCCACAATCTCAATAGGCCAGCGCCAGCAGAAGTAGGTATTATACCGCGTAGGCACTGGGACCGGCTAACTACATCCATTACTGATACAAAATCGTTTTAAGTTAGTCTCAGTTACGAAACTCTTCTACACGTATCACAGTTAGGAGAAATCCGGGTTTTCTTTTCAACTATAAATTACTTGACCATTTTATCCAAAAAAGTGCTGTAGTGGAATATGAATCTCTTTTATTCCCAGTTACAAAGCGCAGATCTGCCCCCTTGGGACCTTCTGGAATAGTCTGACTTCTAAAAAGCAATCCTGATATCGAATTGTTTCATATAGGAAACCAAATATTGGCCCAGAGCTATGCCGTTTGTTAGCCAATGCGTTTCTTTGTGTAGCGAGAAACCGCTGTAATTTCAGAAGCGCAATAAAAAAGAGACAGACAATCTGTGTGTAACGTGAAGTTGTGACGTGTTCTCGTGTCCATTGTTGCAGTAGGAATGCAAACAATGTGTTCTGTGTGTATTGTTGAGCTAAATATCACCGTCAACAATTTTAAATTACTGGATATTGCACAAAAATTATTTTATGGCTGATTAATGTTGGCGGTAACAATAAAACTTACTTAGCGCTTCATGTAAAATTCACAATGTTGTTGCTCGATTTTAACCAAATTTGGAATCTCTCAATAGGTGTTCATAGAATTATCCTATACCAAATTTCACAGAAATCCGTACTGTGGGAGCCGCACTGATCCGTGTGGAAGGATGGGCAGATGGACGGAAATGACGGAGGTTGTAGGCGCTTTTCGCGTCTCTCCGAACGCTCATAGAAATCAGTTGTCAGTACAGTTGATGTAAACTAATAATCGGTTTTCACAATTAGCGTATTTAATGTGAAATTTTGTTTCTTGAGGCATGCCAAGTTTCCATGTTGCCTGGACATCTTGCTTGCAGAGAGAATACACAGAAAACAGAAGTTACAATTTCATCATATGCTCTTCAGAGTCCTTATGATCATCTTAGGTCGAAAAGTCTTGAATTTTGATCAATAAATATTTCTTCCACAAAATGTGGATATGTGTTTAAGGCTGTGATTGTAACATTAGCATAAAGGTAGAGGTAAAGGTAAATTTCACCCAACAACAGACCATGAAGGCCCAGAGAAATTGTAGAGGTATAGCTGCACCCTTTCTTTAACCTCGACGCTAGATATTGTGTGGGTGTTCAACGCCACACCCCGCCCACTTTACCCTGCTTCCCGGGCAAGAGACCCAGTACCCACTGTACAGGAGGCTGGGTGTGCCGCAGGGCCCTTCTGGAGGAGTGAGGTGAATCTCGTCCAAACCGGGATTCGCTCCCCGGATCCACCACCCGTAGCGAGTCGTTATACCGACTGAGCTATCGCGGCCCACTTACATTAGTTTACTGATGCAATAATAACGCTAAGGAGTCGAACGTGAAAACCGGATTAAAGACTTTTTTCCCCATGACGAAACAGCCCCTAGTGGGCCACAGTAATCTCAGTATCGAGGCTTCACAATCACACTCAGACACACAGATACTCGGTGGGACTCCTCTGGACGAGTGATCAGCCCGACGCAGAGACCTCTACCTGTCAATACATAACACTCACAAAGACCAACATCCAAGTCCCCATTAACTACGCATGCTTGTTCATTCGTCAGACGTTTCTGATAGGCTGGCGTCTGCCGGTGATCTTTACTTTTCCCTACCAGATCCCAGCTTCTTGGTTTTCGCAGCCATACGGTGGAATTATTCTCGACCCCTCTAGACCTTTGAAGGTGGAGACACACTTTACTTTCGAAACGTCGGACACATCCTATGACACTGTGTCATATCCCAGGAGAACAGAAATCTTCTGTCTTACCTTACGGTACGACGAAAGCAGTGGTAAAGGAAAATGACGTTTCGAAACCGGGATTTGAGTAGTCCGTGGGTCAGGGTTGCTGGAGACAGGGGCGGAAGGATTAGGAAAGTATAGGCTAGATTTATTGGGAATGAAGGTCAGGTTAGACGAGTGCGCCACTGAACGAGCAGAGAAATGTAGTTTTCACTGAGAAACTTCAGTTCAAAATATGAAATAAACACTGGATTATTGTACATAAATTTTGTATTGGCGGTTAAGAGAGTACAGTTTATTGGTGTTAGGGTTTCATGTGTCATAAGAGGTTACTGGTATGAGGTCTTCACTCTTCTGGGATGCTACGCAGCCTTGGTAGTTCACCGACGTTTCGGGACGGCCTATCGGTCCCGTCTTTAAGGGTCAAGCGGTCCAAGAATGTGGGACCGGTAGGCTGTCCGGAAGCGTCAACTGCTACCAGCCAACGCTGCGTTGCAAGGTGGGAGAGCGATGACCTCGACTACACCGCTGTGGCAGTCTCGGGTGTATTGTTATTCTTAATGCGCATGCGCCAGCTGATGACAAAAGTGATGCCTCGGCGGACGGATTCTCTGTGGAATTAAGGGAGGTATTCGATCACTTCCATAAGTTCGTACATTTCATAGTCTGTCTTACGAAAGGGCCATAGCTTCTTCCTAATCGAATTCTCTAGAGATTGCGATTTTGTGCTTTCTCTTTAAATTTGTAATATCCTCTCTTTCCTTAAGGTCATCAAGTAGCTGCTTACCTCTTATTTCTCGTCTTTCCGTCACTTCTATCCTTCCCTCTATTTTTCTATCCGTGGCGTCTTTTAAAAGGTAGTTCCTGCGCAAGATGTTACCAATCCAATTAGCCTTCCTTCTTTTTATTTTATGTAGGATATGCCTTTCCTCCTTGACTCTTTGTACTACTTCATTTCTCACACTATCGGTCCAACTGATCTCCATTCTTCTCCAGCATTACGTTTGCAAACTCTCCGGACATATCTGACCTACTTTCCAAAGTTTCGTAAGCACCATATGAAAATTTCAATTCAATATGGTGGACAGAAGATATTTTCGAACCAGCTTGTCTGTCACGAGATAAACTTCGTACTACGTACGTTCTTTCACGCAAAACAAAAGCTCATACTCATAAGTAAGTACAGACGAGGCACGAAGTAACCTCAGACAGTGTGATGCTCAGAGAATAAAGCTGATAGCCTCGAGACCTCTTCGTAGAATGGGACTCTGTATATACCTTGAGGCGCTGTTGGCTCTTCTGCCATATCGAATGTAAATATAGAGATTTATTTGATTTTCACAGGACTGTTCTCTCGTTCCTTTGACGTATCTACGTGCTCTTTGTTCACAGATAGGAGTCTGGAAGTCATGGGAGAAAGAAGGACTGGATATAAAGGACATTGTATGGCCAGGCAACAGCCATACGCCTCCCCAAGGAGTCCCTGAAAAATTCCACCTTAAGATCACATTTCTAGAAGAACCTCCTTATATCAATCTAGCGCCACCTGACCCCGTCACCGGAAAATGTAATATGAATCGTGGAGTTCTCTGTCGAGTGGCCAACGAGACGCAGATGAATGGGTGAGTACGAGAATCCAGTACTTTCTCTCACACTGCTCTAATACCCACTGAAGTTCTAACTTAAATTCAGACAATCTGTACCTCTGGCTTTGGTTTCGAAGGAAACACCCCCCCCCCCGGATTTATCCACTGTTATACATCATAACTCCTGAGGGATAGTATGAAGTTTGATATTGTACAGGGCGAATCCTAAGAGCTGTAGATATCATTACCACTGACACTTAATAAGCATTCTTTCAGTTCCTTCACCCACTTTTATCAATCAATAAGACTTCCCGGTTTCTTCCGGTGTTCGCACTGTTTTTCTTCTGGTCAGAGTTACTTCCTAATAGCCTTTTGGCCTCTTACACACCGTTCTTTTTGGGACTGATGAGAGAAAGCTTCGATTACAGAAATGTTTAGAACGGTTTTTCTCGCGTAGAATTTTTTACTGTGCAGAAAGTTATATATCGAGTGCAAAATGGATTTAAGGGTTTTATTCCAATAGTACTACTGTCTTCGCCAGGCCCAGCGGCCGCCTCGCGGTGTAAGGCGTAGTTCTGCGGCTGCTCGCGCGCTGAGATTTGAATTCGACTCCCGCCGGTTGCATGGATGCCTGATGTGAGTGTTGTGTATTGTCAGGTAGAGGTCTTTGCGACGAGCTGATCACTCGTCCAGAGGAGTCCTATCGACTATAGTGCGTCGTTGTGTGTGATCTAGAAATCTCGTGAAGGAGGAGGCCACCCAGTTGGGCCGCAGCACCACTTAAAAAAACAAATATGAATATATTCAGTGCAAAACAGAAGCAGCACACTAGACCACCGAGGAAATTTGACTAGTTGTAGAACAGAGAAACGCAGCGAGTAATCATTTCGCTTTTTATTTTGGTCTCCAATTATTTTAAGGGCTGTAAGGAAAGTAATGTGATAGCCTAACTGTCTCTACCCTGCATCTCATTCCATTAGAGATGCTAATTTAACCGCAGTCGATCCTGCATGGCGATGGGTAAGATATTTTCCATTTATGGAGCCTAGCTGCTAATATTTCAAGCAATCAGTTGATGACAACCGACAAGAACTGACCCTGTAGCCTGGAGCTAAGGACTCCTAACGATAAAACAATGAACATGTTACGAAAAGAAACATAGGATCTTGAAAAGAGAGATCTAGGCTGTTTTGAACATGAGAGAGAAGCTGCGGCTTCCCTCCATTGCTGGAATTTAGTTGACCAAGTGAGGAACTCTTGACTTCTTTTGAAGGATTTTGTTTCATGGACCTAGTTAATTGTATAGGTGGTTAATTAGTTAGTTAAATATTTCCTGTAGAAGGCACCTAAGATGAATACAAGAAAATAGGTATTTTTAGAGTCCATATTCAGTATTAGGTAAGAAGGTTATATTCTTACGAGGGTGTTGCTCAGCTTGACTCTTATATGTATTTTTGTATCTTTGACTATTTAAACGCCTGAAGAACATTACGGTGACCCAGAAGTTACAACATTACTAGGGTAATTGCTTAACCGCTATTTCTGTCATGACTCAGAAGGGTATAAAAACAACGTTAAAGTGCACCCTTGCACAGGCACTGAGGATCTGTACAGGTCGTACGGCCCATAGGGGGAGTAGAGGTATGGCACTACTCTTTCTTGACCACGGCACTAGAAGGGGTGAGGGGACAGCGTCACGCCACCGCCGCAATTTACCCCCTGGAAAGACCCGGTACCCACTGTACAGGAGGCTGAGGGGGCCCCAGGGCCGGTCTGGACAGGTGCGGAAAATCTCGCCCCCACCGGGATTCGATCCCCGGACCGTCCAGCCCCTAGCCAGTCACTATACCTACTACGCTACCCGGCCCACATAACTCAGAATGCATAGTCTAAAAATCATGTAATTTAACCACCTTGCGTGTCTATAGCCCGTTGAAGACTGAGGAGACCTCGAATTGTATAAAAAGGCTCAGTTCATACCGCTCAGTAAATACGCTCCGTCTTGGTTGTAAAATCTAATTCTGTGCAAGGAAATTATCGCTGTTTGTTCGCACTACCATAGCATCATATTAGTGCAGTGTTGTTTGTTAGGTAGGTACTGACGTTTAGGAGAAGGTTTCCTCAATCTGAGGCGGCAGGTTGATTCTAAACGTCTGTATCTATCAAACTGAATGTCATTACATCCCATACATTTAGAACAGCGTGACAGTTATCCCTACACTTCAGCCATGTAAATCCATTTCACATACTGTACATTTGTCTGAGATCCAGATTAATGTAACCCTATTTATGTCTAGAAGGGAACCGCGATAGCACAGTGGTTAAGGTGCTGTGCTACAAATCGGAAGGTCGCTGGTTCGATCCCAGTTGGTGTCGGTGGATTTTTCATTGACATAAAATTCTTCCGATCGCACTATGGCCCTGGGGTCGACTCAGCCTCTAACAGAAATGAGTACCAGGAGCATTTCCTGGGGGTAAAGGCGGCCGGTGCTTAAGGCTGACAACCTACTACCATCCTGTGCCGTTGTCACGTAATCTGGGAACCTTAACTTCCTGGAACCCTCTGGGCCTGTCCAGGCCTGTAATGGGACTGATTTACCTTTTTTATTTATGTCTAGAATGTTATTTCTTGCAGTCCGGCCAAGATTTTATATAATGCCATTGCATAAATACGTTTTTAAGGGACATCGAAAGAATGAATTCAAGCAGCAAATGTACTGAGACCAGAATGCAGTCGGAGCTCGACACACGCACTCGTGGTACGTGAGTCGCTCTAGCACCAAGACTGTGCAGGCCGCGCCATAATTGTGAGCCAGCAAACTCAACGTCCGCTGGCAGATCCCGGGTTTCGACTCCGGCTCTGTGTAACTTATGTGAACTATGGCGGACCCTTCTTGTGCTCAGAACCGTGTTAATATTTGTACCCATCGGAAAGGCAAGGGTGCTTGGAAGTCGTGTCGGCTACCAGGCAGTAAAATTCACCTGTATATATAGCATCTACCCTAAAATGCTCATAGTGCAGTCAGTATAGCGACTCGCTACGGGCTGGGCTGTCCGGGGATCGAATCCCGTTGGGGGCGAGATTTTCCGCACCATTCCAAACCGGCCCTGGGGCCTACCCAAACTCCTATGCAATGCGTACTGGGCCTTTTCCGGGGGTAAAGCGGCCGGAGCGTGGCGTTGACCACCCAACACCTTCTTTCGCCGAGGTTGAAGTAAAATAGACCTATACATCTGCTCTCCCTCTGGTCCTTCGGAGCTTATTCTGGGGTGAACTTTATCTTTACCTCTACCCGAAAATGCTCGCCAAAACAATTGCTAGACTTATATATTTATAACACTATAAGCTAAGACTTGTAGCCGAGTGTAATACATTTGGAATCGGCATCTGGGAATTTGTAAATGTGGTGCCCAGTGGAATACTGATGGATGGTTGGATGGACAGACATGCACGTGTGCAGACGGATTGGTAGGCAGACAGAAGTAGAGACAAATGGCGTGCAGGCAGGTGATGGACTTATTTAAGGTCAGATGATTGGGTGCGTGTTGGAGTGTGTAGGTCAATCCGAAGCTCGATCGATGATTAATGTATCCTATATGTAACCTTTGCGCTAACACTCTTTTGTTTCTCGGTACGAGATGGAATTTGTAGTATGTATAGCATGCAACAAACGGCGCAAGAATCGGTTAGTCAAATGTTATTCAGGGGATGAGTTGACGTGTAGTGGCAGCGACGGTGGAAACATGGTCGGGAGACCAAGTTCGTAGTGTGATTGGGTTTTTATGGGCGAAACGTGCCCCCCCCCCCGCACCCAACCAATCGAAATTCGCCGAGAGTTTATGGGTGATGATGTAATGAGAGTACAGCATGTCAGTAAATACTGCAGGGAGTTCCAGAGTCTTCGAGCGTATATCCGTGATGGTAAACACACCGGACAGCCCAACACATCAGTGATGGACATTTGGCTTATCCCCCGTATAGTAATGACCTCACCCCGTCGTATTACCATTTGATTGGTCGCTTTTAAAACTATGAGGAAATTAAAAGACCCTTCATGGGAGTCTGCGAATGCAGAAGTGTAATTTATGCGTCGAAAGGATGCTTAAAACTTGTGCAAATTTGGGAAGGACTTGTCACAGTTCCGGGGATTACGTTTCAAAATAATTATATTTCACTGGAATAAACTAACTGTATGTAATATTGTATTTACTTCTGATTTAACCTTTTCACGCCTAATGTCAACTATAGATGACGTACCGCACCGCTAACCTCTAAAGTTGCATTTTATATATTTATTCAACAAATATAGCTACTGAATATTTTAAACATGGTATATACTCTACATTTTTTCTCTTCAAAATGCAGTTTGTTTCATAATTCTAACGTATTTGGTTCCTGTGTTATTCAAATTTTATGTACAGGGTGTGCTAAAATTAAAAAAAAATAATTCCGGCGCCAAAAGGTTAATTATTATGATCCAGATAAATTTTCTTATTGAAAAACTTCCGTAGCTAGTGCACGGTCACCTCTGTAGTTAAACTTGTCATTTTGCAGCTGTCATATAACGAATGTTCGTGACAAACCGTCTGCATTCCAGCCTCCTTCCTCCGTAAATGAATGAGAGTAGAGATTTTTGTTCTTTAATTTTGTTCGTTCCGTGCATTGTGAATGATTTACAAATTCTTACAGTAGCAACAAAAGCCCAATTCCTCTATTATTTACTGCATTCCTATTCGTCTCCTTTTAAGATGGTCCTTAGTCCGACCAGGAAGAAAACAAGCTACATTGCCCGCATTTTATGGAACTTTAAGTTTCATTACAACATTCACAAAATAAATTTTATATTCGTGGTTCCGTGCATCGTAATGATAGGTTGGAGAAATCCAACAAGATGCAACAGTATGCAAATATTTATTTACTGCTAATTACTCTACATGTTTCGGGCGTCCATCGCGCCCATCATCAGGATTACATAAAACTGTAGTTGCAGCCTCTGGTACAGATCATACTATCATACTTCCTCAAACGTGACGTGGTCACGTTTGAGAAAGCTTGCTCCCCAGGTAGTATGATCTGTACCAGAGGCTGAAACTACAGTTTTATGTACTTCTGATGATGGGCGCGATGGACGCCCGAAACATGTAGAGTAATTTAACAATAAATAAATATTTGCGTACTGTTGCATCTCGTTGGATTACTTCAACCTAGAACCACATCCACAAGAGTCCACCACCTGTCCCTACCCTAGCCAAATGAATCAATTCCTCTGCCCATCACACTTTTGACAGACGAAGCTTGTTTCCTTCCTGGTCGGGCTAAGGACTTATCAGCAATCCAGTATATAACTGTTCGTTGAGCCGTTCTTTCTTGTTGTATAGAAACTTCAGTTCTTGTTCAAGTTTATATTTGCTGAATTCCTCGCCAGTATGCTTCGTGTTGTTTCCGTTGGCTTTAGTCATGGTTTATTTATGTGTTAATTGCTGGACTATGTACATTGTTATTAAACGATATTGCCGCGTTAGCTATAAGCAATTTGTCTTTATGTTCTTATAATGATGGATTATTCTTGCTTGTTGAGCCCTTATCCCTTTCACATTGTCCATTCCGTGCACTGTAGATGATTTACATATCCGTATGATACCACCAAATGCACAGCTCTGCCGTTATGTACAGGGTTATTCAAAATGATTGTCGGGGTCATACACAATACACTCCAGATGCAACCCCATGTGTTTCTTTCTGTGGGGTTACGTTAAGGATAAGATCTATGTTCCTCCTCTTCCCGCAAGTATCCCGGGACTGATGGTACGAATCAGAACCGCCATGGAAATCATCACCCCTGACACGCGGAACGAACTCCATTATCGTGTTGATGTTTATAGTATCACAAAAGGTACACATATAGAGCACCTGTAAGGTATGTAACAAAAATTTGGACTGTTGTTCTATTAAATAAAAAAAAACATATACTGCTATCTCAAGTGTATTATGTATAACAAGTTGTTAAAACCCCGTCAATCATTTTGAATAAACCTGTATTTCATTCATGATTAGCTATGAGTGACATACATAGTAGTAGTTCTGTGCATTGGTAGGGATTTGTACAGGATTTGTAGAGTGTTCTGTGTCTTGATGTTTACTTTAAAATGGTACATTATTGTCAATATCACTGACCGTATGCACACGACGCGATGTTCGGGGGAGGGGGGAAAGCATGATCTTTTAATCAGGCAGGATTAAGAGACAGTAACACGCATAGTTCCCTGTCACCACAGCATGGCGCGTCCTCTGGTTGCGGATGGAGGAACGGCCTCCAATGTGGAGGGTAGCCGCGAATATATTGAATAAGCAGTCGCGGACAGCCGGCAAGGGGTGGTGCTCCAGCTTGGGGTTGGGCGAGGTGCTAACAACTCCTCACCGTAAAAACATATCTTCTTACGAAATGTCCACACAGCCTCGAACATGGACGATTCTTTAGTGCTCAGTATAGACACAGGTGGAGGGCACTTGTGAATGCTGTGATGAACATTCATATTCCATAAAATGCGGGGAATTTCTTGACTAGCTGAAAACCGGTAAGCTTCTCAAGAAGGATTCTGCTCCTTGGAGTAAGTAACTAAGTAAAATTCATAATTTGCACTGGAAGCCTGGAAACTTTGGCACCAGTACTTTTTGGGCACCACCAGAATAGCTTCAGTATACATGATATTTGAAAGTACGTCTTGTTGTGCTTTGTGTTATGAAGGTAAAGGTATATGGACAGTTGTGGTGCATAAAATATGGACCCGCGGAACTGTAGTTCGATCACCGTGCTCTAAATAATAACGGCGAGGGAGTCAAACATTGCTACATGAACCGATGGTCTTTTTTTTATATTTTGGCTCTTGCGACTTGTAACAGACGAAATGGAAACCCGTGTTTGGAATTATGAAAAGACAGTTACATAATTAAAAATTGTTATGTGGAAGGCCGGAATCTTTGGAAATGACGTTATGTGGGGCGGACTAATGCTTTGAAACTGAAGAGGTGGGTAGAGCCGACTTCGATGTACTTACACAACCATTCGCCACGTTGCCACACCGTGCTGTGCGTGATGCACCTCTCATGTGCAGACTGACAGAGCGAGTCACGTAAAATGGGACAGTGCCTGATAAATGATGCAAAAAATGAAACTTTTTTGTGTTTTAGATCATTCATTTCTGATTTATGTTGTTGCAGCTGCTGGTTATTACCTTCAGAAACGGTTCTCTGAGTAATAAGGACATGAAGAATTGGTGAAATTGTGTTTGATTTATGAAATTGTGTTTGATTTTCCTTCTTCTCCTTATCATTATGTGTTTCTTATTCTCAAGATCTGGTTCTTGCTTTTTATCTCTTCTCTCCCTTCTCCGCTTTCTTCTTCTTTTTCTCCTCCTCTTCCTGCTCTCCCTTCTTATACTCCTCCGTCTCCCCTTTCTTCTCTTCTATCTCCTCTTACTTATTTTCCTCCTTCCATTCCTCCTCCTTTCTCTTCTCCTTCTTTTTCTCTTCGTCCTTCTTTCCTTCTTCTCCTCGTCCTCTTTCTTCTTCTCCTCCGTCTCTTATTTCTTTTCCACCTTTACCTCCTTTTTCTCCTTCTCTTCCTCCTTTTTCGTCTCCTCCACCGTCTCCCCTTTCTTTTCCTCCTCGTACTTCTTTTCCTTCTTCTTCTCCTCCGCGTCCTCCTCTTTCTTCTTCTTCTCCTCCGTCTCCTCATTCTTTTCCTCCTCGTCCTTCTTTTCCTCCTCCCCTTCGTCCTCCCGTTTCTTCTTCTTCTCCTCGTCTCTTTCTTTTCCTCTTCGTCCTTTTCCTTTTTTCTCCTGTCCTCCTGTTTCTTCTTCTTCTCCTCTGTTTCTTTCCTTTCTCTTCGTCCTTTTCTTTCTTTTTCTCCTCGTCCTCTTCTTTTTCTTCTCCTCCTTTGTCTCTTCTTCTTTTCCTCTTCCTCATTTTCTTCTTCTCTTCCTTCTCTTTCTTCGTCCCCTTCTGCGTCTCTTTCATTTCCTCCTCTTCGTCCTTTTCCTTCATCTCCTTCCCCTCTTCCTTTTTTTCCTCGTCTTCCTCATTTTCCTTTTCTTCCCCCTCTTTCTTCTCTCCTCCTGTGTCTCCACTTTCTTTTCCTCCTCTTCGTCCTTTTCCTTCTCCTCCTCCTCGTCTTTCTTTTCTTCCTCGTCGTTCTCTTTTTTCTGCTTCTCTTCCTCCGTCCACTCTTTTTTTATCCTCCTTCTCTTCCTCCGTTTTCTTTCTTCTTGTCCGTTTAACACCCACAAAGTCTGCTCAGTTCCGCTGCTGTCTGCAACATTCAATCTCCTAATTGCCACAAACGTGACAAAACCCAATATTCCGCTATTCACACCACTCACATTAGTACGTTACATTGGCAGGGCAGTCCATGTGGGATTGGCATTGGAAAGTACAGCACAATGACAGGGTGTTCTCCGACTAATTTGCGTCTTCTCTCTCAGTCAGATAAATAAGTGCTGTACATACATTTATCTGTCAGACGGGGACAGACGGCAGTCCCTGTAGTGGATACAGTTCGACAGACACATAACTTCGCTGCAGCCCGTAAATACAACAATATCAATCTGCCGTACATGTCGCGCGAACGACACTTGCCAACAAACGTTGTGCCAGATATTTTGATCTGAATACATCAGAATTCATCTGAGTCCAAAGCTACACCAAGCCGGCCTTGCTAACTGGATGTACTCGTAATTTAACGTTCCCTGGGCCGCGTGAATTGAGCAGGAAGGTAGTGTTCGTTATCTGCGGTCGGGAAGTGAAGCATTCGAATCTCAGGAGGGACATATCATACACTGACTGTAATCTGCGTTCTTCCCTTCAGTTGCTCTAGTTAACAGCTGGGGTAATACTTCATCTTGGGCTACAGCCCCTTTCTTCCCGACTTTTCTCAGCTTCTTATTCTGTAATCATCCCGCTTTCCAAGCTGTAATCTGTACATCTATGCTACTAATATAGATATGCGTCTCTTAGCAACGGGAATACGTTCTGAGAAATGCGTCGTAATGCGATTTCGTCGTTGTGCGAACGTGTAGTTACACAAACGTAGATAGTACAGTATAGCCTACCACACACCTAGGCTATATGTTATAGCCTATTGCTCCTAGGCTACAAACCTCTACAGCATGTTACTGCAGTGAATAGCGTAGGCAATTGTAACACTGTGGTAAGTATTGTAATATTATATTATAATATTATAATCTTATGGGACCACCGTCGTATATGCGGTCCGTCGTTGACCCAAACGTCGTTATGTGGCGCATACCTGTACGTGTCGTTGCATGAACGATGACCACATTAAAAAGATTTTCACTTGCCTTTATAAGAACCTTCCTTAATACGCTTTAATGTATGTTACATATTTTTGCAGCTTCAAGCTTCGTCCACTAGGCGCTCCAGTACCACCCTGCCATCTTCAGGCCTGCTTGTCGAATTACTTATTGCATTGCGTATACATTGCTACTGCACCTGATTGCCTAATTAATTACTCTATTAAAACTGGGTCCAATTGAAATGAATAATGCAATACGCGTGTCCTGACAGTTACTATTCTTTTCACATGTACTTAGACCCTTGTTGTTTCTGTCGTCTATACCGTCTTTATATTTAAAAAATCCTTTGATTTTTGTTTGGTTATGGTAGGTTTAACAGATGTCAAAAACACGACTTTCTTTGTTTCCGCTGAAGCAGTAAGAATGTGATTTGGTGTGTTGCACGTAACATTTCCGATAAATACAGCCTACCCCACAGTCATGTTACTGCATTGTTTTGCAGTAGTAAGGTACTGTAAAAGGTAAAATCAGTCCCATTACAGGCCTGGAGTGGCCCAGAGGGTTCCAGGAAGTTAAGGTTCCCAGATTTCATGACAACAGCACAGGATGGTGGTAAAGTTGTCAGCCTTACACTCCGGCCGCCTTTACCCCCAGGAAATGCTCCTGGTACTCACTTCTGTTAGAGGCTGAGTCAACCCCAGGGCCATAGTGCGATCGGAAGGATTTTATATCAATGAGAAATTCCAATGACACCAGCTGGGATCGAACCAGCGACCTTCCTGTTTGTAGCACAGCACATTAACCACTGTACTACCGCGGTCCCCCAGTAACATATTGTAATTATTGGATAATAATATAGGCAATGTACCTATGGCGTTACATTGAGGCGCGTTCGCGTAACCATTGTCACGGTGAAAAAGCAATAAATATACAGTAATTACACCCGAAGAATTTAAATATAACTGTTACTACTATGTGCTCATATTTATGGAATTGTATTTTAGTAATTTAGACCACTCACTTGTTTCAGTGTGACGATACCAGATGCTGTATAATACAATTAGACCTCCTGATGATAAGCAAATAGTGCTCGAAACATGTAGAGGAATATAATAAACTTATTATAAAACAAGATTTTGTGTATTAAGTTGGTCAGCTGCTAAGAAAAGCAATAAATATTAAATATTGCAAACATGTGTTTGTTGCCTTACGTATCCGGCATGCAACGCGCATGCGCCATATTGTCATCTGTGGTTTGCCCGGCTGTACAATGCTTTTTCCACATTATCTCATAAACGGCATAATTGTTATATAAAGTTATTGATGCGTGTTTTGATTTTATGTACAACTCTTGTATGAAAAATTTCTCAATCCAAGAACTGAGCGAGATATTATTAAAACTTTGTATTATTCTTCGTGTAAAGTACCCGTTATTCTTGTCATATTTTAGTGAAACTTGTATTTTCCCTATAGAGTTTTTCCATAAATACTCAAATGCCAAAGTTCGTGAATATCCATCCAATGGCAGCCGAGTTGTTCCATGCGGAAGGATGGACGGACAGACAGACAGGCAGACATGATGAAGCCAATAGTCGTTTTTCGTAATTTTGTGAACTATGTAAAAAAATTTGTAAAATTATTCCGAGACACTACAATGATATATTAACCTTTTGAGGCCGGAATTATTTTTTTAATTTTAGCACATCCTGTATATAAGATGTGAATAATACAGGAACCAAATACGTTAGAATTATGAAACAAACTGCATTTTGAAGAGAAAAAACGGAGAGTATACACCATGTTTAAAATATTCAGTACATATATTTGTTGAATAAATATATAAAA
>Ga0131853_10011923_pt1 | contig 15908 bp, 9 predicted proteins | sample TergutLab28metaG_FD_92764 | JGI IMG/M metagenome (GOLD analysis project Ga0131853, IMG submission 92764) | Labiotermes labralis P1 segment gut microbial communities from Petit-Saut dam, French Guiana - Lab288 P1 (version 2) (version 2) | ecosystem: Host-associated > Arthropoda: Insects >...
ATTATTATTATTATTATTATTATTATTATTATTATTATTATTATTGGTAGACTCAGACTCTGCCTGGTGTTACTGAGCACCGAGGGTACGGGTCGTTGGACCAAGCATCTGCTGGGAGGGTATGGAAGGGTATTTTGAAATGATATGTATAGGGCCTGGTATGTGGTAAAATGACATTATTAGGAGTTCTCAAGCTCCTCATCAGGTAACTGTCTTCATCATTGAGTAATTTTCTCACGATTATACAAGTGCTTAACATTACCACCTTTTGCTTTTGGGACAGTAGGCGTGGCAGTAAATTGAGCTTGGTGAGGCGCTGCTTACTCATGTTAGGTATGACTTCTCTAGCAGGCAGTACTAGTGCGATATTATTATTATTATTATTATTATTAGCGAATCGATACGGATGAAATGAGCAGATATGTAGCGCTCAGCGGACGTATGATCAGTGCGTCCAAAGGTTTTGTCGACAGCTGGAAAGAAGAAAGCATTTAGGAAGCAAAGACGTGGATGGAACGATGGTATGAGGATAGAATGGAATCATACAGCTCAGGGTATTTAGTGAGATAACGAACTTACAGGCTGCAGAAAAGCGTGGAGTATATAGAAAGCTAAGCAACTATCAGTTTCTGAAGAACGATTCTGCTCCATGCATTTAACGTCATTGATGATCGCTCTTTGTCCTTTCCTGAAGGAATTCAACGTGGCCAAGGAGAAACGTACAGTGCAACCGATTCGAACAGTGGCGCCTCATTCCTTGAACCCTGAGCTGATGAGGTCGCAACTGGATTCCTCGCCAGTTCTGACTCATCAGTCCAAGTCTTACCCAGGAGGTCAGCCCCGCCTGGACAGAACACCGTCCGTGTCCTCTCAGAGCAGCCTGGACAGCAGCATCTCCAGACAGGTAATTAACATGGAGATTATTTGGACATGCAGCACTCGCGGTGGAACAGACTAATATTAAATGTTGGGATGGGGCTGTTTGGCAGATGTGTAGAAGTACTTGTGAAACGCCGGTTTAATGTAGAAAGACTCTTAGGCATATGGCAGAATTTGGGAACTTGTACGGTAATTGGAAAGTAAATTCGTAGTGTTAAAAGGCTGTGCTTCTAAACGGACTGCTAGATTGCTACAATCCTTGCGCCCATATATTTATATTTTATTACCAGACTTCAACATAGGCTCCTGCATTTTGCACATACCCGGGCAACTTAGAAGACACATTCAACACTTTTTGGCAGGAGAAAGAAATATTTTCATCCAAAGCGTCAAGACTGGCTCTGGAGCCCATCCAGTGTCCCATTCCGTCGCTTCAGTCTCCTCCCGAAGACTGAAGCGACGGAAGAGTGACGCTGACGAGTTGTATCTATTAATGCCGAAGTTAATGCGTGGAGGTGCTCCTGCACTCCTCCATATGCCGTTATGGTGCGATGTTGAATTATTTACTGCGACTTTACCATAGTATGTTAATTACTGGATTACGTGGACAGAAGTGGTCGTGCCTAATTTCAGGTACCAAAACGTAAAGTGATCCCGTTACAGGCCCGGTGTGGCCCATAGGTTTGGTAGAGTTATAGCTCTACTCTTACATGACCGCGGCACTAGAAGGTGGTGAGTGGTCAGCAGCACGCCCCGGCCGCACTTTACCCCTGGGAATTACCCAGTACCCATTTTACAGGAGGCTGGGTGAGCCCCAGGGCCGGTCTGGACGGGCGGAAATTCTCGTCCCCACCGGGATTCGATCCCGGACCGTCCAGCCCGTAGTCAGTCGCTATACCGACTGAGCTACTCGGCCTACAATTTCAGGTACTACACCAGAATTTGTTTGGGGGCACTGAAGAACGCCACAAATCCCGCGCAGTAGGCGGTCTCTGGTTGGATATTTGTAAAGTAAAGGGGACTTCTTTAACGTAAATAATTCGAGGAAGTGGTTATTGTAAGCGCTGGTTATACAAATTGCGCGAAGTGAACATGGTTGCACAGGGGAGTGAGCTCCAGGAAGAAGTATTGTTATTGGGAGTGTACATTTTATTTGTCAGGTTAAACGTAAGTTCGATGTGTATCAATGCACCGCAGTCTTCGATGCATAGAAGTTCAAATTGACGCTCAGTTCTGTGAAGAAAGTTAGCTGATCATAAAAGAACCTTTTCAGTTACATAATATGTGAAGATCTTGTTAACAGGAGCCCATTTATTTGAAATTTCTCAAGCGCCTTGACACAGTACCGTCGTTTTCGCATGCATAAGATCGAATATCGGCGAAGAAATCTACCCGAAACTCGATGTGTCGGCCATTGCAACATTATGGCTAAATTGACAATATTCAACTCTTACGTAAACCTACACGCTTTACCGCGCCCATCTCGAGTGTGACTGGCTAAAAGAGTTATCGGAACGAAAAATTTTTCGCACAAAATATCGAAGGAAATTGAAGTGAACATTTTGTGTTCAATACAAATTTTCTCTATAACGGCTTTTGAGATAATGAAACAAAAATGAGCGATTGCGCCGTAATTGTTGGGGCCCTGTGTGTAGGCTGCATTTTTTTAAATTTTCGGATTGGATTTCTGACATCTTTAACTATGAAATTTGCTGTCTCTTGGAATGTAATACCACGTAGTCTTAGAATTTACAGTTTTGGGGAAATCTGTTGACTCTGATCTTCAGGGTAAAATTACTACTATCTGGCCACATGGCATCACATCCTGTAACGTGTGATGTCATTTTTTAAAAATTTTTGATCTGATGAACATTTAAGTGACGTACATTCTGAGTCAGTGCAGCGCATCCTCGAATGTAATTAACACTGCTGTGTCGTTTGTCTGTATCACCAGGGACATCGTGGTTCTTCGCCACAGATAAGGACATTCGCACCGGACGGTCGAACCACCACTTCTGCAGCTCTCCATCACCTCCATGCAGCGCAGTCCACAGACCCGGGTTCAGTATCCGGTAATAGTCAGAGTCGCTCTCCATCACCAGCATCATGTCATCGAGCTGCATCCCTGGACATGAGATGCTCCTCGCCTGGTGGTGCCTCCTCTGCTTTCTGTGGCTCCACAGGGGATCTTCGAACCCCGTCTCCATCACAGTCATCCCCCACATCGTTCACTGACCGTGGATCAGTTTCGTCTGCATGCAATTCGCCAGTACCACCACAGTCACCCAGGGGTGTGGCAATTTCAAGATGTCTATCTCCCTTGCTGATTCCTCCAGTCCCTTCAAGACCACTGGCATCTGATCCTTCAGCACCACCTGCTTCTCCTCTTGGAGCCCTACAGCCAGACCTATACCACCGTCGCGATGGTCCACTGTTTCTAGGTAGCCGAACGTCAGGACCAAGCTTAGGAAGACTGCATCTCAGGCTCAAATACGACTTCGATAGATCGGACCTTCACATTCATTTGATCGAAGGTGAGATTTGATCATTGGTGCCCCTAGGACTGGCAGTCATTCAAGTAGATCTTAAGGAACAAGGTGTAATATGTGACTCATATGGCTGAGAATATATACAATAAACAGGTTGCTGTGGACACAGTAATGATTTGAGGTTGGCACTGTCATGAGTATGAAGAGTATGGTCAGTTTAGTGTAAGGGTTGGTTGATAAATAAACAGATAACGTGTATTGTTGGGTTGTATCTAATGTAATATTTATCATTCGTTGTGAAACTGCAGAATGCCTTTCTCAACGACCGTCGGGCATATTGCCAAATAACCTGGCCGTTATGCCGTGCGGTGAGTACAGTTCGCTTATTTGTCAAACACTTTGGGTGCATCGACTCTGTTTATTTTTCAAATAACCCTTAAAAATGGGTACCGAAGAAACTTGCTATTTCTCTCTGTGTGTATGTGTGTGTGTGTGTGTGTTTTGTGTTGTGTTGTGTCTCCATATTCTGCCCTAGTTATAAATACATGGAGTTTTTCAACCGTCTTACTTTATGGGATTGTGATTAAACATACGGAGCTTAGTTAAGCTTTTGAAATATATATTTTTGTCCTGTGGCACTTCGACCCGATTCCGGGCCATGGCTTCCCCTTACGAGGCATCGCGATCACAGGCACTAGGCACACCACTCAGTAGGACTCCTTTGAACGAGTGATCAGCCCAACACAGAGACCTCTACCTGATAACACACAACACTCACAAGAGACAAACATCCATGCCTGCGGCGGGATTCAAACTCGTAATCCCAGCAAGCAGACGGCTGCAAGCACACGCCACAGACCGCGCAGCCACTGGGATCACCGGTAGTCATATTTACCAAAGGCATAAATAACCATGCCACCGGGTAACAACCCAATTGCAGTAAATAAATATATATTATTATTATATTGCCCACAGAGTGTGTTTCATTGTCTCACAGTCAGCGGTGATTATTTCCGTTACTGTATGGAACGTTTGTCCGTTGTATGGATACACAGAAATTTCATGTATTTGTCTCTTTAAAGTGTTAAAGCAGACATGTAACAATTTTATATTTCTGTTCGCAGCACATGACCTTGCAGGAAGTGACCAGGGTGGCTTTAATGACCCTTATGTGCGTCTGAGTCTTATTCCTGCAGTAGATAATCGCAAGAGGCAGACAACGATTCACAGGAATAATCCTAACCCATTCTTTGATGAGCATTTTAAGTTCCCAGTGTCACACGAAGACTTACAGGACAAGACTTTGGTGCTGCAGGTAATCAGTTTCTGACTAAAGTCCTAATCCTTTCTCAAACCTACTCAGTGTGAGAGTGTCAGCTGAATTTTAGTGTGTTACCACAAAAATTGCATTGTCCTGTATTTAATAAGAAGCAGAAATAGACTTTCTTATCCTGGGATACAGTTGCTCTTTTTTTTTTTCCTGTGTTGTAATGTGTGGTAACTAAAATCTGGAAGAAGATATCTGCCAGTTTGTTTAATGAAGCACAGTTTTGGAGGAACAGCAAGGTGGAACGAATGGACATACAAGCTAACAGGCAAATATGAGAGACAGATACGTTCTTCCTTACTCTAAATCAGTGCATAATAATAATAATAATAATAATAATAATAAAGTCATTGTTGCCAATAATGTATGATTCATCATCACATAGTTTGTCTTAAACAGCTCCATAGCCTCTTCTAAAGTGAGTTCTCCAGAGAGTGCAATCTTGTGCTTCCTCTTTCAATTTACAGTATTTTTTGGTTTCCTTAATGTCATGCAGTAGGTGCTTATATCTTCTTCCTCGTCTTCCTGTCCTTTCTGTATTTCCTTCAGTAATTTGTTTCAAAAAATGTGACCAATCAATTTAGCCTCCTGTGCAATAGGAGTGGCCACTATGATAGCAGTGGCAATGCTTGGAACCCCAAATGTTTATATAATATGTCTGTTTTGTTCTAGGTGTTTGATTACGATCGGTTCTCACGCAATGATGTTGTGGGAGAGGTGTGTATGAACATGGATGAATTTGATGTTGCATCCAGTGTGGAAATCTGGGGCGAAATCACCAAAAATAAGAAGGTATTACTATTGACGTTCATGTGTTATGCCACTGCAGTAGAGTCAAAATCATACACAATTGTTTTATCTAACTATCTGCCTTAATATAAAATACGTCCTTGTATTTCTTGGCAGGTTATTATGAGAACTAATTTTTGTGGTGGTACATTTCAACCAGTTTTTGTCACATTCACAAAAAAAGTTAATTATTTGCTTGTTAGCTTCACCATGTCTGTTTCTGTCTCTTCCTGCATACAACAATTTGAAAACTGCTGAGAGAATTTTCATGAGCTTCATGTAGAGGAATTCAAGTAATATTTGCAAACTCAAGCCAGTACTGTTTAACTTTGGACAGCAATAATGGATATCTTATCCATTGAAGAACTAATTGTTTTTTCTATGTGCACTGCACAAAATATTTATTGGAGCAAGTGTTTTTTTTGCAGTAAAAGCTGTAGATAAAGATGAAACATATTTTATGGCCATTTTAGTTTTCCGGTAATATGTACGTTTGTTGAAGTAATTAAATAATAGTGAGTGAATTAAGCAGAATTTTTATGCTGACATGTTCCACATCACTCTGAACCAGTATTAACCATCACTTTTCTCTGCCTTTACCTTAGCCTCCAGAAGAGATGCAAGAAGTACTGCTGTCTCTGAGCTACCTGCCATCCGCTGAGAGACTGACTGTTGTTTTGCTCAAGGCAAGGAACTTATTCCTTCCACAGGATAAGGATAACATAGGTAAGTAGACGACTCTTAACATAAAATTTGACAAAGCAATATTAAAAAATTCAGTTCTTTCTTCACTGATGATATGGTGTATCTCCATTACAAAGACCAGAATGTTAATGTTTTCAGGGAAATAAATGCTGTTTGTTCTGAAATCCATAAATTATGTAGATGCAAGTCACATTGTATAATGTTAAAAACAGCTGGTGTGTACTGTAACACTATAGTTTAAAGGGTTCAGAATGATGAAGTAACCATCAAATATTGAAAATCACATAATGAGGAGACACCACAATTTCTGCTTGTCACCTGACATTTCTTCTTTGTTACTGTGTACAAGGTTTTCTTGGTTGCCAAACGAAAGGCAAGTGGGAAGCAGAATTCAAAGTAGGTTAGTATAAAAGTCCAGTAGGAAAGACTGCCCTGCTCCATTTGTTTGGCCATTTGCTAATAATGATGCATACTCTTGACATTTGTCAGAAATTGCTAAAAAAACAAAACAACAACCATGACTATTATATAATTTATGAATATTTATGTAACAATCAGTAGAATGTCTTCTTGTGCAACTGAGTGGCTACTAGGACAGCAACTTTTCAAGACAACTAGCACAGTCAGTAAATCATATAAAATATCCCGGTATGTCCATATATACTTAAAGTACATTAGAGTGCACACAAGGTCTTAAAAACTATGTTAGTTCTGTAAGTATGCTTGTAGTTTGGTCCATATAGTGACTTGGCTAAATGGCCAAGTAATCAGGGCACAACTGCCAAGAGGGCAGAAATTTGTCTTTCTGCTGTTGCAGAATGCTGCTACAGAATGAGTACTAGAGACTCTTTTCCATGTGAAAGGGAGGTTATAGTGTTAATGCTAAGTACCTCACTACGACATTGCTTCTCACTTCATCTCACACTGCCTCATCTTGCTTTACCTCACCTCACCTCGCCGTACCTCCGCACAATTCAATTTACCAAACTTTATTAGAAATTATTAATGCTTCAGACAGGAAGTGAGGATATTTACGTGAACACTATTACTGTGAATATTTGGCATATTGACATTCATATAGTCAATAGAATCTCCAACACAATAGGATACAAAACATCACAGTGTTGACAGTTATTTCATAGTAAATTTGTGGTTTATTTGTCTCTTTAGATCCATTTGTCAAAGTGTATCTTTTGAGTGGAGGTAAGAGGGTGAAGAAAAAGAAGACTGCCGCAAGGAAAGGCACCTGCAACCCAGTTTGGAATGAAGCACTTTCTTTTAATGTGGCTTCCTCAAATCTATCAAATATTGTTGTTGAGGTGAGTGTTGAAAGTGTATTTAAACAAAACAGAGTTGACCATCTCAGTTTTCACCTGATATGTTTGTTGATACTGTGTATTATTTTCACATATACCAAATATCAGGCACATATGTCACTTTATTCGCCTTGATATGAGAGGCTGTATTTGTTAATATCTTGAACAGAGATGTTGGTTGCACACCTTGATTCTGCTTAGGGTGAACCTTCTTCAACTAAATCAAGGGACCTGTATTAATGCTGCTTTGTTTCCTTGCCATGACACTCATCCTGAATATCACAGCTGTATTATTTTCCACACCACTGGAGTGATTCCAACAGGTGATGCATCTCAATGTGTAAAACTGGTGCTACACTTTTGATATGAGGCATAGAAACTTATTCTGTGAAGTGTTTAGGTTCACCCAAGTAATATAGAAAGGTTTTATTTCCTATTGCCAACAACAATTTTTCTGTATTACAAAGATCACTCAATTAATTATGTATAGGAAGATAATTACTGCTTTCACAAGAATCATGCAAAACATAAATGCAATGTTTGGGCAGCATGCAGGTGCATTAAATATTAAAGCAGGCAGTGCATATTTATGAGAGTGATTTAAAGAGTTAATCGAAGGAATGCTGTTTCACCTGCAGAGGTTTGTATTATCAAGTGACATGGAGTAGTTCTAATAAACGCAGAATAGATAAGGATTTGAAAGGTGATGATCGTGGTCTATTTCAACATACTATCCTGGAATATATATGGAGAAACTTGAAAAGCACCCACCAAGGTACCAGTAACAGGACGAAACTCTGACAGTGATCCACTTTGCTGAAACCTTAGCAATAGTGTCACTGCATTAATGCATCAGATGGGAAAATATTAACATGAATGTTGAAGGAACAGTTTGTCAGGGTATGAAATGTATTCAGCTGATTCAGGATGGGCCCCAGTGGTTTCTGTCAAAACTTCCCTATAAGGGGAGAACTGTTTAACAACCTGAATCAAATCATCAGCTCAATAACTGTTCAGTGTGGGGTTAGTAACTTAGGTAGTTTGCTGGCATTGTGGTTTCACTCACTGACTCTTTGAGCTATGCCTGCTGTGGGATGGGTGACATATGAAACTGTCTCCTACTGTCTGCTTTGTCAAGTTCTTAACCACTCAGCACTGGACACCATCAGACCAAGTTCCATATAGATATTGCCCAGTGTGTGTTACTCATCACCTCAGTCCCTAATAACAGAGGTAGCTGGTTTCTGAAATGTAAATTTTATTATATACTGACATGACTGATTCCCCTAAGAGATTTTATTGCATTTAGTTACCATGTAAACTTCAGGTTATAGTGTAAACACCTTCACTACTCTTTCCTTTCAGGTATGTGTCATGGACCAAGGAAATGATCTGATTGGCAGCAATCCTTTACTTGGCTCTTGCATCATTGGACCGGAAGAAGAGGGCCGAGAACGAGATCACTGGTGTGAACTGACACAGTGTCCACGTAAAGCTGTTGCCATGTGGCACACTCTACGATAAAGAAATTTTAACTACACAGGAAACTCCCCTTTCATGGTTTGTGCCACATTTTTGTTTTGGAGGGAGAGTGATCCTAAAATGAATAAGGATCATAAGCAACACTCCATATTCTGAGTAGCTGGTACATGTAAGTCCATTATTTGTTGTTACTAGATGTGTGCATTATTGCTCGCTCTGGCAGATGTATGCTTGTATAACATACAACTTGCTAAACCAAAGATTCTTAATGTCAGAATTGGTAGGATACTGATATTGGACAATTCTTTATTCTGATGTAATGGTGATATTAATCAAACATGAATTTACGGTTTGGAGGAGGAAGACCAAACCTCAAACCAAGTAACACGTTTACTGTCAGACATTTAAATGTTGTATGACCTCTTAAAAGTCAATGATTGATATGCTAGCACAGACATATCCATCCTTTGTGTATGTCAATTGTACAGGACTTCCATAGTGGAAAAAAAGGCCTATACTCACAGAATAACTGAGCCTATCTGCCACATAAATGGAGGGCCAGCTTGGGGGAAACTTACGCATATGATAAGGCAGTATTTAAAACTTTGTTCCATACAAAAATGGCATGAAAGATTTCATTCTTGAAAGATTGAACCAGTCGATTCAGTAGCCATATAAACAACATATCATATGCAGTTTTGATTCAGGAATTTCATGCATATGTAAAAGTGTGTGAAAATCAATATATGTACCAATTCATCATAATTTGTATTATGACCTTTTGGGGTTTTGTGGCAATTGCATGGAATATTTTTGAGGAAAAAGAAAATATTTAGTAACTGAAATCAGTGATTTGGTGGTGGGAAAACCTGTCAAGCTGCTGTCATCAGCATTGAACATGTTAATCTCTGTTAGGTCCAGTAACCCTATTAACTGAAGAAATGTGTCCAGTGAGGCTAATTTTAAACTTCAGAACTGTGTGAATATTTATTACTAATATTACTCACATTTGCTCAATTTCCAAGATAGATAAATTCATATATAACTACTAAATAACTGTACTTTTCCCTTTGCTGATAAGCCTCTTATGTGGCTGGAAATGTATCTTATGTTTCAAACGTTTCAATGTTACTGACAGAATGTTAAATTCTGTAATATACATCTGTTTATAGTAAAACAAGAACAAAAATTAGAACTAGTGTGGTCATATATAAGTCTAGACAAGTTTTAATAGTTTTATGCCTTTGAAGTACATAATTTTCAAGCATTCTTTGCACTTTTACATATCTCACATTCCTTGATTAACATATATTGCAAATTTGAGAATCTATTGTTACAAAATTTATCCAATTACAGATGTCATACTGTGCAAGTCATAATTATTTTTTCACTTGTCTTTCAGTAAATATTTGTCATATCAAATATTCGAAATAAGAACTATAGATAGTAATGAGATCTGTATTTTGTATTATATACCAATTTTTTATACCTTGAGCCATTTTTAAGAATATCAGTAGAAATTTATTTTAGCTTCATATAACACAGGGGTTATCTGGACCAATATGAATCAAAATCAAAATGCCAAACAACTTTTAGTTGAGGTGTTCAGCAACAAATCTCATCAAAATCTGGTTGGCAGGAAAGCATGTAGGTAGGCTGACAGGAAGCAGACAACAGACAGACAGAGCTCAACAAAACAGTGCACTTCATATGAAGAATACACGGCCTAGTTGTGGAAAGGTTAACTCTGCTGCTTGTTCAGGCTCATTGCTCACTGAGTTTGGTAGCCAGATTAGCACTTTGCAGTGCACCAGAAATGTTTCCTCCAATTCCCTTTTTGTTCACTGAACATAAACAATGCTGGGATTCCATATGATGCCAGCTAACTTCAGTAGTTGATACAAACATAAGAAAGGTTTAGTTCTGATATTTTATCACAGTGTGCAAGCAGTTTTAATTAGTAGCTTACACACAGTGTATAGTACAATCACATGATGAGGAACAACAGTGACACTTTCCTGTTTCCTGCTCACTATCTTACCCATACCTAACAGAGAGTGCCCAAAAATATAATGGTGTACTTTATCTCTTGTCAGTGTACAGTAGCCACTGCTATTACAGCAATGTGCCAGTAATGCATTCTGGATTTTAGATGCCATTTACATCCTCAATCACACATTCTTTTTAATTACATAAGTAAATGTTTAATCTCTTTAATTTGAGTATTATTCTGTCTTTGAAATTGCAGCTATTGTATATTGTGATATTAACAAGAAGAATGTACGTTGGGCAAAGAATGAGTAATTTTTCTTGTCTGTAAGTTAAACAGAAAGTTTTCTCTCTGTGATTCAACACATTTCAGAAGGCCTCTGTGTTTACAACTTTATTTACATCAGGAACCATTTAAGAAAAGACAAATAGCAATTTTAGGTGACATTTTTTAGGGGAAGAAAAATCTCACACCCTAGCAAATGCAGTATTTTATTTTAGATGTCATAATCATTCATAGTATTTAAAAGGAGTGAGTTACATGTATCTCCTTTTACAATATTCCACACTTTCTTCTTTTGTGAGTGGGGGGGGGGAGTAGAGTTGTGTGTTTGGAGTGATTCTATATTTTCACTTCACACGAATTACGCACGGCAAATGAATTGTGCTGATTGACATATTTCTTACAGATTGCCTATATGAACTTCTTCGTATCACTGACATTTCCTGCTTCAGTTTCCTTGTGTCATGCACTTGCTGCATGTTGTTGAGGAAAGCACCTCATTTCGTATGTCAAGTATCCCTGACAGAAAGCATTGATCCAGAGCTTCTTGATTCAGGAGGCCTACTGTTACATTAGATGCTGTATGTCTGGTGTGTTTGTTTCAGACAATAGAACAGAGTGGTATATGCACACAGTGTCATGGCAGGCAACACTCCCCTTTCTCCAACCCCTTGAGAGACAGTCATTTTATCCCATGAATACAGTACATCTGTGTTTATCACAGTTGGTGAAGTTAGTAAACTGCTTATTGCGTGTGGGTGGGGGAGTGTTTTGGGAAAAAGCAATCACATGTTTTAACCTTCAGATGGCCTACATTCACATACGCTAATGCATGTAAAAAATGCCTAGAAATTTATTTTGTATGTTTAGGCAGCTAGGAAAATTACTGAAGTTTTAAGACATGCTGCATAGTCTTTGTTCTGTTTTCCAAAAAATGCCATTTATTTCATAAAGTTATGCTTCTTTGTTCAGTTAATACTCACACTGTTTGTTAACCATGTGCTGCAGTTTAAGTACCGAATCCAGTCGCTTAAACTTAAGATAGAAACAGAGTATTCAAATTATTGAACCTTGTAAAACCAAAAATTTACAGGTAAGCTATTTACTGTCAGCTGTAACCAAAATACAGGAGGCTACTCCTGAAGTGTAACAGATGTGTTATGCAAACCTGGCCAAGGGTAATTCGAGTTCTGTTTGGCATGGTGACAAATTCACCGAATTCCAACCCAGTTACACACATCTACTATATTTTGGGACCTTATTGGAATTGGTAATTTTTTGTTTTCTTTAGAGACCCATTGATCAAAAGCTGTAACATTTGCTCTAGTAAGGTCAACCCCTCCCCATGCATCCCACCCCTCACCGTCTTTAATTTTTAGGAACATACCTGTACAGAACATGTTTAACTTTATGATATCAGGCATCTCCTGATTTTTTGGATGATAAGTTAAGAAAAAATTTGTATCTTATATTCAAGGAAGTATGGAACCTTTCTGGCAGTTATTTAGGTCTTGAATTTTTGCCAAAGTAAAACTGCATGTTTTTAATGCATGCCCAGTTTTTTAGACTGCTTCAAGTGGGGACAGTAGGTAATTTGAGATAAGTTTATTTTGTACCTCCCTTTTGCAGCCCAAATAAATTAACTGCTTTGTTGCTCACTTTTCAACAGTTTACCTTAATATGTTAATTCCAACATGGCCACTGAGAGTGTGTTGGACCCTGGTAAAAAAAACTTTTCTTTCTGTCCCAGCAAGGGCAGACTGACTAAAAATGTTCACACGATTTTTGCATTAATGTGCACCCCCCCCCCACCCCCCAAAAAAAAAATCCCTGCCCTCACACTCAGTTGCAGAGTGACTTGGGCTTGGTCTACAAGTGTAATTTTTACAATCAACAATTAATAATACTACCGAGAAAGAAAAAAACATACACAACATAGCCTGGCCCTGGTAAATTGTACCAGCCTCCTCCCACTTTCCCATCTCATCGGCACTGACTTCCAATGAAAATGTACATTGGATTCTGTTTGTGGTGCTGGTAATAAATTACACTTAGAATAAACTGATGTATTTTGCAGATACAGTTAAGTGTAAGTAACTGGAAAATGTCAGCTTGTTCATAGCACATGGCACAGTAGGCCAGTATATTTCAGAGATGATAGTTCAGTAAATTATAATTTGTTTCATATTCAAATTCTGGTGGCTCCACAGAAACATGGAAGTTTATATAGGGCATGTTCATTGCTTGAACTGGAGCAAGATGGTTAGATAATATATTCTGCTTTGCAAAAAACTTGGCCATGCAGTGGCACAGCCAGGTTTTGTGGAGCCTGTGGTCAGTAAACGCAACGGCTGCAAACAGTAATTATAAATTTTACAAAAAGTGATGTTTATTGAATGTACTTTTTTTTGAATAACTTAAAATGTGTTGAGTGCATAAAATCGGATCTTTCATTGAAAATAGTTATTTTGAAGCCAAATTTGCTACCCATTTGACTCTGCTGTCTGGGGCAACCACAACACTCACTCCCTCTCTCCACCTTCCTCAGCTCTGCCCATGCTGCCATGATACAAGTGGACACATATTACACTACCTTGAATTAGAATGTTTTCCTACACATTTAACCCACTGAGACCCTCTTGAAATGAAATTTTTCATTTAAATGCCTAAGAGGGTAAAACAACTTGGAAAATATCCAGTCAGGTTTGTGGTTTTGTTCTTAGTCTTCCCCTGTGCGAAGATGCTAGACTTTTTATCTGGGCAGAAGTGGTTAGCAAACGTTTATGAATGAGATCTTATTGAATTTTGTTTTCTTGTTCCATCAGCCTATGATGCTATTTCTCGGTTAAATTGTTGCTGCCTCAGTATGCTTAAAATACATATGTATTGTTTATATAGTGCACTTCTTAATATATTCATTATTAATTTGAATATTCTGTTGTTTATGTTTATCATTTAATGTTCTCTTTTAAAATGTTAATCTGTTTGAGTATGAAAGGTAGTACAATATATGAAAATGTATGTAAGTGAAGAGGGTCAAATATGAAGACTGTATTATTCTTATGCTGTTGTTGCATGCATACACATTATTCACTGCTGTATGGAAATAACATGTTTGTTATGCAGTGAAATACAGAACTATATTCTGGCATATTACTATGCAGAAAAGTTGAGAAGCACTGCTGAGTGTATGACAGTTGTGACACGTTTATATAAGAACATTACCTCATACAGCAGTTGAATGTTAAATCAACCTGGAATCATAGCACTATAATGAGGCTGTGGGAATAAAATCCACTAATGAAAGGATGATGACACGACACTTGAGGCTTCTCCTTGTCTGCCCACTGCTGCATTTGTGTCCTTTGCCAGCCATCTATAAACAGTTGTCATTGATGGTTATCCCACCAACGTATCTGTGACCAAAATAGCTGGATGACTGGAGGGGAGTATAGGGATATGCAATGGGGGGAATCATTGGCAATTTGAGTAAGATGTGCAGGGCTTAATGCAGAGTACTTTTTCTGTGACCTCACTATAATTTCATCGTTCTAAAGACTTGTTTGTGAGAGTGGTATTACTACAGTTAACTTTCTTTGGTCATTATCCATTATGTGGATCAAAGACATGAACAGTCTCAGAGTTGAGTGTATTTCTGTATTCAGGTGAAATGAAGGGGTATCTACTGTATGAGACCCTTCTATTCACTTTAAGAGAGAAACAGAGTCATTCCCTTAAAAAAAACTAGCACATTTCTTTGGTCTGCATGATGGAAAACTTCAAAAGAAAGTACCTGACACTTTGTAATATCACTTTCATACTTATGATCTGTACTGCAGGTTCACATGTCTGCCAGTCCATCCTGTTTCATCCACTTCAAGCCCATGGCTTGTGCTACTCTTTTCAGACGGCCAGGTTATTTAAAACTGTCAGTGTATTTGTGCTGAAGTTAAATTTACCGTTTGTTTCATAAATAAGTGTGTCTGGAAAGTTGCCATCTTTGTGAAGGTGAGTTCCAACCCCACAGGGTCCAGCTAACAATGTTTACACATAAAGCCATCCTAAATTTACTTAAAAACATTTATTTGCCTCGAATGAAACAGATCAAAATAATGAAAAAAAAAAAAAAAAAAAGAGAAAAATAATATGCTTAGGAACATAAAATATACAAATTGTTATCATCTTGTAAACAGAGAACTTATTGTACAAAGAATGCAGTATTTATCAATGCCTATTCCTAGAGACTGTAAGTCCATTACTACAAAGACATGTTTTTGTGTTGTATGAACAGGTGCACTTGCAAATGTATTATATAATTTATGTTCTCTTCTAGCTGGAACTTTAGACACATAGCATGCAGACCCACATAGCTATTTCTGAATGCTTAGATTACACAGTGCTTATAATGGATAATCACTGCTTTAATGTTAGTCTTAAAAAGTATCAACATACATGACAAGTGGAATTATTAGTTATGTATCGTTCATGTCTACAAATATTATTAGACTTTCACACCCCCCCCCCCCCCCCCCCCCCCACAAAAAAAAAAACAATAATTTTTTTTTTTTTTTTTGTTTTGCTTTATTTTATTAATCAAGGCTTCATTTTTTCAACTAAATGGATTATGTTGACACTACGTAATAAATATC
>Ga0131853_10011924_pt1 | contig 15907 bp, 5 predicted proteins | sample TergutLab28metaG_FD_92764 | JGI IMG/M metagenome (GOLD analysis project Ga0131853, IMG submission 92764) | Labiotermes labralis P1 segment gut microbial communities from Petit-Saut dam, French Guiana - Lab288 P1 (version 2) (version 2) | ecosystem: Host-associated > Arthropoda: Insects >...
AAAAACTTAAAAAAAAAAAAAAAACAAAAAAAAAAAAAAAAAAGAGAAAACCAAACAAACCCACACAAAAAAAAAAGCGAGAAAAGATGAAGTGGGGAGGGGGGGGGGGGGGGGGGAAGTCAATAGATTTGCAATTTTGGGAGACAAAAATGTTATCAAGAAAGAAGCCAAGAAGATTATAAAATACAAAGACCTTACAACCGAAACAGAGCAAAAGTGGAAGGTAAAAACAAAAATGGTAACAGAAATAATAGGGGCAACTGGAAACATCTTTTAACCATTCAGAAAATAACTTAACATACCTGGAAAGAATGACATTAAGAAACTACAGAAAACAGCCATATTAGGCACAGCACACATGCTCTGAAATGTACTAAGTTAAAAGTACACAGTGCTTATCATGAAAAATAACATCACATGTACCACATATTGTAACAACAGAATCAGCAACCCGAAAAACATGTTTCTTTAGGTATACAACTGTAAATACCCTGTATAAAGGTGGTGGTGGTGGTGGTGGTGCTGCTGCTGATGATGATAAGCACATTTTGAAGGATCCAAGCACTACTAACAATATCTGCAGAAAATAAATTGGGTAGGGTGATTACACCCACTGTCACAATCAAATAGCTAACACTGTCAATCAAGAATTCATTATCAAATGTAGTCTGTCAAAGGGACCACAAATGCTGCATTACAAACATGATTCCCACACCTGTGGTAGACAACTCCAGCTATAAAATATACTGCAACAGGTCCATAATAACTCATCAAACTATTCAAGACAACAGACCAGACAGTTATACTTGATAAAAACCATCAAAGAAACTTACTTAATGCAAGTAGCAATTTCTCACAGTCACAACCTTCAGAGCACCATTATCAAGAACCATCAGAAGTATACAGATTGGAAGAAGAGCCCATAAAAATCTGGCAACTGAAAGCAGCTTACATAATACCACTAGTACTATCCACAACAGGTATTATTCCAAAAAAAATTACACGGAAGTTTAAAACTGCTTAATCGCCATCCTGCTCTATATACTCTAATGCAGAAAACAATAATATTAATACATGCCATATAGTCAGAAAGGTTTCGGCAGAACAGCAAAAAAGGAGTGCCTGGTCAGTGAAAACGTTATTCTTTTTAGAATCAGCTAAATTGCTGTAAAGTAAATGTGGATGATGATGATGATGCCAACAACAACAGCAGCAGCACCACCAACAACAACAAAAACAACAACAAATAATCCCATTCTCTTAACCATCAGTCTTGACACTGGAACAGTAAAATGTAATGGGCCTCTTAATCAATTTCCAGTTCATATAGCTGTCTGAATCTTCCAGTGCCAGATATAATAGCTGTTACTGCAGTATGTCTTAAAAGTAATTCCCTGTTTTCTGTGGTATAAGGGGTGTTTGTAATATCCATGAATATGTTACATTTATAATCTTTATTTCAGCACAGCATTCTAACTAAACAAGAAATAGAGGCCACACCCTCCAGCTGTAGCCATAATCACCATAGAAACCGAGATATTCTTTCACCTATACACCAACTGCTTGATTCCCACAAAGAATGCTGCATGACTAAGTGTTTGCAACCACTGGCACATCATGGCTTTCACCTCATGATCATTTAATACATGCCTCGTTTTGAACAACTTCTTTGGCATTTGTAAGTGGTGGAGGTTAATAAGCATGAGGTTTTGATTATATGATGGATGGGCAAGATATTTCCAATGAAACTGCTTGAAATCCATTGTAACATGGGCCATGTCACTGAAATGGATCACTTTCTCTGTGAGCAAGCCAGGATGTTTAATACACGTGGCATTCTCCAAGTGCTACACTGCTGTGCTGCTACATTCAACCTCCAACTATCAGAGTCTAGAACATAGGAGGAGAACGCTACCCTTTTACTCTATGCTCTGAATTGCTTGTGAACCCATACTGCTCACACTATACTGTATACCAGTGTATTCTAGAGCACCAGTGGAGCATGGTGTACTGGAAAATGGACACAAGATTTGGAACTTGAAAATACGATAGGACACTGCGTATAGATGGATCCGGCTCCAGACAGAGACAAGTGACAGTTCCATAAAATGCTGACAACTGTTTGATTAGCTGATGAACTACAGTTTCTCAAAAACAACTCTGCTAGATGGAGTTAATGAACTCTTCACCCAGGCATTAAAATCCAAAACCTTTTTTAAAAATGCATTATAACAGACAGTGAAAGTGTACTGCTGATTCTGCATATCTCTTTCAATACTTATTTTTATTTAAATTTATTCTATGAGTTATTCTTCATGGTTTATAAAAGAAACTGCCGATTGCTCTATAGGGTATTAATAACGTCCCATAAAAAATTCACATCACCAACATACATAATGGCAGTTAGCTAAGAAGTTTCATTTATTTTAAATTTATCCTGATTCTTTACAATTGCACTTCAATTGCAATTCACTTGCAAATTCATGAAAACAAATAGTAAGCAGAAATCTGAGGATTCAAGTCTTCTGAGATGTTACATTGTGTTAACTGATAAATAGTAATGATATGACATTAACCATTTACCAACTTCCATGTGTAACATCCCAAAATACTTGTATCTTCAGTAACACTGCTGTGGGGATTTCAAATTCCACAAGCAGAAATGTATTCAAATAAGTACGAACATTTTTTAAAAGCAATGTTTATGAACTGGCTTTATGTTCACATACTAGAAAAAGGCATGCTGGGATCAAGAGAAAAATGAGAATGCTCAAGCAAGAATCATATTTGTTATAAGCTAAATCCAGACAAAGTAATTCCTTACTAACAAAAAAGATAAACATAACGTGGAATAGAACTTACACCGCAGAATACAGTTAGTGGCTTACATTAATAATATATGGTAAATTAACTCATACATGTTTAGCCAAGAACACCATTACTATCACTCTTCCATATGTCCAGAGTCATTAACTTGTGTGTCTTCCCATCTGGAGACATCCAAGTGTATGATATGTGTGCTTGAAAATTATATACTCTGATGCCATAGTGTACACTACCTAATACCATGATAATTATTATTATCCTGTAAATTATTGTTCCATAATTTTTGGCTGAAAATGTTTTCTGTTCCTACTTTGGCACTGATATCTAGCAAAAATTTTCACATAGTCACGGGACCGAGTGAATATGTTGTGTGGGTCCTCTGCTGTCATTCACATACAAAAACGCCTGTCTTCAATTTCTTACTATCACTTCAATTTTCAGACAAAAACAAACAACCACCTGCAAGTTCAGTACTGCAACCACCCCTTTGACCACCTGTAATCCCACTAAAATTAACTTATTGTGTTAATTCTCTTATTCCATTTTCAATTAACCTGACCTACTGAAATTCTTGATATTCCAATGTCTGAATTTTGTGTCTATTTTCCATTGCTTAGATTGCTCCAATGAATCTTACATGGTATCCACAACTATTGCAACAGCCTGCTACTTTATGTTGAGAAGTTGTTAGGCTCCTTCCCAACCCCCAGGCTGGACACAATTGTTTATTCAATATATTCACAACTATTGGCACATCTGGAGGCTGCCGCTTCCACCCTAAACCTCAGAATGTGCCTTGCCATAGTGACAAGGATCCCACTTACCCTGAGGCAGTTTTCATTTTAGTGGTGATAAATTCCCAGTCATGTAAAACTAATAAGGCTATAAACACTTTTGCTCAAGTAGCATGAAAAACAATACTAATACTAAAAATTGCATTGTACATCTGCACATACCCTGCACAACCAATTTAGGGACAGAACTGCCACCAGGACTCAGTCTGGGCATTTGAACAGACATGCAAAATTCCATCTTATCTATATCAGAATCATTTCTGCTTTGCAAATCATCTAGGAATATTCTGCCCCTGTCATCTAATGTGAAGAAAGAATCTCTTGGAGCAGAAATCTTCACTGTATTTGGTCCATTTACATTGAAGTCCTCTGCTGTTAATGTATCATCAGTTCCAGGCAATATCACCTCAGGTGGCATACTTAAATGTATTTTCTCACTATCATTACCAGAAATTCTCGGTGCTGGGATTTCTATGGTGTTTGGTCCACTGACATCAAAATTAACTCCTGTTAAAGAATTATTTGTTCCATGAATCAAGTCATTTCCAATATTTAGCAGTCCTTCAGTAAGGTTACAGAAGGACAGCTTGCAAGTCATAATCTCAACAGCATTCTCTTCATTAGCTGAACCTGTATTGTCTACACAGACCAATTTCTGCTCCCTGATACCATTCTTTTTATCTGTGTGTAATAATTCTTGATCACTGATCATGTCAGCATTGCTGGCAGGTATCAATCCTTGCTCATTATGCACACTGCTGTCACCATGTGCAATTTCTTGCTGGCATGTTAAACTCACATTCTGCATGAATGCAGTTTTATTATGATGGAATATTTTTGTATGCTGCAAGGTTCCAATAGTTTTGGATCTGTACTCATTATAAGACAAATCTTGAAGCAGTTCCCTTCTAAACTGACCCTTCCCATTTAGTTTTTCCTCTTTGGTATGTGAAGTACCAGCAGCATTCGATGAACTACAAACCTGAACACGTATTTTTGATGCCATATCACAAACTGCATCATCATGAGTGCCAGGATGTTCAACAATGTGAATCTGGACACCTTCATTTACAGTGAGACCATTATTTTTACTGCCTCTAAGACCAGAAGCAGAAGCCATTTCATAACCGATTTCCTCTGTACATGAGTTTGATTTCTCACACAGCTGCAAACCACTTCCAGGACAGGGCTCTACTATACTTCTCTCAAGAAACTCCATTCCTTTACCATCTTTCTCATCCCCAAACACTTGTAATTCATCCTGACGAATATACAATGAATGAGGTTGACAGTTTTGTAAAAACTGTGGTTTGGAAGTTATATTAGGAAAAATACAGTGCTTCTCATTACTTGCATTCCTCTCTGCTGCTGTTGCAAACTGCCTTCCAGACTCCAAACATGTTGCTCCACCAAAGTTGTTTTCATTAATGTGACTAACACTCCTCATCTCTTGCAACGATGCATTTCTATCAACGTAAGTACCAGCCATGTCTTGTTTTGATTCCTCACAGAATGACTCTTTGGAACAATCGAACTTACTCCCATCATTCATGATTGGTACATCTCCTAAATTCTGTACCTCTGTCATACCAACAGAATTATCAATATTACAAGGACCATCTCCTTTGTTTTCAAAGGCATCTTGCTCACAAAATCTAGTATTCATATTCTTAAAACTGTCAACTGGGATGGCTTCACCATAAGAACTTAACGGTGTTTTTTGTATTTCAACAGTATTTGTTTGAATCCCCTCCTTCTTAATTTCTTTCCTGGAGGGCAATTCTGGGTCAAGAATGTCTTCAACAATATGAGATTGTAGGTAGTAAGGTACATTTCTATCAGACGATGTAAAGTCTGTGACCATATGCTTGGAGCTACCAACATCTGCACCGAAATTCTGTACCTCAGTGATACCAACAGAATTATCAATACTATGAGGACCTTCTCCCTCATTTCCAACAGCATCTTGCTCACAAAGTCTAGTATTCATATTCTTAAAACTATCAACTGGCTGGGGTTCACTGTCAGAACTAAACGGTGTGTTTGGTATTTCAACAGTTTTTGTTTGAATCCCCTCCTTCTTAATTTCTTTCCTGAAGGGCAAGTCCTGGTCAAGAATATTTTTAACAATACAATGAGATCGAAGGTAGTAAGGCATGTTTCTATCAGATGATGTAGCATCTGTTACCATACCCATGCAGCTACCAACACGTGCACTTAAATTCTGTACCTCTGTAATACCAACATTATCATCAATATTAGAAGGACCATCTCCCTTGTTTCCAAAGGCATCTTGCCCACAAAGTCTAGTATTCATATTCTGAAAACTGTCAACAGGGATGGCTTCACTGACAGAACTTAGCAATGTTTTTGGTATTTCAACAGTTTTTGCTTGAATCCGCTCCTTCTTAATTTCTTGCCTGAGGGGCAAGTCCTGGTCAAGAATGTCTTTGACAATACGAGATCGAAGGTTGTAAGGTATGTTTCTATATGACATAATGTCTGTTACCAAATGCATGGAGCTACCAACATCTGCACTGTTTTCTATAATCAATCTTTGTCCATGTGCCTGAGAACAAGCTGTGGGTATTCTGGGTGCAATATCTTCAGCAGTAACTACTTCTGGTTTTATATAGTTATTTCTGGATAAATCTGATTCACTATGATGAGACAAATAATTTCTACTGTGATGCTGGAATTTATAAACTGATCTTCCCCTGCTACATTTAAGTGCATCATACTCATCAATATCAGCTTCTCCTTTTACTTCCAAATTTACATACATGTTATCCATTTCTGGATAATGGGTCCTTGAACAAACAGCATAACTTAAAGAAGCACTATCTATATCACAAGAGGGTTTTTCTTGTTTTATATCTTCAGCACTATTGAACTTATGGTTGTAACCTAGACCAGATGAACACATTATTCTATCTTCCCTATGCTGCAAGGGCAAAGGTTTTGAGTACCTGCCTTGCCTATTTCTAGGTCGTAAATTATAGGTTTCAGAAGACACATCAGTAGATGAAACCAGAATTTCATGTTTAATTTGAGTACAACCCCCATGTGTCATGGTGCCTTGTCTTACTGGTACACCAATGGGTCTCAAATTATGCAGACCTATTTCCTCATACCTTGAATTTGGTCCAGAAACAATGTCAGCTTCATATATGGAAGTCTGTTTTACTTGGTCATCATAAATATTAGCTGACTTATGATGGCCATCAAAACCAGATGAACAAAATCTTCTATGTTCCTTACATGTTAAGCCACCACCCTGATTGCTTCTTGGTCGCAAATCATGGCCTCCACAAGACATTCCAACAGTGGAAACTGAAGTCTGGTTTCCAACTTCACCAACACCATTTATTAATGCTTGCTTGGTTTGTACACTGTGCCCAGTCAAACTGTAGTTAGATAAACAAGTTTCCTCTCCTCTTGAAGTAAATTTGCCTGTCTTTGTGTTCCTTGGACGGAGACAATAGCTTGAAATTTTTTTGCAATATTTGGGGTTTTTGTTATTTTTATCAATGTCACTGTTTCCCTCTATAGAATCAGCCCTCACTTCATGATACTGGACCCCTGAATGAAGACCACAGCTTCTAGAAGCCATAATTTTGTAAGTGGATGGCTGTTTTGTAACCCCACTATCAACAGTATCTGACTTGAAAGTTTCACTTGCATCAGAAATTTTTGTATCCTCTCTGTGTATAGAATCAACAAGTTTCGAGCTACTGGCATCATCATTTCTTGCTTGAAAGACATATGAAACACAAGAAACATTACCGACAGATAACATTACTTCCTTTGAACATTCAACATCATGACCTTCCTCACAATCCAATATTTCTTCCTTCACACCTACAACTTCTAAGTTATCAAAATACTCAACAGCAGCTAAATTACATGAATGAGCATTCATGTCACACTCTGAATTGAAAGTAGAGGATATGCAAGAAGCAGTAACTCTACCTGTTTCTGCCTCAACTGATGACAACTGAATACTGAAATTATCATTAGGGATTGCTAACTTCTGTTTCACATCTGAAACTTCTGCATTATTCAAATTCTCAACAGGCCTACAGCTCAAGGAATGAGTGTTTCTACTATCATGATTTGAAGAAAACGGTCTTGACAATTCTCTACTTTTGGTTCTTGGCCGAAGATTGTAGGAAATGCAAGTAGTATCAGTACCTGATGAAAATGTTTCCTTCTTCACTGATGCACTTTTAAAACCGCTATTATCAGTAATTGCAATGTCTTCCTTAAGTTCTGCATTGTGTACAACAGCTGAATACTGATCATGCACATTTACCTGTGCATTTGATTGTTCCTTATCTGTGCTCAGAGACATCTTACTTGAGGGGTCCAGTACTTTTCATTTTGCTATGCCCTTAGAACTACAAGAACACATACTATTCAATGATGGTTCATATTTTACTTCTACATAAGAGTTATTAGAATTTGGATGCTTCTGATGGAGCTTCTCAAGTTGGTACCTTGAATGTGGGGTAATATCTAATTCCTACTTCAGTAACTTAACCTCCAAATTATTTCATAAATCTCTGCTATTTGTCCTTGGTTCTTTCACTCAGTTCTACCTCTGAAGCATGTCTGATATTTCTTTCATATCATTAGAAGGCTAATGATTTGCTCACATTCCTTTTTAAATCAAGTTAAATGTTTTTAATTTCTATAACTATGCTCTTTCCATTCACTGTAGGTTTCAAAAACAACAGCAATGTCACTATAACCACCAGTTATATGTACAATGTATATGGCCTTAAACTATAGCCTTGGAGGGAATTGCAGGCAATTTGCTTTGGTTTTGGTTTTCCCTTCATTTTCCTCAACACATGATTTCTAGATTTGTTTCTTAAATTTCTGCTTCCAGGTGAATTTCACGCAAACAATTTTAACAACAGAGAATAATTCTTCCTTATGCAATAAACATATTCTGCAACAGTAATGCAATGCACGTGTGGGTTGTGACAACAATGAAAGATTCAAGTCCATGTCTTAATTTTTCATTGAAAATACATCATGCAAGATAGCATTTATAATAACATTATACCAGTAACATTCAGTTAATATTGCATTTCAAATTACATGTGTACTGAAAAAACTGTGCATGTATAAGCACAGTTACTATCAACCTGTCTGTAATTCTGATGTAAGTATTACTTCCTCTTACCACTGCCACCAATACACTAAATTTCCCTTAAATGGTAATTATATCTCTCCATATCAAATCCAGAGAGTGCAATGTTGACAGGATTTTTAAACAAACCTGAAAGTTACAAGTATTTTATCTTTGCATTTTAATATTTGGTAATTATTCCATTGTAAAACACTATAAAATACAGCACATTAAGTCCTCAGAAAGTGGTCTGATGTTCATCAAACTTGTTTAGACTGTTTCTGTACTTTAGATATGATGTAGCTGCTCATGCTTCCCCATCTTATGTACACATATGAGCAGTTACAACAAATGCACAGCAAAGCCAGGAGGGAAACAGGCTAGCACACATTTTACAACATGCATTTGAAAATAATGGTGTTTGGATCTGGGGGATGGGAGCAAAGAAAATTCCATCATTTGAAAGCCCATGTGACAAAAATTTAAACAAATGCCAACCAATCACATAAGCAACAATAAAAGCAAAGACTGACAAGGTATAGAAATTCCACTGTGACTGCATTTACAGGCTAGGTTAATGGCTTTAAGATCAAATCATGTATCCTACTTGTGTCAATATATTAAGCACTCTAAAACTAAACTTAAAAATTGGAAAAACTTAATCTGACAGATACTTTTTCATGTAAACATGGAAATGGTTATACTAGCATGACTTGGGTGACAAACAAGACATGAAACGTCCTTAATTAGGAATACCATACGAAGGTGAAGATCACTATATTTACATCTTCTGCCTAATGCAGGGGCCTCAAACACATGGCCCACAAGTTTGTTTTACATGGCCCTTGGCTGATTTTTTTCTAACTATTGGAAAGGGTCCATCTCAACACTGAATAATTTACTTTATTTTTTACAAGATGATTTTAATGGCAATTAGCCAAAAACTTACAGGCGTGCTACCTTGAATCTAGGTTAACCATATCTATTATGCTGCATTCAGGTCACACAGAGGACAGAGTGTCTCCAGCATTCTGCTCTGTGGATGGTAAATGCTGCCAAGGAGTTGGGCACTTCCCTGGGTTTTCCTCCTAGAGGACAGTTCAATGAAGCGGCTTTACACAGAAACTGTTCATTGACAGTCGCAGTACCAAGAACTTGGAACAGAAGTGAAAAATACTAATATACAATGTGTTAATTCTCCTCAGGAACTTCCAAGATTGCTGCTGGCTGCATTTTGAAACAAAAAGTAATTGTCCTATTGCATATACTAGGTCAATTATGCCCCATACTTAACTAAGTACAAATTTACAATGCAGATTTGCTTTATATAGTAATGCTGACCGAGGCTGTTGTCTATGGTTTTGGAGGCCAAATGGTATTCTGGTGTTTGTAATCACCACTAACAGTTGCGTCTGATCCTGTCTCTTCTCTAAGTAAATTTGGTTATTAAGTGGAAGTGTAATCTCTGTGCTGTGTATTTTTATTATGTGATGTGTCAGAAATGAAGAAATGAGGAGACAAGGGTTGTGCAGTTCAATAAAATGGAAATATGTGCCTTTTTTTTTTAGTATAAGGCATGATAAAGCTGCTTGTCACATTCACAAAAATGGGGTACCAGTGCCAAATACTTATTCCATCATTAATAACCTTAGGCAGAGATAACTTTGATGTGCTTGAAGAGAAGCCAAATTCAAAGACCTTAAATGTGATATCAACAGATGCAGAATATATTTAATATTGTTAGTAAATCAAAAGGTATACATAAAGATATCAGGGGTGGAAAATTCAGTTACCATTTGGCCAAGAATATATCGTCCTCTTTGCTATCTAAGATTATAAAGATGATTTACAAAGCTGTAATTCTGTCTGTTGTGTTATGTGGGTGTATAACTCTGAGAGAATAATATGGGCTGATGGTGTATGAGAATAGGGTGCTGAGGATGATATTTGGGCCTAAGAGGAAGAAGGTAAGAGGAGACTAGAAAACTGCACAATGAGAGCTTCATGAATCACACTCCTCACCAAATACTGTTCAGATGAACACATGAAGGGGAATGGGTAGTGCATGTGGCACATACAGGGAGAAGAGAAATGCCTACAAGATTTTGGTGGGGAAACCTACAAGAAAGAGACCACTTCCAAGACCTGGATAGAGCTGGGAGAATAATGCTGACATGTATCTTATAAAAAGAGCATGGGAGGACACAGACTGAATTAATATGGCCCAGGATAGGGAAAAGTGGCAGGCTCTTGTGAACATGGTGATAAAATCTCAGGTTCCACAAAATGCAGGAAATTTCTTGACTAGCTGAAGAACTATTAGCTTCTCAAGTAGGATTTTGCTCCATGAAGTTAGATGGTTAGTTGTTGCTAAAACAAATGAAGCAGCAGTGGGCTGCTATTCTTGCAAGTTTTGCTATTTCACAAATTACTGCACAGACATCAAAATCAGTTAAATAAGATATGTCAAGGAATGTATAATGAAGGCAGATGAAACATTGCCCCCCACCCCCTCAAGACACCAGATTTTAAAAACTATCAGTGTCTCTGTGAAAACAGTAACTATTTGTGTGAACCACCTGGCAGGAGATGCACATGTCACCTTATACAAAAATGTGACGATTTTGTTCATATTCAATTGCAGTGGATGAGGGAGAGGTATTATATAAATTGTGCAGCTGATTTTTTTACTGAAGGTTTCAATGATGACTTTCAGTTAGTGGTGAAACATTTACAACTGGTTCCTATGGAAGAAAAAATAAGCACCGTCAAAATCTGTGAATTAGTGACTTTTTTTTTCTCGCAAATATGAAGTCTTAATTTAATACGATGATGTGAGGAGGTTGAGTTGCAGATTTATTTTGCAGCTTTTTTTTTGAGTTACCGAAGAAAATAAAATTATTCATGGAAAAGTATAACAAAAGAACTGAAGAAATGGATGATGAAGAACCAATCATCCTTCGAGAAGTCCACACGACTACTCTATGAAAAAAAAATAATGGCAAAGGTAAGATATTTGGTAGCATCAAAGCTTTCAAAGTGGAACTTCCACTGTTAGAAAAATTGATTAAATGTACATAACCTTGTTCACTCTCCTCATGTGGAATTCCTACAAACTGATTTTCCTGAACACATTCAAGAATATTCCAGAATCTCTTTTCTTGTACAAGAAGAGTTCAACATATGATTCCAGGACTGCAATATGATAGAATCAGAAATTGAAGGCTCCAGGAAATTTTTAAAAGGAATTAATCACTTTCGGCATGGCATATACCCGAACCAAATTTTCTGAAGCAAAACTGCAAGAGCTTTATTCTTATTTGCCAAATGCAAAAAATCTCTTCTACTCAGGTGTTATGGGTTAAGAACAAATGCAATGTTTGGTAACATGCATGCACATGAACAATTTCCCCCTTATACACAGGACGATGAAAAGCCTATACACATAATTTGTCATGGTTGTGATGGTGTCAAGTAGTTGCTCACACAGAATATTGAAAACAATGTGATATTTATACCTGCCATTGGTATCATCATCATCAATGACAACAATGATGACGTGTACATCATTCACGTGGTTCTGGATACAGTCCAGTGTCAGGCTCTTGCTAACACAAAATTGAAGCCTCAAGTTCCATACTGGCCACAAATATCTTGACTAGCTCAGGACTACAAACTTATGAGACAGGACATTTCTCCAATTAAGTGGTTAATTTTGTAAGTAGGAGACCACAGAAAAATCTGTGATATTAAAACAGACACCAAATACAGACCATTGATTTGATACTGTATTTGGATGGTGTGTACATTAACAAACTTGTGTCATACAATGCCCCCATCATCAGTGTAGAAATGAAGGGTCAAACGGCACCTTCCTATGAAATGCTGTTAACCATCTGACACCACTCTGTCAAACACATGAAAACCTAAAGACTCAATAATGTTTTGTGTTTTAGCACTGCTAACATGTGAGAAGGTTCATACAAACAACCCATCTCCCTACCAAACATTATGTGGTTACAGCAGTCTTTATCTGATCTGGGATAATTAGTTCAGTGATAAGGCTACATGCTGGACAGTGTGGAGTTAAAATCTGGGTACATGCAAGAGATTTTACTCTTCTCCAAAATGTCCTGACTGGCTCTGGGGCCCACCTAGCCTATTCACTGGGTACTGGAGCACAAATTTGACCACTCACCTCCAACCAGTACCGAGGTTAAGAATCAGTGGAGCTGTAACCCTGCTTCCCCTCCGTATGTTCATGACACAGACAGGGAGAACTTTACATTTACAGTCATGTTATCTAAGAATGTACTACATCTCTTCACCAAAACAGTCACATATTTCGACACTGCCTCCATGCAAGATGTTAAGAATAGCATTATATTGTACTGGTGTCATTAGGAACTCAAAATCTGAAATAATGCTACTTTTCCACTTCAGTTACATAGAATTAAAAAGTACTAATGCCTCAGATGGCACACATCAACCACCATGAAAATCTATACAATACTTCAAACTTACATTGATTCATTGTACTATACACAGTGCAGGAATGGTGTAAATACTATGGGTATAGTACCCAACTTTTGCACCAAAACGGTCTCCAAAAAAAAAAAAATTATCCCTCCTTTCCACAGTATGTTGAACCAGTGCTAAGAAGCACTGCACAGTACTGAAAGGTCGGTCAAATGAGAAAAGAACCCACACACATGGTATGCTTACTGGCTACATTTCCTCATATAATGTGTGTAACGTATGATAGAATTTACCCAGTGTTACAGCAGGTGATGGAAATGGCCTCCAACTTGCAGTCTTGTTTGACATCTGACAAACAGACTATTAAATACTGTATGAAGATTTCAACTAGCAACTGCTGACACAGTGCAGCACATTTAATGGCAATTGCAGGACTCATGCACTGCCCATACTATCATAACATGTACAGTTACACTGAATCACACAGTCCAGTTTATTCTTCTGTGTGTAGCAGATGTGTGAAGCAAAGTATTATAAATTTTTGTTCCCAAGTATTCGGTACACTTGAATTCAGAGGATTTTTCAAAGTGGAAACCTATATGAGGAAAACAAACCAAAAGTGTTCTAGGAAATTCAGAATAGTTCCCACCATTTCAGTTCCTTCAAAATGAAGCATGTCTGAGAACTGAAGAAGTCACTATCAACACTTACGCTAGCAAGCAGAAAGTTGTTTTATATATTTGCTGTAACACTATTTACAGAAATGTAAGGTTACTAAGTCTGCTGTGTGTCCTGGTTTGGTTTTCAATTGCACTCCCTGTATTATATGGCACAAATGCATCACAAAACCTGTACAGAGAAGAACCTTTGAAGCAGCTATAATGGGCACTGATAAACAGAATGCTGGGAACTGATTTTACAGTTTCATTAAGCTGAACTCTGCCATTGGAAATCAATTGGCATGAATAAATACATAAAACCAAAGAGGGGATGAATGGTATTTTATAGATAGGTCATTTAACACTTTATGAGCCATAAAACATCCTACAATACACTTACTTCCAACAATGTATCTCCTTACCTGTGATGGAACATGAGTTATCATCTTTGCCTGTAGCATTCTGCTCTGACCATTTTTCACTTCGCAGTGGATCAGCCTGTGCAAATAATACACAACAATCTTCAATAACCACAAGGGTATATTATTTATATCCATCCCTCCTCCATTACATTTAATTGTTAAAAATTCTCCTTAATAATTGGCACATGTATATGAAACATAAAGAATATGCATGAGGTGCTACCAAACTGTTTCCAGATGCTATTAAGAATACATAAGTAGGTTTCACATCCAAGTGTTCCATGTCCTTTTCAGAGTGGTGTCTTTTCAAATTATCAACAATTCATACAAGGTCAGTGATTCTTCTCTGCCAAAGCACTCCCAGTACTCCTGCTTCTTTTATCTGCGCCAGTACCTTCTTCATTTATTGCTGTATCTTCACAACTTTACATCCCTTCCTTTTATCTTCAGTTTATTTGGGGAAAAGGACCTGAGGGACTAATGAAGCACACACAGGATGCATGGAGAACAGATTACTATTCCCATCCAAAAAATCATAGACAAAGTGGTGTCAGGAGAGAAAGAACAGTAATGATGCAGCTGATTTCATCATGACATTTCTTTGTACTCTAGCTTGCCAACTTCCTGATAACACTGTCACTATGCTTTCACACCTGCCATTTCACAAACTGCTCATTACTACACAGTTTTACACAAAAGCAAATATAACTGAGTGACATAAGCATCAAAGGCACACTGTGGCCTGTAACTAGTGTCATTGCCATAGACAAGTCTAGAAATTTTTGCTAGCAACTCATACCAAATGCCACACATATCATAACCAATTTTAATGCATATAAATTCATCATCAGTGGAAATACTTACCCTGTATTGAAACTGTTTCATATTTTACATTACACTGCTGCTGTCAATGTGCAACTGAACTGTTCAGCAGTATAAAATAAAAGTATATATTATGAAACATACTACAATTTCAAAAATAAAGGGAATGTACTTTGCCTAACATCTCATTTGATATCTGAGCTGTAAAGCCTCAGCCACAAACCTCCATTTCTATCATGCATATAGCAAACTTTTACGAACAATTTGTGCAGAATTATGCTGCCATGTACTGAACAGATAATATACTGTAACATGTAAAAGTAAGAGAATGTAATGAATCTGAAATTATTCTTATCAGAGTACTCATCAATATATTTCACCAGTATACTGTGGTGGAATGACACATTCAGAAAATATCAGGTACATGAGTCAAAGCTATGCACTAACAAATTTCTGAGTGCATCTGTTGAATGCTTGCGGTTCATTCGTGTTCAATCCTTCTGTCACTGCGATCTAAGTTCAACTTATGGCCCTAAACAGTTCATTTGTTTCCATTACTGGTACTTGTCAATGGATAGCTACTTCCATGGCATGCTCTAAATTCTTCATTCAAATCACAATGAAACTGCATGTTATCAAGACTGGGGGCTTGTGTTTTTTTATGTGTAGACACAAGGAGCAACAGTATTTTTTGAAGCACTCCATCTGCAAGAGCTTCATTGTACCACAGTTTGTACTTCCTATGGATTCAACAAAAACATACAC
>Ga0131853_10011925_pt1 | contig 15905 bp, 13 predicted proteins | sample TergutLab28metaG_FD_92764 | JGI IMG/M metagenome (GOLD analysis project Ga0131853, IMG submission 92764) | Labiotermes labralis P1 segment gut microbial communities from Petit-Saut dam, French Guiana - Lab288 P1 (version 2) (version 2) | ecosystem: Host-associated > Arthropoda: Insects >...
AAAATGAAAGAAAAATCACAAAAAAAAACGCCTCAACAATTGATGTAAACGACATTATAGAAGTATTGGAGCAACACAACTTTTCAAATCAAAAGCAAATTGAGTTGCTCCAAATTCTGAATTTTGCCTTATACAAAAAGCAATGCCCGCACAATACTTGCGGTATCATAGAAAGAAAAATAAAACTTCTCGAACAGGCAGAACAGGAAGCCGCACACACCAATAGCAATTTGCAACTTTCTGCCAAAAAAGGTTTCAAAGTCAATTTTATCAGAATAATAAATTGCCTTTGTGAATTGTCGTTTTTCACAGACAAAAAGGGCAACGACATTACAAAAAAAGAAGTATTTAAAACTTTCGGCAACGCTATAAGTCAAGACTTTTCAACATTCCAAAATTATCTATCCACTACCAAAGCCGCCGCCAACAATGATATGCGCAGTACGCTTAGTGTCTTTGAAAAGTTGCTCGCTAAACAATTGGAAATCAGCAATAAGTAAAAAAATCTTTTTGTAGTGAATATTCACTACAAAATCCGCTTACTCTTTCTTACCGACCTTTGCCGCTACAAACCTCACACGAGAAATTTGTAGCGGTTTTCTTTTTTCTTGCGCGCAATCAAGCAGAGCCAAAGCAAATTTTTACGGTGGCTAAAAATAGATTTTTTATGAATAATACAAATAATTCAAAATTGCCGCAGGCAATTTTATTCGACACGCTGCCCGAAGCAGTACAAATAATTTTGGAGCAAGTCCAAGTAATAAATTACAAAATTGACAATCTACCGACAACAACGCAAGAGCCTGACGAAAACAGATTTGTTGATATTAATGAAGTCCGACAAATCATTTTCCCGCTGTGGAAACGGCAAACCATTTACAACAAATGCAGTTTGGGCGAACTTCCACACAGCAAAATCGGCTCTAAACTACTTTTCAATCTCAAAGAATGCCGCGAATGGCGCGACAACCAAATTAAACAAGGTAAAATCAAATCCAAGTCTGAAATCCAAACCGAAGCCGAACAGTTTGTAAGCAAGAAAGGAGGTATCAAATGAGCAAACCGAAACACATTAGCGAAATTCTGAAAGATTATTTCGAGAACAGCAACGAGCCATTAGCCGTTGCTTACCGCAAACACCTTGCTGGTTCGGGAGGTTGTCCCCTTTGTCCCAACAGTCCTGCTGAACACAAAGAATTATCGGACTGGCTCGACAATCAAGATGTAATGCTTGCATTACATATCAGCTTGCGCACCTTGCAAACGCTACGCTCAAACGGCACGTTGCCATTTTCTCGAATCGGTAATAAAATTTATTACCGCCGACAGGATATTCTCAAAATCCTTTCCGACAATTACACAATGAACAAAATTCGTAATTATGGGAACAAATAGCAATATAGAGGTTGCCCTGCGTGGCAACTCTTTAAAAGAAAGTATTTTGAGCAAAACACATTACGGACTAGGAATTTACAGCCACATTTTAAGGCTGTACTATCCTGATAAAACTGTGTTGCGATTAGTTAAAAGAGATTGCGGCTTATGCCGCAATCCTTTCAATTCCAATAAAAAAACATTGCATATTTGGATAGAAAAAACCAATCCCCAAAAAACAACAAGTAAAGAGTTTTCCCGCCACCGTGATAGCGAAAACGCTATCCTTGCGGGTGATGCATTCGGCTTCGCCGAGCTGCATTACAAACAGCAAGGCGATGAGTTACTACAAACCCTCAACAAAGAACTGAATTTAAGGATAGGCGAAAAATGGAGTTTTTACAAAAACCCCATTTGCCCCAAAAGTCCCAACGAGTCCCCAAGTCCCCTTGTGGGGGATTTAGGGGGCTGTTTGTTTTCCTTTTTCAAAGCCCCAATCAGCAACACCAAACCGCATAAAGCGGTTAGTTTGTTGCAGGTTTATAATGCAATCAAAGGCAATTATTACAAAGACCGCACCCAAAAATTGCAAGCAATTTCCGATATTCAACAAGCCCGAAAATTCAAAGCCTCAAACTTCGATTACTGCACATTTTCAGGAACATTCACCACCCGAAGCGACAAAGCCATCATAAAACATTCGGGCTTGTTGTGTATAGATTTTGACCACTTAAACAGTGTTGAAACATTGTTTAACAGTCTTTTACAAGACGAGTATTTTGACACACAACTACTTTTTCGCAGTCCTTCGGGCAACGGCTTAAAGTGGATAATTCCGATAAGTCCCACAAGTCCCCCTGAGGGGGATTTAGGGGGCTGGGGCTTTTCACACGGCGACTACTTTGCCGCCGTTGCAAATTACATTTTGCAAACCTACGGCGTTGCCGTCGATAAATCGGGGCGGGATATTTCCCGCGCCTGCTTTTTACCACACGACCCGCAAGTATTTATAAACCCTCTTTTAATTCTTAATTCTTAATTTTTAATTGAATAAGATATGAGCAAAAAAACATTCAACCCAAAAGATTGGACGATGGCAACGGTAACGCCTCACCAACCTTCAAATTCCCATTTGTCCCAAAAGTCCTTTCAGTCCTTTTGTTCCAACACCGACATTGAAACAATAACCGCCCGCATAGAAGCCACCGCCACAGACATTGCCCCAAATTACGCCGATTGGCGAGATGTAGGCTTTGCCCTCGCTGACGCGTTGGGTGAAAGCGGGCGAAGTTATTACCATCGTTTAAGTCGTTTCTATTCCGGTTACACCGAAAATGAAACCGACAAACAATACAGCAAATGCCTAAAATCACACGGACACGGCATAACAGTCAAAACGCTGTATCATTTGGCAAAGTCCGCAGGCATTAATATCTCCATCCTAACAGTCCCAAAAGTCCCAAAACAAAAAAGAGTTGAAATCTCCATTTCTCCAAATCTCCAAAATGGAGATTTGGAGAAATTGGCAATTTCGGCAAAAAACCCACTTGTCCCAAAAGTCCCACAAAGTATAAATCAAGATTCAGACAATGAGAAAACCGAAACTTTACCCACCATTCCCGAAAAAATCTACCCGCTTTTGCCTGATTTCTTGCGACAGATAACAGATTACTCAAACTCCCGCGAAGATGCCGACTTGCTTTTGTTTGGCTCGTTAGTTGTTACTTCGGCTTGTATGCCAAACATTTACGGTATTTACGGCGGTGTTACTGTTTTCCCGAATTTGTTTTTGTTCGTCAGTGCGCAAGCCTCAGCAGGAAAAGGTCGTTTATCTTTGTGTCGCCGATTGGTCGAGCCAATCCACCGACAATTAAGGGAAATAAACAAATTAGAACTCGACGAATACAGGCGGCAACAAATAGAATACGCTGCCAACAAAAAAAATCCCGATGCCGAACAACCACAAGAGCCGCCTTTGCGCGTGTTGTTTGTCCCTGCCAACAGCAGTGCAACCGCAGTGTTTCAAATTTTGAATGATAATCAAGGCGTTGGTTTAATGTTTGAAACAGAGGGCGATACGTTGGCACAAACATTTAAGAGCGAGCACGGTAATTATTCCGATGGTTTCCGCAAGGCATTCCACCACGAAAAAATATCATACTTGCGCCGAAAAGACCGCGAATATATCACGCTCGAAACTCCCAAACTGTCAGCTTTGCTGTCAGGAACACCGCGACAAGTACAAAGCCTCATACCCGATGCCGAAAACGGACTTTTCAGCCGATTTATGTTCTACTGTATGAATATCCGTTTGCAATGGAATGATGTTTTCGCTTGCAACGAAAACGAATCATTAGACCAGCGTTTTAACCGTTTCGGTGATGTCTTTTTTGACTTCTACCAAACGCTGAAACAACACCAAAACATCCGCTTTTCTCTCTCAAACACTCAACAAGCGGCGTTTAATCAATACTTTGAACAAATACAGCAGCAGTATTGGGAGTTATTGGGCAATGATTATATTGGCACAATTCGTCGCTTGGGTTTGATTACTTTCCGTATTGCAATGGTTTTAACCACCCTACGCCTTATTACTCCTCCCCTTCGGGGAGGTCGGGAGGGGCTTATTTGTTCCGACACCGATTTTCACATCGCAATGGAAATCCTAAAAGTACTCTTACAACACGCTACCTTTGTATTCCGTCAGTTGCCGCAAGCGGCAACCACCGCACAAACAAGCAACCCGAAAATGATTTTGTTCCAAGCATTGCCCGCACAATTCGACCGCGCAAAGTACATTGAAGTCGCTGCGCAACTCCAAATTCCCGAAAGCACCGCCGACAAACAAATTACAAGGTTTCTAAATGCAGGATTATTAATAAAGCAGGCACACGGCAACTATGCAAAAAAGGAATTTAGAGTTAAAAACCAAAACCCCGCACATTTTTTTGCGAGGTTTTGAGTTTTTTTATTCTACTCCTGCCGGCTAAACCAATAACCGACAGGAAAAGTTCACTACCGCCGATTATCAAACAATAACAAGTTGGATGTAAAACTACGTTCGAAAGTTTCAACAGGATTCGAATCATATATGTAACGTAAATTTACTGTCATTTCAATAAGAAAAACTCCATATACACCATCGAATAGTCCTGTATGCCATCTATTGGTGTTAAATGTAACAAATGTTTCATAACTTTCTCCCGAACGTAGTCCTATAAAACTTCTGGTTATAGATTCTTGTCTGAGTGATAGTTTTCGAGACTCCTGAATCAGTTCGTTGGTCTGTGGATTCAGTAGCCTTACTTGATAATTCGATTCCGTTAAACCTATGGCATTTCCATTGTGCGTTTCAGCTAAACCTGATATAAGCATAGAGGCATTATTGTTATTCGTTATTTTTAATCCTAAATACTTAACAGAGCCTGAAGTGTTTCTTTCGCTGATTTCTACCGAGATGTTATTTTGAGCGATTATCTGTAAAACACTCAAAAACATAAAAATTGTTATTATTATTGTTTTCATAGGTTTTTAATCGTAGAGACGTGGCATGCCGCGTCTCTACATAATTTCCTAAACTCAACTCATTACTGCCGACTATCAAACAGCAACAAATTAGAAGTGAAGCTTCGTACTATAGTTTCTGAAACATGGAAATAGCGCAAGTTTACCGTCATCTCAACAACAAACCTTCCATACATACCATCAAACAAGCCTGTATTCCATCTATTTGTGTTAAATAACACAGGAGTTTCATAGCTTTCTCCTGGCGATAATCTTATAGAAAATCTATTTATACTATCTCTTCCAAGCGATAACTTGCGAGATTCTTGAATTAATTCATTGGTTTGCGGATTTAACAACCTTGCATAATAATGCGATGCTGTTATACCTATAACATCGCCATTATCCATTCTATCTCCTAAACTTCCAATATGAATGGGATAATCATTATTGTTTGTTATCCTCAATACAAAAGAAGTAGAATTATATTCTCCACTAATGCTTACGGATATACTGTGTTGAGCGACTACCTGTAAGGTGCTGAAAAGCACCAAAATTACTGTCATTATTGTTTTCATAAAATTTTTTTTATTTATTGATTTTACTATCTTCTTGAACCATCTGGATTGCGTCCATGGTATCCATAATCTCTTTCAAAATCAAGAGCTTGACTTAATCGAGCTCTAAGCTCGTCTAACCGGTCTTCACGTTCTTGTCGATATTCATCAGACAACACATACCAGCCGTGTCTTTCTCCCCTAAGTTCCGCTTCAATAGCCGAAATCTCGTCCTTGAAATAGTTGGATGGTCTATATAGGAAGTCTTCATTTTCAAAAAAATCCACACAATAGCTATTTCCATCACACATCTCTCTTATCAATTCCATTTCTCTATCACTTCTTTCTATGGGCAAATCAGTTTTATAAGAATACACTTCACCCAAATCGTTTATAATCAAAAACGGAAAATATCCGTGGGTAACAAAATGGTCATATTCGTGAACCAATATGGAAAATCTCCTATATTCTGGTGTATCATCTCTAAAAAATCTATAACCAACTCCTATCGTCTCAGTATCTGCAAAATATCTACCATATGCACTAGTACGAACATTTACAGGGTCATAAATAACCAGTGGAAACGGTGTCATATTAGGGTAAGTCGCCCTCATTCTCGCTTGTAATTCTCTCACTAATTGGTTGAGTTGTTGTTGGTTTTCTGAACAACTACACATCTCACAGCCAACACCTTGCCATACGGATTCAAATTTATCACAAATGTGGCATACTTCTCCTATGCATACTTCCGGTTCGGGCGGATTATTATTATCTCCATCTCCTCCACTTCCACCCTGTTGGTCATCTCGGTAGTCGTCACAGGGACCGCCGGGTTCGTCGCCTCCGTCATCATAAAAACCATCATCATTGCCTCCCCAACCATCGTCAGGGTCAGGGTTATATGGTCCTCTGCCACCTTCGCACCAACCATCATCCCAACCACCTCCGCCTCCTACGGGCCAGTCGGGAAAATCAAAATCTCTATCTCTGTCGTCTATATCAAGTCCCGGTATTGGTGGCGGGTCAAGGTCGGGTCTTTCTATTTCTCGTCTGTCATCATTGTCAGGAGGATTTATTTCGGGAAAATTCCATCGGAAACCAAACTCGACACAACCCTCAAGTTCTATCCCTTGCGCCCTTGTTGTTTGTGTAACCGCTGTTACCAACAGCAAAATTACAAAAATTATGCTAAACTTTTTCATTTGTCTAATTATTGTTTAATTATTTTTGTTGCTCTACTTTCAGTACCTTGCTGTAAGAGCAGGATATATTGTCCTGCCGGAACAGGCAGGTTTACAACATAATCGTGTCGGGCGGCGGGCAAATATCCGAGATTTTCGCTGTACACAAGTTGTCCGAGTATGGTATAAAGCCTTATTGCCGTAGGTTGCGGTGTATCGCTTGTAAAAGATATTCGCAAATCGTTGCTTCCCGGCATAAAGTGCGCTGCGTGTCTGTTTTCGGAGTTTCTCGAAAATTCGGCATTTTCCGAACTGCCTCTTGTTCGCCTCAGCGAAATATACATAGGTCTTTCGGGCTGTCTTGTTCGCGGTGAAAACATGCGTATATTTCCTGCGAGAAGCGTTCCGTTGCGGGTTTCCGTTTTTTCGAGTACGGCATCCGTAAAATTCCACACCACAGCTTGCCGTTGGTTGTAGAAGTCGGTACGCGCGTAGGTCGTGTTTTCAAACCGCAAGGTGCTGTCGGTAACAAACGCTTCAAAATTTGCTCTGATACTGTCGGCTTCTATCCATTCGCCTGTAACTCTTCCTTGTACATCGGGAGTGCTTATGGTAAGCCGTAAACTAACATTGCGCACTATTTGTTGTCCGCTGAAATCGTAAGTAATCAGATTTCCCTCGTATTCGCCTGAAATGCAGCTTGTGAGACGTTGGCGATTTATCTGTCGGAAAGTCCGCACTTGGTTAATATTGGGCATTGTGTTTGCCGCAAGGCGCAATGCCGGCACTTCGGTTTCGGCGGTTTCTCTGGACAGTTCTTCCTTTGAAAAATGGTGTCCCATTTGGGCAGCTCTTCGCAGAAAAAACTGTGCTTCGCCCGCATTTCGACTCACACCGAAACCGTTGCGATAAGCAAGTCCGAGAAAATAATAGGCATTTGCACTGCCTTCGTTGGCTGCAATTCTGAAAAACTCTACGGCTCTTTCATAGTTTTGTTCCACTCCCAAGCCTTTGTAGTGAAAATATCCCAACCTAAAATTAGCCCATTGCGGATTGACAGGAAGTAACTTTTCGGCATAAAGGGCAGCCTTTTCAAAACTCTGTTCTACTCCCAGCCCTTTGGCATAAATATGTGAGAGATTAACATTTGCAGGGTCGTAACCTAATGCCGACGATTGCCGAAACCACTCCACAGAGGCTTCTTCGTCTTTTTCCACTCCCCAACCGCGCTGTAACAATATCCCGACCGCATTCATCGCTTTGGCATTGCCGGTATTGGCAATTTCAAGAAAAGTTTGAAATGCTCTTTCCTGTCCGCCGCTTGTAAGAAGTCGGTGTGCTTGTTGCAATCTTTGCAGCGTGATTGAGTCGGTGTCGTTTGCCTGTACACTCAATACACTTGCTGCAAAAATAGCGATGATTAAAAATATCTGTTTCATTTTATTTATTTATTTTTTATAAGTCCTTCCAAAAACCTCAAAGAATTGGAAGCCTCCCCTGTGGGGAGGTTTGGAGGGGCTTTGGTTTTTAAAAAATTAACGCATCTTTATCTTCATTTTCCTGACTTGCTTGCCTGCGCCTTTCCACACGCAAATGCCTCAAAGCTCGCGGAAACGAACTTCTGTACAAATAACGGTCAAGCTCTCTTTGCATATCAGGATTGTCCAAATGAACAAATCTTATTCTTTCTCTGGCAAGTTGATAAGCAATAATTTGCCTTACAACCGTTGCACTGTCGTATTCAAAGGCAATATTAAACTCTTCCATTTCTCTCCAATTTCTTTCGGCGGTACTTCTGACATTATCAAAATTGCGAATAGTAACAAAGTCGGCAACCTGTTCTTCTGTAAGAATTTGCATGATAAATTCTCGCTCAAACAACCAACGGTTATTTTCTTCTCGCGTAATTTCACCCTCTCTGCTCAGTTGGCGTACTTTTCGCGAAGCATCAATAATGGCATTAAACTGCTCGTGAGTAAGTCTTAACCTCGCGCGATTGTCAAGCACAAGACGAAAATTGGGACTGTTTACTCGCAAATGTGCCAAAGCTCGCGGATAAGCCGTTTGTCGCAAATAATCGTTAAGTTCTTGTTGCCTGTCGAAATTTTCCATATAAATATATTGTATTCTTTCCCGCGTAATTTGATGGGCGATAATTTCATTTACGGTTTGCGTGCTGTCGTATAGAAAGGCAATATTTCTTTCTTTCATTTCCTGCCATCTGTTTTCTGCAAAGTTTTTGGCAGAATCATAAGTACGGATAGCTACAAATTCGGCAACTTGCCGCTCTGTAAGAATTTGCATAATAAATTCTCGCTCAAACATTCGGCGTTCTTCTCGTGTAACTTCGCCTTGTTCGGCTACTAATTGGTGGATTTTTTGCGAAGTAGCAATAATGGCGTTAAACTGTTCGGAATTAAGTCTTAATCTTTCGCGATTATCAAGTATGAAGCGAAGTTTGGGACTGTTTACCCGCAAATGCGCCAACGCTATCGGAAAAGAAGTTTTGTCCAACTTATCGTTGAGTTCTTGTTGTCTTTCGGGATTTTCCATATAAACATACTGTATTACTTCCCGAGCAATTTGATAGGCAATAATCTCGTTTACGGTTGCTGCGCTGTCGTATAGAAAAGCAATGTTTCTTTCTTCCATTTCGCGCCATCTGTGTTCTGCAAAGTTTTGGGCAGCATTATGACTGCGGATAGCTACAAAACCGTCAACTTGCTCACTTGTAAGATGCTGCATAATAAATTCCCGCTCGAACAGCCAGCGGTTATTCAGTTCTCGTGTAATTTCGCCATCTCTGGTCAGTTGGCGGATTTTTTGTGCCGAAGCAATGATAGCATCAACTTGCGCATCCGTAAGTCCTAACATTTCGCGATTGTCGAGAACAAGACGAAGATTATGAGTAACACCCGAAGCATTTTCGCGCATGGTAACTCGTGATAGACTTTCGCGATGTTTGTCGCGCACGGCGGCTATTGCTTCACCTCGTTTTTCAAAATCGGCAATAAAACGATACTCATAAAAGGCGGTTTCTTGGCTGCGTTGCCGTAAAATGGGTTTAATCCTTTCCAACGAATTTTCGGGCAATCTTTGTCTATGTCTGAAATGATTCAAGTCGTCGTTGAAAATAATCCACGCGCGCCTTTCAATTTGGTCTGCGAAATACTCTCTGAAATGCTGTTCGTTTGTCAGTACTTCGCTCATTGCTTGCTGAAAAGCAATTTCTGTTCGCGGGTGTTCTTGCCATCTTGCCCAAAAAGCACTTTCGAGTTGCTGTGTTTCTTGCACTGTTAAGGCTTGAATACCATTCAATACCGCTATCTGTTCATTAAGATAGTCGTTTGCTTCCTGTTGATTTTGTGCAAAAAGACACACTGCACAAAAAACAGACATTGTAAAAATTAGAATTTTTTTTGTCATACGTTTGTTATTTTTAATGGTTTGTTATTGATTGAAATTATTTAAAATTTATGTTGTTTTAGTTATCGAACTCTCTTGCTCTGTGAACTGAGGCTGTGTGTTTTTCGCAGTCTTTGACACGTTGCACTGCCTCAAAGTCCCTCTCTTTGAGAGAGGGATTTAGGGAGAGTTTTATATCACCATCGCTCCAATGTTCCATCTTCCCGTACGGTAAAAACCCTTTCTCTGCCTCGCGAGTATTCAGATATAAGCAAATAAACCGTGTTCGACGGTACATTGTCAAAAGTGAAAGGAGTATTATTTCCTTCAACCATTCTCACGCCTACATGTATCCATTCTCTATTCCAATAAAAAAATGCGTATCTTTTTCCCTCTTTGTAAACCAAGTATCTTGGGGCTTCAGTAACGGTAACGCTTATTCTGTTTTCAAAGTCGGGTATCAGCTCTTTTTTTGTTCTGTCGGGATAAATCAAAATCGGATAACCGCTCGGTTGTAATCTGCCGTTTTCGTAATTTAGAGGCAGATAAACCACGCCGACCGATAAATCTCTGAATCTCGCCTGTGAGTTTTCTACCTTTGCCCAATCCACAGGAAACCATCGCATAGCGTTGAAAACGCTTATATAAGTAATGCCGTTTTTGGGTGTTTCGGTAATATTGGCGACTAAATCGCTTGTTCGCCAATAGTCTGACGTAACGTCAATAATGTTTCTCATTCTCAAAAAATCAGTCGGAATTTCATCCGTTGGAATTTTGTCGGCAAGCATATTCGGCTGTTTTTGGTAAGTTATGCGAAAAACTTTCGATGGCTCGCGAAAAACAACAAAATCATCAGCCATTCCGGTAACGCCCTCGAAAGGGCGATGTTCGCCGTTTTCGTCAATGTAAGTAGCCCAAAAATGATTGAATGAACTTGTAGCCCAAGCAGGCGTAAAATCTATACCGCTCGGCAAACCCAGCATTCGCATAATGTAAACCGACAAATTGCACAAGTCCTGACAGTTGCCTTGTTTGCGAAACAGCATTTGCGAAGGAGAAAGAGTATATTCAATTTCCGTTCGGTGTTCAAACGAAAAAGAGGAAAAAAACCAAGTTTTAAGATACGAATTGACGGAATTAACAATGTCGGCAGCGCGGTCTCTTGCAAGAAATGAAAATCTTTCTCTGAACGTATTATACCAATCTTCGAGTGGTTCATTCTGAACACGATAAGGTAGCAGGAAGTTAGCAAAATCCTCAAAACTCAAATTTCTGTTCCATGGTTTGCTCCACGCTCGAAAACCACGTTCAACAATTTCGATAATTTGATTTGCCGTAAGTTGCTCTCTGTCGGGAATATCAAATGGAATAGGAGTGAGATTCAATGCCCTAAGCGCTTGACGGCTTTCGTTGAAGTTCGGAAAATCAAATTCGCTGAAATCTACTTTGTTGCCCACGCTGTCAACAAAATAATAAGTGCGCGTGAAATGTATATCTATATTGTTTTCCAAAAACTCAACTGCTTTGATTTTCAGTGTATCGCCTTGTTCGGCAAAGTGTTTTTTCGCCAAATCAAAAATGCAATTTTGCCCGCTTGCCGTTACCGACAGCAACGAAATAAAAATTGATAATGTAATCTTATTCATATTATTGTCTATTGTCTTGTTGTCTATCATCTATTGTCTGTTTATCATTAATACTCTTTCCGCTTGTTCTCGGTAGAAATCTACTCTTTCCGATGGTATTTTTACTTCCTTGTCGAGTATTTGAGTTGCAATTTGCTGTGCCGCTTCTATATCTGCGTTTCTAAAATAAATGGACATCAAATTGAAATACGGCTCAAAAAGCGAGGGTTGAATGTTGCTTGCAAACCTTAAATCGCTCTTTGCCTGTTCGTAGTTCTCTAATCTCATTTCGCAATAGGCTCTTCGCATAAGCAAAGATGGAAAAGGCGCGTATCTTATTGCTTTGTTGTAAAAATTTATTGCGGTTTGGTAATCATTTTGCAAAAGAGCAATATTCCCACCTGTGCGATGATAAAGTTCGGAAGTAGAAACGCCGTGTCTTATTCTTGAAAAATCGTATTGAATATTTTCTAAGTCATTTGCTCTCAATCGGCTATGAATATCTTTCAGTTTGATTTGAGAGGAAATTTGCAAAGCAAAAAAACTGATTGCCGCAATAGACAAAATTAAAGGTACAATCGAAACGGCTTTTGATACTTTCACCGTTCGCGGTTTGAACGTGTTCCGGTTTATTACCGCCACATAGTATGCAAATACCATTGCCGCAAAGCCTGCGTAAAACACAAAATTAAACAAAGCCATTACCGCAAAAGCCAAAATGCCTGCTGTGTAAAACAAGTTTTTACGAATACGTTTTATTCCGTAATAAATTAAGAGTGAGACAAATAACAAATACAACGTACCGCCCACAATACCGCCTTGTATAAACATTTCCAAATAATCGTTCATCACATTGTGCATATAGGTTGCATTGCGTTGTTCCGTTTCGGTTGTTTGATTTTCGGCAAAATACCGTGCCTGTGCTGCGTTGTACTCGCCTTGTATCATTCCGTAACCGTAACCAAACGGCTGTTCGGTTATCATTTGAACGGATACTTTCCATACAAACAACCTGCCGTCTGCGGAATCTTCCTTGAAATTAAAAAATCTTATTGACATGAAAATTGCTGCTAAAATCCCGACAGCAATAAGCAGAACTAATATTTTGTTTAGTCTGTTCTTTATATAGTAGACTGATAACACGGAAGTTACAACTACAAATCCGATATAGGCTGCTCTTGATTTTAGTACGATTATTACAGCTAAAACAACGACGGCAATCAAAGCAATTAGGATTTTTTTGATTTTCTTTGCTTCAACAAACTGCTTGATTAACAGAGGAAAAGCAAGAACAAGGAACATTGCTGTAACGTTTGGATTGGCACTACTGCCTGTTACAACAAAGAATGTACTTTGTTGGTAAATGCCAAAGTATTGCAAAATGCAAATTGCACTCTCGGCAACAGCAAATAAAATAATCGTTTTTTCGATGACATTTTTTTGAATGTAATTATTTGAGAGCGAAAAAGATAAAATCAAAATCAACGCAAATACGGAAATAAAATGCGCGCTCGAATACCATTCAACACTGCCAGTTACAAACTTGAAAATTAAAGGAAAAAACAAAAACAGGAAAGGAATAATTGAAAGTATATTTACCGGTAATTTTATGTGATTATTTTTAGTTGCCAGCAACTTGAAAGCAACATACAGCAATAATATACAGGGAATTAGCACTAAAAAAAAGTAAAAAAACAACGATTTATATATAAACTTTTCAACAGCAAAATAATGCAAAACATAAAAAATGGTCACAACAACAACAGCTAATATTTTGGCAAATTTGTTCATAAAAAGCAGTAAAACAATTACGGTATCATTTTTACATATTTCAAGATTAGTTGATTTGTTTTTTTTAAAATTGTAATCTATACAGTTTTTGCCTTCTTACCAAAGCGCGTAATTGCCCAACGGTCTGAAACGGAGCTTGTTAAATCATTGATGTTATTAATAGTTTTTTCCGAAAGTGAAATCGATTGGCAGTAGCTTCGTTTTGAGTTTGCTCTATTTAGCCTATTGACGGCTGCGGGCAAGTCGCGCAAACCTAATTTCAATTCATTGGAAGTTGGGTTTATGACAAGAGCAGCCACAAGAAGTTCCGACGAATGTTGCCACAAATCCGATACACCGTAACGACTTTGATAAATTGCAGCATCTTTCAAATTTCCTGCTGCCATTCGGCGGACAGATAAACTTAAACGTTGTTTAAAATAGGGATTTTTGGGATTTTTCTTTACTCCTGCTCGATAAAGTTCTGCCGTTTCGAGCGATTTTTGTTGTGCGTTGAGAACTTTCGCGTAGCCATCATAATAATCAATTTTTGCAGGAAAAGCAACTATCAACTGTTTGAAGATGGTAGCAGAAGCAACATACTGTTTTTGGTAAAAAAGTTTGCGGGCTTGACGATATAAGGCGAGAGCCTCAACAGAAGTGTAAGAAATACCACTCACAGGTGCATTTTGTGCAAAAGAGCCGAAAGGCAAAGAAGATACAGCAAGCGCACCTAAACTAAGGAAAGACGCTTTAACAAAACCGCGTCTGTTAATCGTTTTATTCATTGGAATTGTTTTAATAAAAAAAGGAGCATTCCTTCTCGACCGGGCTTGAACCGATGTCTATGAGCTTTGTTGCTCACGCTTTCCTTCTCCATTAGGCTACGAGTGGCTTCTCCTTTTTGTTTGTATATAGTCGTTCAATATTTCAAATATTATGATTGTTTTTCGTGTTTTTTTGTGTGTGCAAAAAATCACGAGGCAAAGATAGTGTATAGTTTTTTACAACATTTTGCGATTTTGTGCAAAAAATATTGTAATTTTGCGCAAAAAGAACGATAACGGTTATGATAAAATCCAAACTTATAAAAGCACGCAACCGTAGAGGTCTCTCACAGGAATATATGGCAGACCTCTTGAATATGGACGTGTCGAATTACAACCGACGAGAAAGCGGACAAATAAAAATTTCTGCCGAACAGTGGCAAATACTCGCCAAAGAGCTTGCTGTTTCTTTGGAGGATATTTATGAAACTGACGAAAATTTGATTTTTATTTTCAATGACAGTTCTACCGGAGGCAATATCGTTACTCATTATTCACTTCCGCAAGATGTTTTGGAGTTGTATAAAAAACACATAAACGTCTTGGAACAAGAAATTTATTCATTGAAAGAACTGTTGAAAAAAGCGAAGCAGTAATTGGCTAATGGAAAATAAAAAACCCTCTTTCTTTTTTGCTGAAAAATTTTCTCCCACCCGATAAGGCAAAAGTCATTTGCAGGCGATTTTTTTAACAGCGCCTTCGCTTTTTTCCGTCATACTTTTTGCTTGTTCTGCTCGCTCGTTACACGGCACATTGCCGCCTCGTTCCGGTCGGCAAAGAGCCGTTCCACTTCACTTGCAAAACAGCAAAAAGCCGCCTGCGCTCCAACCGCCACCACCGCTGAGCTTATGACCGAAAAAAAGCGAAGGAAGTCTATTTAACATAAAATCGCTTACATTATAGGGCAAAAACGGAAGTGCTAAATTTGAAATCAAGGTGTTTTTGCCCCATAATTCATTTTATGTTTAATAGCCGCTGTTAAAAAATCGCCTGCAAATGCCTTTTAGAGCGTTTTACCCACCCGAAAAAATTTTTCAGCCAAAAAGAAAGAGGGTTTTAGCGCGCCCCACAGTAGCAGTGCAAAAACAGACCGCTCGCTGCTACACCCACACCAACCCCCGACCACCCACCCCAAAAAACAGTTGATTTTTTTATCTTATTCGCGTTCCACGCAGAATTTTTCCAAATCTCCAAATCTCCAAAATGGAGAAATGGCAATTTGGAGATTTGCCAAAAGTCCCACCTGCCCCACAGCCCCAAAACAAACCAAATCCCCAAAATCCCCACAGTGGGGATTTGAGGATTTTTATATCGAGTTCTGTCGCACTTTGTCGAAAATGTATAAAATTCCGCCCGAAAAAAAGGAATATGCAAAGGTAGCCATTTCGCTTACCGGCAGTAAAGGTCAAGCCCTCCGGGTTTTGAGAAAAAAATCTTCCTTTTTTCCACTACGTTACAAAAAGAGTATTTTTTTCTCAAAAACCTTGACAGCCGCCGCTCCATTGGCTGTTGGAAAGCATATCCTTTTTTTTCTTCTTTTTTTCTTTTTTCTTTTTCGGGGGGAAAAATAATTGTTGCTTTTGTTTGCAGTAAAGCAATCGACAGCAAGCAAAAGCAACCGACACCGATATTTAAAAAGGTAGCAAACACCTTTGTACCTTT
>Ga0131853_10011926_pt1 | contig 15905 bp, 6 predicted proteins | sample TergutLab28metaG_FD_92764 | JGI IMG/M metagenome (GOLD analysis project Ga0131853, IMG submission 92764) | Labiotermes labralis P1 segment gut microbial communities from Petit-Saut dam, French Guiana - Lab288 P1 (version 2) (version 2) | ecosystem: Host-associated > Arthropoda: Insects >...
GGGTGGGTGCCGCCTCTTTTCCCCATATCTTAAATTTCTTGCGGTGGAAAAAAACCCAAAAATTGGAGGAGGAGCTCTTCTCACCCACAAAAAAGGGGGGGGGGGGGGGGGGGGGGGTATCCAAATGGAATACTCCTCAGATCAGTCTTATGGCCCAAGTACAGGGGCAGTAACAAAAAGCTCCCTGTAAGAACTTAGGACAGTATAGGTACTGTCTGGTAATATGGAACATCATATAATCTGGTACCTGTCAGATCCACTAGGTGACAGAATAACGAAATTGCACCGTATTTCCATACAGTTAAAAATAAATTCATTGGAATATTCCTAAAGTGATTTTGTGGTACTCCACAGAAGTATAAAGAGCCAAGAGATGGCAGTGGCTTTGGTTGCTTATTTTCTGTCAAAGAGATGAGCAGGAAATTATACAAGAGTAAACAACAGACAGTTGTGCCACAATATATGATGCAACCACAAAATGGTGAACATTCACCTTCATGCCACTCTATCAATGCCTAGATCAACTAAATGTCCTCTTCCTTTGACCCTCAGACCTGCAGATGCGTTCAAGAGAAACATCACATTTTAACTTACCATTTCGAGGCATGAATTTCAGCTTGTAGATTAGTTCAACAGCAGGGATCAGAAAGGCTAGAGTCTTGCCAGAGCCAGTCTTGGCTGACCCCACCAGGTCCCGACCTTCCAGCAATGGAGGAACAGCCCGCGCCTGGATTTCAGTCAGCGTAGTGAAGCCCATATCAGCCACTGCCTTGAGGGTGTTCTCACAGACCTTATCAGCCAGGGAGGCAAATGTGGCACTGCTCAGGATGGACAGTGCAATACCTGATCCTGGAACTGCAGAGAATTGTCTGTTTCACTACCCTGGCCTTACGACACATGTACAGGCAGGGCAGCAGCAACTGCATGGTGCTCATGCCCCAAAATACTTTGCAACAGGAAACAGACTCAAAGAATGTATGTGCACACATGGGCTCACTTACGCACACACACAACAGAGGGACACCAAAACAGACACTGTAGTGAACACAGTTTCCAAACATTTACAGTTTTATCTCATCTAATAGCATCATATGAGCTGGGACAGCATTCTGTATACCGTGAATAAGCAATGAGCTGGATGAACCAATAAAGTCAAGCTACTCTCTCTTCTCCAAAACACCCAGACCTGCTCTGAGCCCAACGAGTCTCCATTAAATGCGTAACAGGGCCTCTCTCCCAGGGGGTGAAATGGTCAGGGTGTGAAGAAGACCACACACCTCCATCTGGTGCAAAGCTTACTAATCAGTGCACTCAATTCCCCTGCCACAGATTCATGGCACATACAGAAATAAATCCATCTTTACCAACACTGTACATAATTATATGACACAACCAAACTGGAAGTGTGCAACATGCACCACTTGCAGTCCGTGACTATGGCAGCAATTTCCCTTAGCAATGTAATTTCTGCAGTGCCTGTATTTTCCCAGATGCCCTCCTAGACAGCCGATCCACGTCTGCCAAACGTCAGACATTTTATTTGCTCCTAAGACATTGCAATGACAGCTGTTTGCTTAGTGTTTCGTCAAGCAAGTGGGCGACATTCATCATGGCTGAGCACAGCCCCACTTGCACAACGTGCAGATCATTAGGTGGCGTGACAAACCATACATAAACCGTAATTATTCTAAAAGAAAGGGCTCTGGTAATATTGTGTAATACTTTATATACATAAGTTGAGTAATCAAGTAAAATTTTACTCATAAAATATGGTATACACACTGAGAAGTAAGGAATTACAACAAAGGTTATCCCCCTTTTTGCGTCCCTTGGCATCACAGCTGTCACGTACCAGCCCACCAGTTGCCATGCCTTCTCTGTGATACAGCTGCCATGCTCAGCGACATGGTAAAACGAACACTTTTTATTAAGAAGTGAGGAGATCTTATTAAAAATGTAAAGCAGTCCCATTACAGGCCCGGAGGGGCCCAGACGGTTCCAGGAAGTTAAGGTTCCCAGATTTCGTGACAACGGCACAGGATGGTGGTAAGGTTGTCAGCCTTATGCACCGGCCACATTTAACCCCAGGAAGCACTCCTGGTACTCATTTCTGTTAGAGGCTGAGTCAACCCCAGGGCCATAGAGCAATCAGAAGGATTTTATGTCAATGAAAAATCCACTGACACCATCTGGGTTCGAACCAGCGACCTTCCGATTTGTAGCACAGCACCTTAACCACCGTGCTACCGCGGTCCCCCTGAAGACATCTTGGTGGTAATGGAAAACAATTAAATATACCAGGGAACTAACACAATGACAGACTGACAAGATAAAGAAATGAGACTGTTTGAATAACTAAAAAGAAGACAGGATTATTTATGCTGCAAATGTGTAAATGTACATTCAATATCCAATCAGTTTCGACCATCACTGGGAGCATATTAAATGCAAATTTTGCAGTCAAAATTATATGGGATATTGTATTTACCACTTACATTTATTTGTACAATAAATTTTATGTCCTACTGTACTTCTGTGTTTAGTGATGCTGTGATAACACCCTTCAGACCTCCCTTAATTTGCAGGTATCCCAACTAGATTCATGGCACTATTCATCCCATCATGTGGTTCAGACACTGCACTAATCTAGTAACATTTAGGATAGGTTACAGCTTTGCCTTGGGAGAATTCTCTGGAATAAGGTCAACCAAATTAACTATAATGGTCTCTCCAATACATACAGCAAACCTAACCTAAATAGTCTTCGCTTAAGTGTAATCAACCTATCATCAACAATTGTATGTAAGTAATACACAAAGCGCAGTGCACAACACAGTACAGCAGACATACTTACGTTTTTGTGCCATGTCCTCTGTAACACATCCTTGTGAGCCCGTTTCCTCTTCTTGCGGCAACACGTCATCTTCCGTGTGAACATTCTCTTCCTCATTGTCTCTCACTCTGGCCTTCTTTGCACTTTTCCCTATAAAATATCAAACACTTCACTGCAAATGCTACAGTATGAGACCACAATTAAGGGAATGAACATCATATCTAAATCACGAATGGTTTACAAAATGTTTCATGTTAAGACTTCTAAGTTTCTACGTGAACTAACAGGTAAACATGGAAATAGGACAACTTTACAGACAATACAAGTCTGTGTATCGAAAACAATATGTGACACAGCAAATTTAGAGAGTAAAGGTATGAACATAGTACACCATCTTTCCTTCAATGAAGGTCAGAAAAGTTCTTATGTAATGCCATCAGGTCACAAGTCAACAACAAGAGGTATAAATGGAAGATTAACATAATGAATGCACTATAAATAATCTAGATAATCAGATATACAGCAACTCAGAACACTTTATTGGTTTTCATTTAAGCTTGTCATGGTTTGCATCTCAAATGAAGGGTTGCAAAAACCAAAATACTGAGAAGAGGAAATTATTTTAACACCAGAAAACACACAAGTAGTAGCAATAAAAATCCCAAATACATTAAAAAAAAATTTTGAATATAATAAAGAATTTTAAATGACACGTGTAACAGCCAGATTTCACATTAAGGACACGTGTGTAATAATAAAATATTTTACTTCCTGTTGTAAGAGGGCCGGGTAGCTCAGTCGGTATAGTGACTGACTACGGGCTGGATGGTCCGGGATCGAAACCTGGTGGGGACGAGATTTTCCACCCGTCCAGACCAGTCCTGGGGCCAACCCAGATTCCTGTAAAATGGGTACCGGGTCTTTCCTGGGGGTAAAGTCTGGCCGGGGCGTGCTGCTGACCACTCACCCCCTTCTAGTGCCGCGGTCATGGAAGAGTAGAGCTACACATCTACCCACCCTCTGGGCCACACCAGGCCTGTAATGGGATCGCTCTGCCTTTTTTTACTTCCTGTTGTATATTTACATAAACCCGCTGATGGTACTCTTGGGACAAAACATGTAGCTTACTGTTAACCTTTTGACACCTAATGTCAACTATAGAGGTCGTACCGCACTGCTAACCTCTAAAGTTGCATTTTATATATTTATTCAACAAATATAGATACTGAATATTTTAAACATGGTATATACTCTCCGTTTTTTATCTTCAAAATGCAGTTTGTTTCATAATTCTAACGTATTTGGTTCCTGTATTATTCATATTTTATATACAGGGTGTGCTAAAATTAAAAAAATAATTCCAGCACCAAAAGGTTAACAGGATACTACTGAACAATAAATGTAGTTGTGTTTGATGGGAGTTTTATTAATTAACCATTTCACTTCCCATTTATAATGCAAGTGAAATAATTACAAATAACATTAAGCACAGCAAAATAGAGGTTGCGTAAAATATTAGGGCCCATAAAGGAGAATTTTTATGTTTTGCTGACCGTGCATCTCGGTATAATCTTAGTAATTAACCAACTTAATGCACAAAATCTTGTTTTATGATTAGTTTATCATATGCCTCTACATGTTTTGAGCACTATGTGCTCATCATCAGGAGGTCAAAATTGTATTATACAGCATCTGGTATCATCACACCTGTAGGTGGCTGTCCCATGCACAGGTTGAGAGAGGACTCCTGATGATGAGCACAAAGTGCTCGAAACATGTAGAGGCATATAATAAACTTATTATAAAACAATATTTTGTACATTAAGTTGGTTAATTACTGAGATTAAGAAGGAGAATTCATAGGAAAATAAAGAAAACTGCATAATGACAAGCTTCACGATTTGAACTTCTCCTCAAATATAATTTGGGTGATCGAAGGAAGGAAGATGAGATGAGTAGGACATGTGGCATGCACAGAAAAAAGAAGAAATACAACCAGATTTTAGGTAGGTAAACAAGCACACAGTAGTTGAGATTAAAGACTTCTACACAGATAAGAAGATAATGTTGAAATTAATTTCAAAATTGTAGGATAGGAGGATGTGGCCTGGATTCATCTGGCTGAAAATGGGGGACCAGTGACAGACTGTAGTACACATAGTAACAAACATTAGAGCAGAGACTATCTTTGCTAGCCCAGAAACTTTTTTACCTCCTCAAGAAGGGCTCTACTCCATGGAATTTAATTAATTAACTATTTAATTAGGTACCTAGTTAGCCATGGCAAAATAAAGAACACAAAGGAACTTTCTACTTTATAAACCTGTCCATCATCTCATCTTACAAGACACTACACATTAACAATAAATTAACACAAATCTGTCGATTGCTTTTACCACATTTTTAACACACAAAAATGAATAAAGAATATGAAGTAGATGATTCCAAGTATGACATACCACCATTCGTATCTTACATAATTACACTAACTGTACTAACTCTTCTCAGAGTTGACGCTGATATCCAGCTTTCGTTTTCTCTGACTTTCAATCCCATCCTCCTTAGTTGCCGGCGTTACCCCTTCAGGCTCCTCAGTGGCTGCTACATTTACTGTAATTGACAGTTTGTCATGTTTAGTAACCATCAAATACAAATAAAACTGTAAAGATGGAGATATTTCGTTCCCCAGCAACACCTGCAACAACCTACCAGACTACATGGTGTCATCAGTCACAGGACCACAGTAGGAATGTTGGCTAAATATACACAAAACATGCGTGCAGTGCTCACAACTATACACTTTTCTATTTCCATTACTTTCGAAAGACATTCCAGCTGCAAATAACATCTTCAGGCAGTGTAAATAAGCGCACTTCCACAGTGTCGGTTCTGACTGCAATTGCATCACAAAACAATATGCAAAAGTAATTTAAAAAAAAAAAAAATTGAAGTATGTACAAAATAAAATAAATATTCCAATTGCATATTATTATCTGATTTGTAAATTGATTCATGTTTCAAGTGCACACACAAAATTGAGAAAAGTGACTATTAGCTTCATCACGTCTGTCTGCACGGAACGACTCAGCTCCCACTGGATAGACTGTCACAGAATTTGATATTTAGATGTTTTTCCAAATTCTGTCGAGAAAATGCAGGCTTCATTAAAAACCTTACAAGGATAACGGTTACTTTATATGAAGAACTACCGTCCATTCTCGAATCTAAACTGCACTAGTTTTTGCTGATTTCTTAAATGAAAAAAAGTTAGTTCGCGGTTCTAATCCATACCTTTCCTTCAACCGCCTTCAGAAGTCGCGCGGTGGGTGTCCGCTGCATGGAATGCCATCCTGGAGAGCAATATCTTCAGATCTTTCAAGCAGTGTTGCATAAGCAATGCTCTGGACAGATCCGAAGATGACATTCTATGGGAGAACGATGGGGAAGATAAAGATGATAGTGACTAGGAAACAGATAATGATACAGTTATGAGTGATGATGGCGAGTCTGATGAATAATAAATTATAAATATTATATAATATATTATAAACAATAAATAAAATAATAAATTATCGTATTGAATTGTTCTTACGGCATGTACAGCAGCTCTATCATTTTTCCAAAATCAAGCTCACGACTGCAAATCTAATCCGCACGCGCTTCTAATACACATATGATTTTTTAGCCCTCTGAAACTGTAAAAAGCGCGCGGATTAGATTCGAGAATATACGGTATGTGCATTTATAATAGTAACTTGATGAGTTCTTCTAAGAGTGAGAAATGTTGCACACAAAAACTCTAGAGGAAATCACACACATATTTTATGTTCAGTAACTTTTTCATCCGAAAATCATTACATTTATGAGATATGTTAAAAATACTGTACAGCCAGACAGCCCACAGATGACAATATAACATGGCGCACGTGCTTTGCATGCTGGTTAAATAAGGCTACCAAGACACACTCAGAATATGTACTGTATATTCTTGAATCTAATCCGCACCCTTTTTACAGTTTCAGAGGGCTAAAAAATCAGATGCGGATCAGAATCGCGCGCAGATTAGATTCATGGTCATGAGCTGGATTTTGGAAAAATGATAGAGCTGCTGTACATGCCGTAAGAACAATACAATACTATATTTATTATTTTATTTATTATTTATAATATATAATATTTATAATTTATTATTCATCAGACTCACCGTCATCACTCATAACTGAATCGATATCCGTTACCCAGTCACTATCATCAGCTGTGGTGCATTTCTACCACTGGCAGTTAAATGGCCACTTCACACACGGCGCGTCAGTTGGATAACCGTTAAAGCATTGGTAATCTCCAATATTATTCAATCAGTCTGCCTTGTAGGCAAGGAGCGGTTGAAGGACAGGTGAGGATTAGAACCGCGAACTAACGTTTTTTCATTTAAGAAATCAGCAAAAATAGTTCGGATTAGATTCGGGTGCGGATTAGATTTGAGAATCTACGGTAATACTTATCGCTTTTCTACAGTAACAATGTTTATGTGAACACAGCTCAATGTTACATTTTATGTACATAGCCTGTCTTGTTATGTCACTTCTATATAACAATGTTGGATCCCAGTATTCCAGAACTGGCACTGCAAAACTGTACAGATTCCACGTAATGTATGGGATTGCCTGGAAATTGCTGCTTGCAACCAAAATTTCTAGAAGGAATGAGATTTCTGCTTCTTCTGGAATAAACAGGCAAATCACTGGTTAATCAATTCAAGACATTTTGTGAAAATTCAATGATCTTACTTTCAACAATCAAATTTTCTAAAGATAAAGACACATCCCAGATGAAGAAACCTTGGCTATACCACAGCATAAAACAAAACTTCACATGTAGCAGAGATACTGGAAATAAAATGGTGTGTAATGGCGTGAAATGAACATGTGTCTAATGTGTCTATGTATACTTAGTTGGAGCACAATGTTGCCTGTGATGATGTATCAGACTCCACACCAATTCAGAACAGGGTCAGCCAACAAATGGTCAGCAAGTCACTTTTTACAAAACCCTGCATGCACTAACACCTGCAACCACACATCCAAACAACAACACACAATGTTTTTTTATAAAAATATTCCCTGCCATATTTCAACCCTTTCACAGCAACACAACACAACTATATCACAGATATAAAGTCTCAGATACATGGCTAAGCCACATACATATCATGCATACAACAAACTACAATGGACACATATTTATACAAAACACTGTCAGGGTTTGGGGTCGCATTTTATTGGCATGTACTCACTTAGACAATTTTACGATAACACTGTGTAACAAAGGTGTACAAATTAATCAATGAAAGCTAGGTCTGAGGTTCTAACAGTGTCTTGATAAAGAATCAGGAATTCTGGAATATTACACTGTGTGGATTCACAAATAGTTACTGACACTTCAGGGTGGCCTGCTGCCTCCATATTACAAGTCTATCAGGGTCCAAAATGGGAGAATTCCTCTTGAACTACTTAGACCCTTAACACAGAAGAAACAATCTCCAACACAATATCAGCAACTACTTGCCAATTTACATGGCATCATTCCAGATAACCTGAATCTCTGAAACCAGAGGTTTTAATGTTGTGGGTTTTAAGACTTTATTTTAGTCCTACATATTGGCATATGTTACACGCAATGATATTTTACTGACTGTGGTACGATTCCCACTGAAACCTAACACAGTACATACATTATCTCCTTTCACTACCACTGTGTTCATTTAAGTCACTACCAGTATTGACAATCTGTGGTTTCAGGTCAATTCATGATAAATCTCACTGCAAAATAGTATGCAAAATGTGTGTCCAATCCTATGTTTCAGTCCAGCAACGTATAAACGTACTATATCAAATGGCAATAATGCCATTGATCTATACAATAAAACTGGCAGTTTCATAATTAAAATTCTATATGAACAGCAAGAAAATGAAGAGAACTCAGTGATTAATTGTAATACATATACACCAAGATGCAGAAAACTGTAAAATACCTAACACAGAAAATTTGAACATAAACATACTACTTCAAACAGAGGAACATGGAAGGAACTGCATGTATGAATTAAACTTCAATACAAACCAACACAGGTGAATATATGAAAATTGAAATAAAAATTATATTAATGGTACCCAAAGACAGTTCAGAATAATAAGATTACAACATTCTGCGATGTGACGACATACACTTTAGTTCACTCGACACCAATCTATAAAACTACACAGCGACACATCCCAGAAGACAGTAATTGTCACTGCTGGAAGATGCTGAAAGCTCACATATAAGGAACTTTTTTTTTAATATCTACACACCGTGCACTTTGACTAGAGGACATATTTGACGTATACATGGAAACTGTTAACTGCGCAACACAAGTGTCGGAACACACCATCCATGAAACAGAGCTTGTAAATTTGACATACCCTTAATTAAAAATTGCAAGTTACCATGTCAAGAGTGGAGCGGAACATTAAAAACTCAGCATCTCACAACAAGACTTTCCAAATTTTGACACTAGACCTATTCTACACGTATCTCCTACAATTCTAAGGTTATGTATACCCACATGCTTGTCCAATTTGACCTTTATTTTTAAGGAATTTTAATTCCTTGCGTTCCTTCTTTTTCAACTTGCGTAACAATATCTTCTCTGGTAATGACATTACTTTTACAAAATAAAAGAAGCAAATACCCTCCTACACTTTTAAAGGTACATAACACAGTACGTCTAATTCGCACACCTTCATTCAACTCCCGAGCACAGATTACTACTAGATTGCAAACTCCATGGAAACGTTAAATTACAGCGCCCCAAGCGGCCACAGATTACTACTTGTGGACCCGACGACTGAGAGATTATCTCCCACGACAAGTCATACGCAAATGCGGAGCGGAAAGTGAATCCTTGTTGGAAGTCGTTCGTGTGTTTTCATATATGAAATATTTCAGCGACCACCAAATATCACGGTTTTACCATAGGTGGGAACTATGACTGTGGGCGGGAATGACTTGCTGTGTCGGCCGTCATATTTGCAGTCCTTGCAATAGAAGTTCCTCCGGATGCCTCACTGAAGCAGCTGAAGGGTTATGTCACGACGCCATTATTATTTACGCGACATTCTTTGTGCATTTAGTTCATAGGCAGGCGGTAGTTCCAACGATTATAACCCATCTTCAAATGTTCTTTGTTGTAATGAAGGCATCTTCTTCGACGTTCTAGATACAGCCAATTAAAGGGTTTCCAGTCTTTACTTCGACAGTAGCATTCTAGCCGTTCCTCATTCGCCGACCTCAGTGGGAAGTGTCAGGTCTGCCAGATGAAGACATTCTGCTGAACTGCTTCGTTCCTTGGAACACCTGATTACGTAAACATTTGGTCTGACTACAAAAACACAGACATTGCAAAATATAAAATTATAATGAAATCTGCTTAACGCATGATCGTACATAACTGTATTATCGATGTAGGCTAGTGTTGTATTATTAATATCTGTAGTTATTAAAATTAAGAAAAACAAATCGATGAAACATACTGTGAATTAATTGAAATAACTGGACAAACCCTGGCAGCATTGATTTGTTCTAATTTAGGGGGTGAATAATCATGCTAGGTGATCAGGATACAAGTTACAGTTTAATATGTGCTGTTCGTGAAGGAAGACTTGAAAGAGTGAGAGAATTAGTTAGTTCTTATGGTCTATGTTACTCACAAGCATGGTCAGAAGGATATGGTTTACTTTGTGATGCTGTTGAGAATAAACATACAGAGGTTGCTAAACTACTTTTAACGAATGGTTCCAAAGTTAACAACAAAAACAAATTACCTATTGATACTCCTCTTCATTTTGCTGTTAGAAATGGTGACATAGAGATTGTTAAGATGCTTTTAGACAGAGGTGCTGATATTAATGCTATAAATCTGTCTGATGTTACTCCACTTCACAATGCAGTTGAAAGTAAAGAAGTGGATATTGTTGAATTACTTTTAAACCAGGGAGCGGATGTTAATGCTAGAGGCTGCAGAAGTAATACTCCATTGCTCCTTGCTGCTGAAGAGGGTAGTGAAGAAATTGTCAAATTGCTTTTAAAACATAGAGCTTGTGTTAATTCTGCATATATATCTACGTATAGGAAAGGTTATACACCACTGTACCTTGCTGTTGATGGACGACATGAAAAAGTTATTCAGCTACTTTTAGAATGCGGAGCTAACGTTGATGCTGGAGATGGGTGTTGTAAAACTGTACTAAACATTGCTGCTAGAAATGGTGACATAGAGATTGTTAAAATGCTCTTAAATAGAGGTGCTAATAGTAATGCTATAAATAGGTCTCATGATACTCCACTTCACACAGCAGTTGAAAGTAAGAAAGTGGAAATTGTTGAATTACTTTTAAACCAGGGAGCGGATGTTAATGCTAGATGCTGCAGAAGTATTACTCCATTGCTCCTTGCTGTTGAAAAGGGTAGTGAAGAAATTGTCAAATTGCTTTTAAAACATGGAGCTTGTGTTAATTCTGCATATACCTGTACGGGTAGGAAAGGTTATACACCACTGTACCTTGCTGTTAAAGAACAACATGAAAGAGTTGTTCAGCTACTTTTAGAATGCGGAGCTAACGTTGATGCTAAAGGTGAGTTTGGTGAACCTGTGCTACACATTGCTGTTAGAAGGTGTGACATGGAGATTGTTAAGATGCTTTCAGATAGAGGTGCTAAATTTGATGTTCAAGATAAGTGTGATAGCACTGTACTACGCTCTGCTGTTGAAGCAGGATGTTCAGTACTTGTTGAGCATGTTTTAAAGCATTGTCCTGATGCGAATAATATTAATTCTAAATATGAAGGTGGTAGAACAGCACTTCACATTGCTGCTAAAGGAGGTCATGTAGAAGTTGTCGAGCTTCTCCTAAAATTCGGTGCCGGCATTGATTCTAAAGATAAAGATGGTAGAACAGCACTTCACATTGCTGCTGAAGAAGGTCATGTAGGAGTTGTCGAGGTTCTCTTAAAATTCGGTGCCGGCATTGATTCTAAAGATGAAGATGTTAGAACAGCACTTCACATTGCTGCTAAAAGAGGTCATGTAGGAGTTGTCGAGCTTCTCTTAAAATTGGGTGCCAGCATTGATTCTAAAGATGAAGATGTTAGAACAACACTTAACATTGCTGCTGTAAGAGGTCATGTAGGAGTTGTCGAGGTTCTCTTAAAATTCGGTGCTGGCATTGATTCTAAAGATGAAGATGGTAGAACAGCACTTAACTTTGCTGCTGAAGGACGTCATGTAGGAGTTGTCGAGGTTCTCTTAAAATTCGGTGCCGGCATTGATTCTAAAGATGAAGATGGTAGAACAGCACTTCACATTGCTGCTGAAAGAGGTCATGTAGAATTTGTTGAGGTTCTCTTAAAATTCGGTGCCGGCATTGATTCTAAAGATGAAGATGGTAGAACAGCACTTCACATTGCTGCTGAAGAAGGTCATGTAGGAGTTGTCGAGGTTCTCTTAAAATTCGGTGCCGGCATTGATTCTAAAGATAAAGATGGTAGAACAGCACTTCACATTGCTGCTGAAGGAGGTCATGTAGGAGTTGTCGAGGTTCTCTTAAAATTCGGTGCCGGCATTGATTCTAAAGATGAAGATGGTAGAACAGCACTTCACATTGCTGCTCAAAGAGGTCATCTAGAAGTTGTCGAGCTTCTCTTCAAATTCGGTGCCGGCATTGATTCTAAAGATGAAGATGGTAGAACAGCACTTCACATTGCTTCCAAGGAACGGCATAGACGGATTGTTAAAGCTCTTCTAGAAAATGGTTCTGATATTAATAGTATAATTAAAAATAATGAAACACCACTTGATGTTGCTCACCGCAATATCAGTTCATTTTTTATTGAAGGTTACGGTGATGATTTTGTCATTGCTTTTATTCTGAAACGTCACGTGGTTAAGATGAAAACTGCAAATTTATTTGTAAGTAAAACAAATTTATTTGTAAGTAAAGCAAATTTACTGTCAATTAGTAACAATGATAAAAAAAGTAATTTTCAGAGTAGATGTGAGGAAGAAATAGCAAGAATGAAGATTGAGAAGGTTGGTAATGCTAATGTCTCATTTTATGATATCTTGACCAAAGATATAATTCAATTAGCAATGTATGCAGGAAATGACAGTATAGTACAGATCTTAAGATCAGATGATTATAAAATAAAATTTCCAATATATGCTAGTATGATAAATAGTAATTTCAGAAAGGGGGAAAGAAGGAGAGAGCTGCTGGAACGGGGTAATAATATTTTCCATCTTCTCTTTAACAACTTCCCTCAGTTACCACATGTCTGTACTGAAAAAATATTTAGTTACCTCAGTGATGAAGATTTGAGAATTTTAATTGATGCTTGTAAGCCTGTTAGTGTCAGCAGTCCTAATACTGATTAATAATGTGGTGATTACTTAAAGCATATCTGAAGTGTCATAAGCTGAAGTTAAGGAGGAATTACAGAAGGAACTGCTTTAAATATTAAGAGATATCTTGTAATTTAAAGATTTTATCTTATCTGACATTTTTTAAAATTTTGCTGGCATTTCTTTTCTTTTAGATATGCTCTTTTATATTGGACTCAAAGAAGACTGAACAGTTGGGCTGTTTTATATCTTCCACTTTCTCTAGATCTGTGTTAGGCTTGAGACTGTTATACAAAGCAAGACCCATTCAACTATTCCAGCAACTACTAACAATGCTGCACTAACAATACCAGCCATTATTGCTTGTCTACGATGCGTTACTTTTGTTCATGGTTTCCTGCTGGCAGCATTTCCAGATCCACTACCAAGACACGGTTTTGTTACAGCGGAAGGGAGATCATCAGAGGGATTTGGCTATTCTGTTGAAGCATTTTGGGCTCCTTCATTGCTTTCACATCTGGGTTGGTAAATGTCAAGATTTTTGCTGTCTTTATTAATATCCCCATATAATAATTGTCAGTTTCTGTATCTGGCTTTATCAACTGTGGTCTCTTTTTGTTCTTTTACTTCAGTAACTTGTGGCATATCAGAAGTCCTTGACTACTCTATATCAGTTGCAGTAGTACTAATTGGTCTTCCCTTCCAATTCTTGAGCTTTTTCTTTGCAGTAGCTTTCCCCATTTGTTTGGTGTTTTCATGATGTCTCTCTCTTTGTTTAGATCTGTTATAGTAAAGGTAAAGCAGTCCCATTACAGGCCTGGACAGGCCCAGAGGGTTCCAGGAAGTTAAGGTTCCCAGGTTTCGTGACAACGGCACAGGATGGTGGTAAGGTCAGCCTTACGCACCGCCCGCCTTTACCCCCAGGAAATGCTCCTGGTACTCGTTTCTGTTAGAGGCCGAGTCGACCCCAGGGCCATAGTGCGATCAGAAGGATTTTATGTCAATGAAAAATCCACTGACACCAGCTGGGATCAAACCAGCGACCTTCCAATTTGTAGCACGGCACCTTAACCAATGTGCTACCGCGGTCCCATCTGTTATAGTAGATATGCATAATTTAAGATGCTAACCCCTAAAATTTTTCCAATTTCTCACTCCATAACATTGGTATTTCACACAAATCAGCTAACCTCAAGCTACTTGGTTGTCTCCCATCGACTTTGTCCTCTTTCATTTTTGGGGTCAAATCATATAATCTTATAATTTGCTGTATATACATATATGTATCATGCTTATATTATAATTTTAGTGCTCAAATCTCTCACACTTGCATGTTTTCCTTCTTCCAGTTGACGTCGCCACAGATGTGCTTTTACCACTGCTTTCAGCTTGTCTCTTTTACCGTGTACTTGCCTGCTTTCTTCTTTAACTTCATTGGTACAACCTCTGCCATTTCCTCTGATTCCCTTATCCATACTGTCTTTATTGATTTTTTCACCGCTTCTTTCTATTTCCCTGGAATTAAATGTTCCCTGTTTTCTCTCCCTTTTGCCCTCTCTTCCCAATTATCATATATATGCTTTGTCTTTCCTTTATGTTACTTTTTCTTTCCCCCACTTCTTCAGCTTCTACTGTTCAATATATTGATCCACAATCTCCGTATATAAACTTGTGGTAATGATTTCCAATTCCAGTCTGTAATAATCCAAAGCAGTATGATTCTGTAATTTTATAACTTGTTTCAGTTTATTTGCATATATTTTTGTTACTGTTTGTAAATGTATGGGTGCTGTGAACTGATTTCCTCCTGTAAGTTTCCATATTCGGCATTGGTGTAAGGGTAGGCAAAGTGATAAGAAGAAAAGTTCTACTTTGGCACACAGAAGAAGGAAGCATCATTACAAAAAGCAAGGATGTATGATTACAGTTGAGTATGAAGAAGTTTAGGAGGGTATTTTTTGATTCACCATTGCATAATTTTGTGTGAAATTATGCTCATTAGCAAAAATAAATCTAATAGTGTGTGTTACTTTTATTGCTTTCCTGATCACAGCAGCTGTGATAGGATTCCATGTTGGATGCAGACCTTCTGTGTGATAAAGCCGCCATGTTCAAAGAGATGACAAAGAAAGACCCTGTAATATACAGTCTTTCTCAGCTACTAAAATTCTCATAATGTTTATGTATTTTCCAATTGGATTGGGGCTTATGTATGATGAGTAACCAGGAGCTTTCATATTACCATTGTAGGTAACATGTATATATTTTGCATATTTAGAAGTTTGTGACATACGCTGTAATTATATGAAGATTGATTCATTAAGAAAATAAGAACAAGGGCCCAAAGAATCACCATTTTCTTATTTCTCTGTGTTTTTCAGTGTATTTTCCATTTATATGCTCATTGAAGGAAATGGACTGAAATACTTTTATGTATTTGTAACCAGATATTTTATTCACACAGCAGCTTTCCTGTTGAGAAGTTCATTCAACATGTTTGTTGGCTCTTGGATAAAGTTCACATTGGGGGGGGGGGGGGGGGGGGGGGGGGGGGGAAAATTAAAGGGTTGGGTTTTGGGGTTTGTGTGGGCTCTTTTTGGTAAGGTTTTTTTTTTTTTTTTTTTTTTTTTTTTA
>Ga0131853_10011927_pt1 | contig 15903 bp, 6 predicted proteins | sample TergutLab28metaG_FD_92764 | JGI IMG/M metagenome (GOLD analysis project Ga0131853, IMG submission 92764) | Labiotermes labralis P1 segment gut microbial communities from Petit-Saut dam, French Guiana - Lab288 P1 (version 2) (version 2) | ecosystem: Host-associated > Arthropoda: Insects >...
ATTTTCTTTTTTTTTCCCCCCCCCCCCCCCCCCAATGAAATAATCCTGGTACTCATTTCGGTTCGAGGCTGAGTCGACCCCAGGGCCATAGTCCGTCCAGTAGGATTATGTCAATGAAAAATTCCAATGTCGCCAACGGGAATCGAACCCGCGACCTTCCGGCTTGTAGCGTAGTGCCTCCACCAAACTCGTGTTTCACGTTATTTCAGCAGTGGATATCATAACTTAAATTACTTACTTACTCCATGGAGCAGAGTCCTTCTTGAGAAGCTAAACGGCTTTCACCTAGTCAAGTCATTCCCCGCATTTTATAGAACCCGGAGATTCATTATCGCATTCACAAGTGCCCGCCACTTGTCCCTACCCTGAGCCAGCTCGATCCAGTCCATACCCCCTCATCCCACTCCCTGGAGAGTCATCTTAATATTATCCTCCCATTTACGGCTGGGTATAACGTAAGTTACGTTATCTGTATAATTGTTAAATACCGAGAAAAGATAAATAGTCTCTCTCTCCACGCCATGATTCGATATAGGCGGAAGAGAGGTACACCTCCACTCATTCTTAACCTCGGCGCAAGATGGAAGTGAGTGGTCAAAATCACGCCCCTGCCGTTTACTCCCGCGAAAATAACTCCTGTACCCTTTGTACCCTTTGAATAAGGGGCTGCGCGCGGCTCGAGGCCAGGCTGGACGTTTTACAGATGACAAAAATCTCTTGCTTCTGCCGGCATCCGAACCCCGCACCGTCCAGACCGTAGCCTAGTCTCGATACCGACTGAGCTATCCCGACTCCCATTTTTATATTATTATTATGATGATTATTATTAAATATATTTAAGGATTACTATTGGTTGGTTTATCTGTAACAGATGAACAATTTTCAGTCATGGCAGCTGTCAGTTGATGATCTTCCGTTCTGTTTTCCGTAATTTTTTTTATTTATTCGTCTTCGGACTAACCACCCGGGATACCCTGTCCCTTTTACGCCGTCTCGGTGCCATTGCTGCGTATATTTATAAACACAAATTAATTATTGCATTCTGCCTTAACCATGTTGTTATCCGAGCAGGGCACACGTTCCTCAGCTCCTTTGCGGATCAGCATTTGTGCGTTTATTTCCACCTGTATTGAGGTAGGAGCTTCGTGGACACCCTGTATTAACAGCGTATGCCTATGCAATGCAATTCCGCGTGTTATCAAGGTAGCATTTCGACACTTCTTTGTGGTATTCTGCAAATTCAGGGATCAAATCACCAGATACTATTGCAGGGAACAAATGAGAAAGATGATGTGCTGGGAATTTAGCATACAGGAAGAGACGTGCATGCAATTGGTTGCAAATCCTGAAGGAAAATATTATTTATAATACCTAACCATAGATGGAAGAATAATATTAAAATGGGTCCTAAAGAAATGGTATGTGGGACTGTGGACTGGAATTAGTTTTCTTAGAGTAGGGATTAATAACGTGCTTTTGTGGATACGGCGATGAAGATTGAGGTTTCGTGACATTCGAGGTAATTATGAACTGCATAACTGTCAGTTGTTAAGAAGATTTGTGCTCCGTGGAGACATTTAAATGAATCGCACTGAGGCAGAATAGCTAGCGCATTTACTGCACGTTTGTTAAGGTTCCGAGTAACTGTCGCATTTCGAGTGACACTGTGCGTTGCAACGACATGCAGCCCACTTCAGTGTACTACACGGTAAACATACGAATCGTATTGAGATATCTGAAGTGGCATGACGAAAACTGGCACTTAAGGATGATAAAGGGAAGTGGCCGAATGTTTAAAGATGCTTGAAAGACCTGTTCATTGCCAAGTTGTACTTAAGATAGGTTATCTAAGTGCTCCTTATGTAAATATCCGTCTCCTTACCGTCTGGGGTTACTGATATTTTTGTTCGTCATTACTTATACATTAACCCCTTCAAGCCCAGTGATATCTATATGCACCTCCTCCTTTAACGTCAGTGAAATCTGCATTTTGCCAACATGCTTTATTAATGTGTTCACTGTTATTATCACTATAAACACAGATTATTTTTTACTGAAGAGTGTTATCTGGTTAGCATTTGTAATCAACGTTCATTGTATTTTCTATGAGGAGGGAAACTAACGATCATACAGGTCCATGGAGTAGCCAGTAGTCGCAATGCCAAGTGATCTAATCGCCATCGTAAATGGCAGCACAACTGATGTTAATATTTTTAAGTTGGCAGGACTGAAGCAATTATAGCTGCTTTGGTCCGTTTGTGTGTATTTTTGGACAAACAGCGTTACGCGCGAAACAGACACAGACTTCGGGCTTGAAATTAGGTGGTGCAGAAACGGTTTCTGCAAATACAGCAAGTTACGAAATGTCCGCAGCGCGTAACACTGTTTTGGCGCTTTCGCTGTGTTGCTGTGCCTAGATTCTGAAGTCAGTACTTTAATGAAAAGCACCCATTGTTTTGACATATATTGTAAACATTCTGTCTATCTAACTAACAAAATATTTACAATCGATAATAATCGATATATCGTCAGCTGAGACGTATTTGCAACGTGCACATCTTTCACGTCTGTAGGCAAAGTTTTTAATCGATCACGCCTGATGCTAAACTATTTCTTCAACCCCAGTTCGTACCTGACAGTTGTCTGCGTTATAAACGTGTTTCTTCGTCCCCAGGGCGTCTCACAGAAAACACAGTCGTCCTGAATTATAAAGACCAATAACAACGATACATTGTTACTAACATATGTTGGTTGTCATTTAAAGTGTCCGTCAGTTTTAACCAACCCCGTTAGTGTATAAATAAATGTCATTAAAACTTACAGATATCAAATTTCACGCAAATTCATGCGCCGGAAGTCGCTTTATTTTATGCGGACGGACAGACAGTCATAATGAGGGTAATAGATACTTTTCGTAATTTTTTTTGCTAAAGCATCGAAAACCGAGACAGCATTACGTCATATAAACATATTGAAACGTGGATATAGGCATAACCAACGCCCTCCTCGTATTTTAATCTCGAAATTAGGAGTGTATAAATAAGGAAATATACGCTCAGCCGTTGTTAAACAAGTCTGCCTGTTGAGCTGCGAGATGACACAACTTCAGCTCGTTTGTTTTTACTTGTCTCGCAATACGCGAGACTTCACGAAGAAACAGCGTAGGTCATTACGCGTACTTTTAGCGTTCTTCGAAATATTTGTCCAAATGTTTTTCGTTCCGATAAAAATAGAGCCCAATTACACTCGGGATACGCGCTAAGAAGCGTGTCAGTGTTCGTGCGAAATATTTGTTTTTATTGTTGTTGTTGTTGTTGTTGTTGTCTGATTTCTTACAAAATACAACTGCGTGCCAATAAGGTTTTATACAGCTGCCAGTACCAAGTTATATGAAATTTCCTCTATAGGCTCTGGAAACGGACGAAACTCAGATTTTGCAAAGTGCATTATGCAACCCTTTTTTTTTTTTGCGAATATGCTACAGATTATTTTATCTCGAGGTGAGGTTAATGTTTTTTATTAGATGTATAGATTTAAGGTAGAAACATTTCTTTTCCCCGCACACGTAAAATATTTTCTTTCTTTCTTCCATGAATATAGGAAAACGTTATACGAATTAGAGTTGAAGCCTGTATTGCTTCCAGGTAGGTTAGCGCAGAATGTCAGATGGTAGAGTTGGATCACATATGTTGTAGTAGTTTCAAGGGCTTATGGAAGAATTGCGAGATCTTCCGAATGCCAGGTAGAGAGCTTAGATTTTTACAGGATAACAGCTGAAGGAGAGAACACATCGTAACTTGCATCGGTTCTCAGGATTTAACGGTGCTACAGGTCCTGAATGCAAGAGTGACTTTGAAAGTGCTTGGTGATATAAAATACTAACCTCAAACACTTGCTTATGCGACTCTTTCCAGAAGATTAGTGTCACCAGTTTTAATAACTTAGTTGAATCTTGAGACATGCCATGCTTCGGGCGGCGAGTCATCGGCCTGTCATCTTGAAGAGCCGGGTTCGGCCACAGGTCAATGGCTGTGAGATTTATGATGAAGTTTTCTGTCTGAGTGCTTGAACGTTTTCCCTGTCAGTGTCATTCCTCCAGTGCTCCATTCTCATTCATTCATCTCCCATCGACGCTGCATAATCTTGTCAATTGGCAGCGTCGTTAAATAAACACTAGGCTGAATTTTGTAAATCTTGTTACCTGTTATCAGACACTTGTTATTTCTAGTGCGTGAAATCAATATTGAATTTTACCGCCTTCTTGGTGATGTGTACTTTAACGTGTCTCCTATTGCCTCAAATTCATTGAGCCCAGTAGTAATCGATTCACTTAACGTATTTTTATCTGTCGTACATCGGATAATGCTTTAATTACAGCGGACATGAACTCAGCACGCAGAAGACGCATTCACATCTCCATTGATCGGCCTTCATACTACCGACCACCACTGCGAGGACCGGTTGCGTATGAGGCCGAGTTTAACACCTATATACGATTACATGCATACAACGGATTTCTTACTAAAAGCTGATCATTTCTCAGGTAGTCAAGTATTCTTCCACATTTCGTGGAACATCGTGTTTACTGACATATCCGCAATACAGCGCCACCTGTCCCTGTTCGGCAACATAAAATCTCAGCTAAATTAACTTTTTTTTTGTGTTTTATCATGATTTTTAATTGGATACTTTTGTGTACTACAAGGGGCATTTATATTTATATTTGCGCTGGGGTGCAGGTGTTTTTTTGTCGTTTTTGTGCGGACCTCAGCTGTTTTGGAATGGCCCAGACAATGCAGGCTTTTCTATGCGACAAAGCAGCCGTGATTGGTGACACTATAAAAGAAATCTTTATTATTATTATTACTAAGCGTTTAACTTCTACGCTATAACAAACTGTGTTTAATACCAATTAATGCTGGCGTTAATTGAAGCGAAGATTTGTCATATTCTGTTGCCTTGGTTGGAACTGCCACGAAACGAGCAATTTGCGGTACAAAGCAGCCTGAATCCTCTGCTGCACCGACTCAGAACAACACTCAAACTTCTTCGTTACCACACGTTTCGAATCAAAACACACAACGTCGCTACAATGGCAAACGGGATAGTTCAGTCGCTACAGTGACAGGCTTACGGGTTAAATGACTGAAGAATCTCGGTTCGATTCCTGCAACAGGCAAAGTGATGTTTTTTTTCACTTTTCCAACGAGTCCAGATATGGGCTGAGACATACCCAGAACCATTAGTTGTCTTTGTGTGTCAACTTTTTTGTATCGTCCTTCGTCGTCGGAGTGTTTTCTGTGAATCTGTATTCGTGGTAAAATGGGCTATGTCGTTGTCTGTTGCTGTGTTTGTGAATGTATCACTGTTCTATGTACGACCATGGTACTTCACATTATTGACAAAAACATCGACACAAACTACTTAATAATATATATATATATATATATATATTATTAATAATATATATATATATATATTATTAATAATATATATATATATATATTCTAACACAACTTTATTTTATTAAATATAATTAATTAAAAAATATAGCAGTTACAGTGTTTCGGCTTTAAAATAGTTGCTATGTTTTTAACTAATTATATTTATAAAATAGAGTTGTGTTAGATTAATTTGACATTCAGGTGACCGTGCATCGTGATACATTCTTGTAATAAAACCAACTAGATGCACTAGTTTCTCATATTTATTTTTGGAATAAAAATCTAGATATTTCTGACAGTTCCTCTGCCCACCATTAGGAGTTTTTCACTGTACACACAGCAATGGTATATGTCATACAGGTTTGCTGGCAGCTTGCGAGCAGGATCAGGACGTTCCGTGTACAGTGAAAATCACCTGATGCTGGACAGAAGAACTGTCCGAAACACGTAGAGTTTTATTTCAAAAATAAATTTGAGAAATTAGTGCATCTAATTGGTTTTATTATAAGAATTGTGTTAGACTATAAATTTATGTATTTTATTAATTATTGAAAAGAGCGGCAAAGCCTCACCTGATTAACAAAAACACCAATGCATTGTCTAGAAAGAGGGTGAAGGGGTAGTGTCACAGATTACCCTAATTCAGTAACCCAACTCCCATAGTGTGAACAAGCAGAGCGGCTGGAATAATCGAGGACACTGCAGGGCGAAAGGCGGAATAACAGTGTATGATTAACTTTAAAATGTCGAAATTCGTCGGGTAATTAACAGCGGAATAGCAAACAAACGTCAAACAAGACAGGCAGTTTACGTGTAAAGTAACATTGAGACGCGTTCATAAACTATTTTTGCAGTGGAAAAGCAATAAGTATTATGTATTCTCAGTGTGTGTTTGTGGCCTTAGGCAACCAGCATGCAATGAACATGCGTCATGTTGCCATCTGTGACCTGTCCGGCTCTACAGTATTTTTTCACATTACCCCATAAACGGCACGATTATCTGGAAAAAGTTACCGAACATAAAATGTGTTTTTTTGATTCTGTCTACAAATTTTTTCCAAACATTTCTAATTCTAAGAAGAATTAAGCGAGATATGATCGAAAATGTGCATTGGTCTTCATGTAAAGTACCCGTTATTCTCGTTCGATTTTAATGTACCTTGAATTTTCTCGACAGATTTTCCGAAAAATACTCAAGCATTAATTTTCATGAAAATTCGTCCAGTGGGAGCCGAGTTGTTCCATGTGGACGGATAGACGGACGTTCATGATGGGGCTAAAGTCACTTTTCGCAATTTTCGAAGGCGCCTAAAAAAGCAAAGAAAAATTACAACAACATAAACGAAGGCAAAGAATGCTGACAATATGAATCCAGTTCTACTTATATAAACATACATTAATGGGTACCGAGGGGACCGCGGTGGCACAGTGGTTAAGGTGCTGTGCTACAAATCGGAAGATTGCTGGTTCAATCCCAGCTGGTGCCATTTGAATCTTTCATTGAGAGAATCCTTCCGATTGCACTATGGCCTTGGGGTCGACTCAACCTCTAACAGAAATGAGTACCAGGAGAATTTCCTGGGGGTAAAGGTGACCGGTGTTTAAGGCTGAAAACCTTACACCATCCCGGCCGTTGTCATGTAATCTGGGAACTTAAACTTCCTGGAACCCTCTGGGCCACTCCAGGACTGTATCGGGACTGCTTTACCTTATTTTATTAATGGGTATTATTTACCGACCTTCGTTGGAGGTCTTCTGAATTATATGACCCTTGAAAGACGAACGAACAATGCCTTTTGGAAGGTTCCCAGGCTTGGCCCATCAGTCCTTCTCTTAAGAACGTGTAGACGACAATGCTTACGGAGCACTGGTGGCATGATACTGACAAGGGAAAACTGGAATTACTCTAAGACAAACCTCTCCCATTGCCACTTTGTCCACCACGAATCTTACATTAACTAATCTGGGATCGAACCCGTGCTTCTGCGTTGAGAGGCCGGCGACTAACCGCGTTAGGCAGGGAACGACTTTGAAGACTAATATTAACTTGAATTATATTTAAAGATCCAGTCCGTACCGCACAGTAAACACTATATTTCGGATATAAAAACCAATCACTTAATGTTGTATAGGGAAATAATGTTCTCGGATCCACACAAAACACATAAATACACTGTGCGGGCAGAATGTAGAATTGTTTAACGTTAAACTGGTGGTACATATAGTGACCTCTGGGCTTTAGATGGTTGGGATTGCAAGGAATCAGATCTCACGAATATGAATTTCTTTGTTTACCGAAGTTGTACATCAAATTGTTAAGCCGCTGATGTCTGTTGCTGCTGTCTATGTGTAGTCTAATAAATTGTAAGACATAAAAGAAACGTTATGACATTAAATTTTTCTGCATGAAGATGGCGTGTTTTTTTGTACACATAGTTGGAACCTTCTGTAATTTCCGCATATTGTTGTGTGTGTAGGCTAAAGTAATTTGTTTCCCTGATTTCGTCATTACAGACTGGAACATATAGACATTGCAAGGGTGCATAATGTTGCTTGCTGTGTGTGCTGCAGTAGTGTATTGCAAATTACACTTATGCGATGGCGGATTATAAAATGAGAATTTCGGTGATTCCTGTCTTTCGGGTTTTGGCGATTGAGTTGACTCAAATCACAGACACCTGTCTGCTCTCCTGGTCAGGATAGTAGTTAGTATTTTGACCAGAGACATGTACTAATTACCTTTACGACTGTTCAGTGTGTCACAAATGTGCGGAGTGTTGGAGTCCCAGTCTTTGCCCTCATACTGGGACTCTCCGGTTTGCAGTCCGTTAAACAATAATATCAGGGTGTTGACGTCATCTGTCGTATCATATCTGTGCTTCCATCTGAACGTAGCGAAACAAAAGGGTCTGTTAAATGCCAACTGAAAAAATGCAAGATGGCTGTTGAAAATAGAGCAGTCGGTTTAAAAAACACGTGGGTTTTGTTACATAAATATTCGCATTGACAAGTGTAATTTAAAGGAAAGAACTGCCTACCAGTAAACACAGTGAACCAACAGATGCAATGCGCTGTGAAGGGTTACAGCCAGAGAAACAAACTAACGTATTCTTGTCTGTCGACGTCTGATTTGACTGACACCAACGTTGTCCATGTTTAACCGTTTGAAAGCAGAATGAATGCGACAGAAAAAAACGAGACAGGGAGTGGAGGGAGTATTGAAAGAGAGCCAGACTAAGTGTGGACGCTTTCCGCGAGCCCGAGCCGAATCAGACGATTAGCCGTTTTCCTGCTATCGCGGGGGTCACCAAATTTTCGGTACTTTAAAATGAGCCGCTCCGAAGTGTACTGCAGTTGGTGTGTTAGAGGCGCTGAGCGACCGGACTGTACACAGCAACCAGCATTCACAGCGCGCATCATTCGTCCGAGCGCCTATGTCACGTGCTTTCTTTACGGAAGGATGAATTTCTGATTGTGCTTTGGTGGGGCCCGTACGTCCTTCTCGTAAATGTAGGTTAGGCAGAAGGAAAAGCGTTGTGAAACGGAGAAGGTAGATTAAAGGGAATTGGGCTGTTTTATGACTGTGAAGAAGAGGATGAAATATGAGCTATGTCTTTACGGTATTTGGGCGAAAGTTGAGCGATGTCTTTACTGTATTTGGGCGGAAGTTGAAAGATGTCTTTACTGTAGTTTGACGGAAGTTGAGCGATGTCTTTAGTGTGTTTGGGCGAAAGTTTAGCGGTGTCTCTACTGTATTTGGGAGAAAGTTAAACGACGTTTTTAATGTATTTGAGCGGAAGTTGAGCGATGTCTTTACTGTATTTGGAAGAAAGTTGAGCGATGTCTTTATTGTATTTGGACGAAAGTTGAGCGATATCTGTACTGTATTTGGGCGAAAGTTGAGCGATGTCTTATTGTATTTGGGCGGAGGTTGAGCGGTTTCTTTACTGCATTTGGACGAAAGTTGAAAGATGTCTTTACTGTATTTGAGCGGAAGTTGAGCGATGTCTTTACTGTATTTGGAAGAAAGTTGAGCGATGTCTTTATTGTATTTGAGCGGAAGTTGAGCGAGGTCTTTACTGTATTTGGGCGAAAGTTGAACGATGTCTTTACTGTATTTGAGCGATGTCTTTACTGTATTTGGAAGAAAGTTGAGCGATGTCTTTATTGTATATGTGCGGAAGTTAAGAGGTGTCTTTACTGTATTTGGGCGAAGCTGAGCGATGTCTGTACTGTATTTGGGCGAAAGTTGAGCAATGTCTTTTATTTGGGTGGAAGTTGAGCGATGTCTTTACTGTATTTGGGCGGAAGTTGGGCGATGTATTTACTGTACTTGGGCGGAAGTTTGATGTTAGTGTGGGAGGGCTACAGGAAAAGCGCGTAATGCTACGTGGGATTTGGGTGCTAAGTGGGCAGCTGTATTTGGGCTATGAGCCACTAAAACCGAGCGCAACCTGATGGATGTGACCTGTCGCAGGAACTTCCGGATGCGCACTGACTCTTAAACAGTAGACCAGCTGTCATATACGCCTAAATTGTATTGAAGCCCAAATTTTCTTCAAAAAATTATTGAGAAATTCAGTAGACACGTCTGTAAAAACATCGCCTTCACCCTACAAATACTATGATTGATATTTTTAGAGTAATAATTACAGGTTAGCCTTTGAATTATAGACATACATAAAAGCACTGTGCGAACAACATGCGGTGGCTGGTACATGCGGTAAGCACAGTGCTTTGAAATGTTAAAACAGCAACTCCAGTGCATGCCGAAATGTTCTGACAGATTTAATAAAATACGAGGCCAAGCCACGAGAGCCATGGTTGCAGAAAGCACGAGAGTTCGTGTCTCTAAAATATTGATGAAACGTGGTGAGGACTTTGCTATTTTTGACTGAAAATAGCGCTGCAATTGGAGTGGGTTTTCTCTGTTATCCTGTGTCACTCTTCACAATTATGAAAGAAATAGACTTGCTGTCTTTTTTAATACATTTTAGGTCTAAAATTCCCTCAATATATATATATATATATTACTTATGCTTATAAATTTCCGAATTTAAGATATTTCACATGTTTGTGAGAGGACAAGCAATGCCGTTACCTACATACCAAATTATGTGAATATCGCTGTCACTGCCTTCAAGTTACTAAGGACCAATAAATGTTAGTAAATATGCAGCTAAATACGAGTATAATAGCGGACGTTACTACGTAGATTTAAGTCCTATCGGCAAAGATCGATGCTGAAATTCCGGCCAAAACGTATTTATCTCTCGATTATTTTTGTAGAGGACATCCCGTCGTGTTGTAAAATTGAAAGACAATAATAAATTTACTTATTTCAGTCCAACACAAGAATATTTTATTTATCTTATTGGTTACAAGTTCCGGCCATTAGGCCTTCACCAGGCCATCCACACATAAAATTTAAAACAGGTTACATGTAGTGCACATTAAATTCAATATCGTATTGGATCCCACAAAATATACACCAGTGTTAAAATTCTGTTAAAACAGAGAATTATATTACCTGTGATATAATAAGAGTGGTGTGAAATCGGAAATGGAATTGAAGTTAAAATTGATACATAATATTATAACACTTAGTTTGGACTGTGTTAAAATTACAAACTATATATATTGCTTTTAGTCACAAATTTTGGTGTATGTTGGTAGGCACAGAGTTCCTGTTTTTGTCCCGTATACGCGCAGTACTGAGTGGTGCTTGTAGATCGTGTTTACAGCTGTTCCGTGTCTCCTTGTGCAGGCGGATATCAATTGTATCTTCAGTGTACATTGCAGTTTTTTATAATAAGATAACAACCGTGAGTTTTGCTTTGTATTGGAATGGCGCAGCGTATGCGTATTTGCGTCTAGCGTAGCAATTAGTGACTCTATTATTGTCTTTCAGCTACCTCTCGACAGTTTCTGGTGTATAAGTGGTAATGACGTCTGCTATGGGGACAAAATAAATATAGGAATTTTTAATTCATATAATTTTAAATTACTGCCTCTTGGGTTTTACACCGCGTAGTGTACTTCTTTTATTTCGACTTTTCGAACTGACTTTAAGGTGGAAGCAGCAGTTCATCCTAAAAAGTCGGAATGTACCGCCTACCCTGCGTAATATGCAACCCGTAATGTGACCTTCATCGGAACAAAAACCGCAGAATATCTGAAAAAGTGTGTCTTAGGGTTTTGCTTGCAGGTTAAAGGCTTCTTCTTTTGTGAAATTTCTTATGATGCTGGCGACGATATGAATGATGTACAGAAAGTTGGAAGGAAAGGGACACAAGGCACACTTCAGATTAACTTCAGTAGCGAGTGAATGGAACTTCAGGAGACGCAGGACGAAGGAGCGGACTTGATGCATGTGGCTGATAGGTTGCGGTTTTAGGCTGTTGTGAGGACGGCAATGAACATGAGGTTTCCGCAAATCTGGGGGACTGTTTTGGTTGTCTGAGGGACTATAATTTTTGCACCTTGGAAATAGCCATATTTAGGCGCGTTCGCAAAATTGCGAAAAGCGACTATTAGCTTCGTCGTGTCTGTCTGTCCATCCGTCCACACGGAAAAACTCGGCTCCCACTGAACGAATTTTCATGAAATTTTGTATTCGAGTATTTTTCGGAAATCTTTTGAGAAAATTGAAGTTTCATTAAAATCTGACAAGAATAACGAGTACTTTACGTGAAGACCAATATACATTTTTGATAATATCCTGCTGTACTCGTGCCGTTTATGAAATAATGTGGAAAAACATTGTAGAACGAACAGGTTACAGATGACAATATGGCGCATGCGCATTGCATGTTGGATACCTAAGACTAAAAACACACACTGAAAATATATAATACTTATTGGTTTTCCACTACAACAGTGTTTGCGCGAAAGCGTAGCGATGTTAGGTTATGCGTACTTTTTATGTCTTGTTGTGTCTAGTTTGAGTAATTATAGTAGGTGACGCAATAGGCTACGGGACGGACGACCGAGAGATCGGAGTTCGATTTTCTGCAGGAAGAAACGTACAAGCCGGTCCTGGAACCATCTAGCCTACTATCCCATAAGCACTGGGGCGCTCTTCGGCGGTAAGTTCGTCAGTTTACTCAGCCACGTTTACTGAGGAATTTAATAATGCGTGGAACTATACCTCCATTTTCAAATTTGTCTTTATGACGTGACGCGAGACACATCTGCTGCTCTTTTAGCTTGTTTTGACATCAGGAAAGTTAAGAGTCGCCGAATGGACACAGTGCCATTTTCAAGACCATTCTGTCATTTTCGTTACCGGTTGCACTGTTTACCGTTACGTCAGAGCAAACAAACCCAGATTGTCTGCAGACCCATAACGGATAACGTTACACTTTAATCTGCTTCAACACGAATCGATAATATTGACATATCAACACAGGTACTCATCAGCACGTTGGAATTTTGGGAGTTTCCGTGTGAAGTCACCGCACGTAACAGCACAGATGGGGCGAGTAGGCGTCCGGTTTTTAAAGGTATCGTCCTCCGCTGTCTCGACGAAAACGCTCGGCACGCACAATATACTGCCCTCTTCTAACCATTGTATAATTTTATTAGTCATTTAGAAGTTCATCAAAAGTAGGCTGTCCCAGTTGCATTATTATGTTTTCTCAGTTTTTTTTTTATTTTGGCGCAACAGCCCCCCAGTGGGCCAGGGCCTCCTCCTCATTCACGAAGGTTTCTAGATCACATACAGCGACGCACCACAGTCGGTAGGACTACTCTGGACGAGTGATCAGCTCGTCGCAGACACACAACACTCACAACAGACAAACGTCCATGCCTCCGGTGGGATTCGAACCCACAATCTCAGCAGGCGAGCGGCCGCAGGCCTACGCCTTAGACCGCGCGGCCACTGGGACCGGCTTTCTCAGTTCAAAATGTAATTTTTATAAACGACAAAACTGTTATGCATTTTTTACCGTCATAGTGAAGTGTCCCTTTATTTAGTTGCCAGTTCTTGTCTCCCTACACGAATATCATCAGACTTCATCACAAGCAAATACGTGGAAAAGAGTTCTCTTTGAGAAGCTGATAGTTGAGGACTCAGGTCTTCAGGGGTGTGAGGTTCCTTTCGTAACGTCGGGAAACACTAATCTAGCGACAGAGTGTCGCATGTAGGGACCCGTAACAACACTGCAAGCTGGTATTTCCTCCGCTGGTCATGCAAATTACCATCTGTACCATCTACGTCACGGTCGAGATTTGGTAAGCACACTGCTGCGTATTTCAAAGGTCTCGGCTTCAGATATCCGCCAGAGATATGCTTTCGTGACTGCTCTGTCGTCGCTTGTCTCTGTCACTGCTGGAAAATGACCGTCTCCTTCCACGTACACTCCAAATTATTACTTATCGGCCACCCTACGATTCGACGAGAATCCGACACGGTCTTTTGTCTGTCTCTTGCGTGCTACAGACTCCGCTTATCTCGTCCTTGATTTTCTGAGTTCAAAAATTAGGAGTTCAGCAGGAACTATGATTGAACTTCTCATCCCCATGGTGATGAATATTCACACGTTACACCAGGTCGTCAATTGTTGTATAGTTGCCGACGTTTCGGTGAAACGCAACGCTCCACAGGTTCAAGCAGTCTGAGAAGATGGAGGGACCATGAATGCGGAGACAATACTTTCCTCCAAAACGGTAACCACCGGCTGGCACGGCGTAACGTCGCAGAAGAATTGAATCTGTATGGTGCTGTTCTCATGTCCTTCCTTATGTTTCTCCTACACTGCTAGCTAAATGATGTTTCGATTCCAACGGAGCTATCGGCGGTCCTGACCAGTGGTTCTCAAAATGTGCTCCACAGATCCCAAGGGAGCCGCGACCTGTTTCCAGGGTATCCGCGGATACATTTCTCTAATGGTCACTTCAAAGTTCACTTATTGTTTAATTCAAAGAATAATTTTTGTTCAGATAGTCGCGGTATTTGTTTAATTGGCGTTGTTAAATCTTATGAGCTTTTGAATATCTAATTAAGAAACACCCTGTACCCGTGAAGCGAGTGACATTTATTTAAATTAAGGTCAAGCCATGCAATGTATTGTCACGTGTACTACTGGCGTGTATTCGTAGCTATCTAAAATCAGTTCTGAGGTATAAATTTTAAATATTGAGTACTTATCATCCAGATTTATATATTTACGTGAGTGTGGATGTGAGGATCCGTGGTCGTTTTACGAAGCCAAAAGGGTTTGCGATCAAAACACGCTGGGGAACACTAATTCAAATTATACGAGTATAGCGATGAAGGCTGGGTGGCCAGTGAATAGTGAATTGGAATTAAGTGGTCGTGGCCTAATTGGAGACGAAGTCTCGTTATTTTCTGCCGGACTCTAGACCACAACAGGCATTCAGTATAATGTTGCACTGTGTAATTGGGGCTTAACAGGCTCTCAGCGCTATACTGAAACGTTTGGTCACGCCAAGACAGGCGATTGTCTACCTAAATGGCACAAACCTGTTGATCTTTGTAATGTAGATGCATTGTATTTTCTTTGGTGTACGAATGTAATTTTTAATTATATTACATTCATTTAATAGTTTAAAACGTGAAATAGTTTTTATTTTCTTCCCGTGAGACCAGATAAGAACGAACCCGGTTAACGACAAAGGTTTAAGCGACAACTCGCCTATAACATTAGATAATGTGTGGCACGAGTTATTTGTACCTTAACTTCCTGGAACCCTCTGGGCACGTCGGGCCTCTAATGGGACTTATTTACTTACTTACTTACTTATTCCATGGTGCGGAATCCTTCTTGTGCAGCTAACTGGTTTGCAGCTAGTCAAGAAGTTCCCCGCATTTCAGGGAACCCGGAGGTTCATTACCGCACTCACAAGCGTCCGCCACCCGTCCCTACCCTGGGCCAGCCCAATCCAGTCCATATAACCAAATCCCACCTCCTAGAGATCCATCCTAATATTATTCACCCATCTACGAATAGGTCTCCCCAGTGGTCTCCTTCCCTCCCTTTTCCCCACCAAGACCCTATACACCCCCTCTCCTTACCCATACGCGCCACATGCCCAGCCCATCTCATTCTTCTCGATTTTATCACCCGTAAAATATTGGGTGAGGAGTACAAATCATTTACCTTCTCGTTATGCAATCTCCTCCATTCCCCTGTTACCTCGTCCCTCCTAGGTCCAGATATTCTCCTCAACACCATATTCTCAAACACCCTCAGCTTCCTTTCTTCCCGCAATGTCAGCGACCAAGTTTCACACCCATACAAAACAACAGGCAAAATTATAGTTCTATAAATCTTGATCTTTACATTTTTGGATAACAACCTGGAAGACAAAAGGTTCTGCACCGAATGATAGCAAGCATTTCCTGACCTCAGTCTGCTCTTAATTTCTTCCGCAATAGAATTTTGATTTGTTAAAGTTGTTCCCAAATATTTAAACTCTTCCACCCTCTCGA
>Ga0131853_10011928_pt1 | contig 15903 bp, 26 predicted proteins | sample TergutLab28metaG_FD_92764 | JGI IMG/M metagenome (GOLD analysis project Ga0131853, IMG submission 92764) | Labiotermes labralis P1 segment gut microbial communities from Petit-Saut dam, French Guiana - Lab288 P1 (version 2) (version 2) | ecosystem: Host-associated > Arthropoda: Insects >...
CATACTACAATACAGTTGTTGTACTGGCTGTCATAACCACAACACACATGCTGTACTGACTGTCCAACACAAAACACAGTTGCTGTAATGAGTGAACAGTGCATTTCACATTTGCTGTACTGATTGTCCAATCCATAACACAGTTGCTGTATTGACTGTCCAAACCACACCACATACACTGTACTGACTCTCCAGCCCATGTCACAGTTGCTGTACTGAATGTACAGACCACAACACATTAACTGTACTGACCGTCGAACGCACAAAACAGTTGTTGTAATGAATGTCCCGCCAACAACAGACTTGCTGTATTGACTGTCCAAACCACAGTAGAGTTCCTGTACTAATTGTCCATTCTACAACTTGGTTGCTGTACTGACCGTCCAAACCACAATACTGTTGCTGTACTGACTGTTCACCCCACAAAAGAGTTGCTGTAATGATTGTCCATCCTACAATATGGTTCCTGTACTGACTATCCAGGCCACAACACAGTTGCAGGAGTGACCGTCGAACCCACAACACAGTCGCTGTACTGACTGACCAGGCCAAATCACAGTTGCTGTAATGACTGTCCAGCCCACAGCAACATAGATCTAATGACTGTTCTGCCCACAACACATACAACGTACTGACTGTCCAACGCACAAACAGTTGCTGTGCTGACTGTCCAACACACAACATAGTTGCTGTACTGGCTGTCCAACTTACAACACAGTTGCTGTACTGATTATCCAAACCACAACACAGCTGCTGTAGTGACTTTCGAACCCACATCACAGTCACAGTACTGACCGTACAGCCCTCATAAGAATTGCCGGACAGAATGGCAATCCCACACCTCAGTTCCTCTATTGACTCTCCAACCAACAACACAGTTCCTGTACTAACTGCCAACCCACAACACAATTGCTGTATTGACTGTCCAAACCACAACACAGTTGCTGTACTGACTATCCAACACACAACACAACAGCTGTACTTACTGCCAGGCAAACAGCAACAACGCTGGAATGTCTGTAAAAAAAACAACACAGTCGCTGTACTCACTGTCTGACCCAAAACATGGTTGACGTACTGACTTTCCAACCCACAAAACATTCATTGTACTGACTGTGCAAACCGCAACGCAGTTTTTGTACTGACTGTCCAACACACAACGAATTTGCTGTACTGACTGACCAAACCACAAAACAGTCGCTGTACTGACTATCCAACCTAAACCACAGTTGCTGTATTGAATGTCCAGCCCATAACACAGTTGCTGTACTGAATGTCCAACCCAAAACACAGTTGCTGTATTCACTGTCCAGCCCACATCACAGTTGCTGTACTGACTCTCAAATCCACAACACAGTTGCTGTACTTATTGCCCAAACCACAACATATTCACTGTACTGATTGTAAAGCTCATAACATAGTTGCTGAATTGACTGTTCAGCCCAAATCACAGTTGCTGAAATGACTGTGAAGCCCACAACACAGTTGTTGTAATGAGAAATGCTGTACTGACAGTCAATCTGATAGGAACAACGCTATAATGACTGTCCAACCCACAACACAGTCGCTGTACTGAATATCCAAACAATAAAAGAGTTGCTGTACTGGCACTCCAACCCACAACACAGTTGCTGTACGTAATGTCCAACCAACAACACAGCTGCTGTACTGACTGTCCAACCCATTAAACAGTTGGTGTACAGACTGCCCAGCCCAAAACACAGTTGCTGTACTGCGTGTACAACGCACAACACAGTCACTCTAGGGACTGCCAAGCTTATATCACAGTTGCTGTACTGACTGTCGAGCCAATAAAAGTCGCTGTACCGACTATCCAGAACACATAAGATTTGTTGTACTGACTGTCGAATCAACCACACAGTTGCTGTACTGACTGTACAAATGAAAACAGAGTTGCTGTACTCACTTTCCCAACCAAAACACAGTTGCTGTACTGACTGCATAATCCAAAACAATGTTGCAGTATTCACTGTCCAAACCACACCACATACACTGTCCTGAATGTTCAGCCCATATCACAGATGATGTGCTGACTGTACAGCCAAAAACACAGTTGTTGTATTTACTGTTGCGCCCACAAATCAGATGCTTTACTGATTCTCTAGCCAACAGCAACATCACTGTAAATACTGTCCACCCAAAAACACATTCACTTTACTGAGTGTTCAAATCAATTGCTGTACTGACTGTCCAACCCACAACACAGTAGCTTTATGGACAGTTCAACCAAAAACTCAGTTGCTGTAATGACTGTCCAGCCCATATCAAACTTTCTGTACTGACTGTTCAATCCACAACACAGTTGGTGTACTGATTCTCCAACGCACAACACATTCATCGTACTGATTGCAAAGCCCACAACACATTCGCAGTATTGACTGTCCAGCCCACATCACAGTTGCTGTATTGGCAGTGCAGCTCATGACACAGTTGCAGTAATGACTGTCCAGCCCACAACACAGTTGCTCTAATGAGAGTCTAACCCACGACACACAGTTGCTGAACTGACAGTCCATCCCAAAACACAGTTGCTGTATTGACTGTCAACTTAACAACACAGCTGCTGTACTGACTGTGCAGCGCAAAACACAGTTGCTGTAATGACTGTCCAACCAAAAACACATTGCTGTAATAAGAGTCTACTCCACGACTTACACTTACTGTACTGAGAGTCCATCCCAAAACACAGTTGCTGTACTGACTGTTCAGGAAACATCATATTTGCTGTAGTGAATGTCCAAACCACAAAACAGTTGCTGTACCTACTGCCAACCTGCAACACAGTTAATTTACTGACCATCCAACCCACAACACAGCTTCTCTACTGACTGTCCAACCCACAACACATTCGGTGTACTGACTGTCCAACCCACAACACAGTTGCTGTACTGACTGTCCAGCCCACGGCAACATTGCCATAATAACTGTCCAACCCAACCTTACTGACTGTCCGTACCACAACCAAGTTGGTGTACTAAATGTCCAGCCAACAGCAACATCCTTATAATGACTGTCCAAACCAAAACATAGCTGCTGTACTGCCACTCCAAACCACAACACAGATGCTGTAATGAGTGTCCACCTCACAGGAACGTCGCTAAAATGACCGTCCAACCCACAATACAGTTGCTGTAATAAACCGTCCAGGCCACAACACAGTTGCTGTACTGACTGCCCAATCCAAAACACAGTTGCTGTATTGACTGTCCAGCACACATCACAGATCCTGTACTGATTGTCCAATCCAAACAGATTGCCTTTACTGATTGTCCAACAAACAACACATTCACTGTACTGATTGTAAAGCCCACAACACGGCCGCTGTATTGACTGTCAGCCAACATTACAATGCTGTACTGACTGAGCAGCCCACAACACAGTTCCTGAACTGACTGCCCAACCCACAACACAGTTTCTGTACTGAATGTCCAACCCACAACCCATTTGCTGTACTGATTGTTAAGCCCACAACACAGTCACTGAACTGAACGCACAAACTACAACATCATCGCTGTACTGACAGCCAAACCACAACAAAGTTGCTTTACTGAAGAACCAGCCCACACCAATATTGCTATAATGAATGTACAACCCACAACACAGTCACTGTACTGAATGTCCAACACACAACACAGTACCTGTACTGCCTGTCCAACCCACATCATAATTGCAGTACTGACTGGCCAACCTAGAAACAGTTGCTGTACTGAATGTCCAACCTCCAACACAGATGCTAAACCAACTGCCCAAACCACATCACAGTAGCTGTACTGACTGTCCAGCACACAGCAACATCACTATAATGACTGTTCAACCCACAACACAGTCTCTGTACTGACTGTCCAACCCACAACACAGTTGCTGTACTGATTGTCCAGGCAACAGCAACATCGCTATAATGACTGTACAACACACAACACAGTCACTGGACAGATTATCCAACCCACAACACATTTGGTGTACTGAATGTCCAGGCCAAAGCAACATCGCTATAATAACAGTCTAAAACCAAAACGCAGTTGATGTAATGATCCGCCAAACCACAACACATATGATGTAATGACTGTCTATCTCATTGCAACGTCGCTACAATGACTGTCCAACCCACAACAAAGATGCTGTACTGACTGTCAGCCCACAGAAACATCGCTATAATGACCGCCCAATCCACGAACAGACGATGTACTGAATGTCCAAAAATAAAAGAGCTGAAGTACTGGCAGTCCAAATCACAACACAGCTGCTGTACTGACTGTACAACCCACAACACAGTTGCTGTTTTCACTGTCCAGCCCACTGCAACATCGCTATAATGTCTGTCCAAACAAATATACAGTTGCTGTACAGACTGCACAGCCCAAAATGAAGTTGCTGTACTGCCTGTTCAACTCACAACACAGTTGCTGTATTGACTGGCGAGCCAATAACAGTCGCTCTACCTACTGTCCAGCCCACATAAGAGTTGTTGTACAGACTGTCTAACCAACAAAACAGTTGCTGTCCTGATAGTACAACCAAAAACAGAGGTGCTGTACTTACTGTCCCACCCAAAACAAAGTAGCTGTACTGAATGTCCAATCCATAACACAGTATCAGTATTGACTGTCCAAACCACACCACATACACTGTCCTCACTGTTCAGCCCATATCACAATTGCTGTGCTGATTGTACAGCCCACAACACAGTTGCTGTACTGACTGTCTGAGCCCACAAATCAGTTGCTGTACTGATTCTCTAGCCAACAGCAACATCACTGTAAATACTGTCAACCCCAAAACACATCGATTGTACTGAGTGTCCAACTAACAACACAGTTGCTGTATTGACTGTCCAACCCACAACACAGTTGGTGTATGAACTGTCCAAACCAAAATACAGTTGCTGAAATGACTGTCTAGCCCATATCACAGTTTCTGTACTGACTGTTCAATCCACAACACATTTGCAGTACTGATTGTCCAACCCACAACACATTAATCATACTGATTGTAAAGCACAAAACACATTGCTGTATTAACTGTCTAGCCCACATCACAGTTGCTGTACTGCCTGTGCAGCACATAACACAGTTGCTGTAATGACTGTCCAGCCCACAACACAGTTGCTGTAATGAAAGACTAATCCACTACAAAGTTGCTTTACTGACTGTACATCCCAAAACACAGTTGCTGTACTGACTGTCAAACACAAAAACAGTTGCTGTACTAACTGTGCAGCTCACAACACAGTTACTGTAATGACTTTGCAGCATACAAAACAGATGCTGTAATGAGATTCTAAACCTCAACACAGTTGCTGTACCGACTGTCAATGCAAAACACAGTTGCTGTACTGAATGTTGAGGACAAATCACAGTGGCTGTACTTGATGTCGAAACCACAACACAGTTGCTGTACCTACTGTCCAACCCACAACACAGTTACTGTACTGACAGTACAACCCACAACAGAACTTCTCTCCTGACTGTACAACCACAACACATTTGCTGTAAAGACACACCAAACCACAACACAGATGCTATAATGAGTGTCCAGCTCGCAGCAACGTCGCTATAATGACCGCCGTAACAACACCACAGTCGCTGTTCTCACTGCCCAACCCACAACACAGTTGCTGTACAAATTATCAGCCCACAGAAATATCGCTATAATGACCGTCCTACCCACAACAAATACGTTGTACTGAATGTGCAACCCACAACACAGTTGCTGTACTTATTGTCCAGACCATAGCAACGTTGATATAATGACTGTCCAACCCACAACACAGTTGCCGTAGTGACTTTCCAACCAACACCACAGTTGCTGTACTTATTGTCCCGACCACAGCAATTTTGATATAATGACTGTCCAACCCAAATTCAGTAGAAGTAGTGCGTGTCCAGCCCACAGCAACATCGCTATAATGACTGTCCAAACCAAAACACAGTTGCTGTACTGACACTCCAAACCACAACACAGATGCTGTAAAGAGTGTTGGGTGCACAGGAATGTCGCTAAAATGACCGACCAACTCACAACACAGTCGCTGTTCTCACTGCGCCACCCACAACACAGTTGCTGTATTCTCTCTCCAGCCCACAACACCATTGCTATAATGACTGTCCAACCAAAAACACAGTTCCTGTACTGACTGTCCACCCCACAACGCAGCTGGTGTACAGCCTGTTCAACCAACAACACAGTCGCTGTACTAAATGTCGAGCCCATATCACAGTCGCTGTATGGATTGTAGAGCCTATAACAATTGCTGTACTGACTGACCAGCCCATGTAAGAGTTGTTGTACTGACTGTCCAACACACAACTCAGTTGCTGTACTGACTGTGAAACCCAAAACACAGTTGCTGTACTGACTGTCCAACCCGAAACACAGTTCCTGTAATTACTGTACAGCGCACATCACAGTTGCTGTATTGAGTGTCCAAATCATAACACTGTTGCTGTATTGACTGTACGACCCACATATACACTGTACTGACTAATAAGCCCATATCACTGTTGCTGTTCTGACTGTACAGACCAAAACACATTCACTGTACTGACTGTCGAAACGCCAACATAGTTGCTGTAATGAATGCGCAGGCAACAGCACAGTTGCTGTACTGACTGTCCAACACACAAAACAGTTGCTGTTCAGATTGTACATCCTACAACATGGTTGTGCACTGACTGCACAAACCACAACGCAGTTGCTGTACTGAATGTACACCCCACAACATATTTGCTGTAATGACTATCCAACACAGAATACATTTGATGTACTGACTGGTCAACCTAAAACATAGTTGCTATACTGACTGTCCAGCCAACAACAGAGTTGTTGTACTGACTGTACAGCCCACAACACAGTTGCTGTAATGACCGTCAAACCCACAACAAAGTTGCTGTACTGACTGACCAGGCTAAATCACAGTTGCTGTAACGACTGACTAGCCTACATTAATATAGATCCAATGACTGTCCAGCAAACAACACATACACTGTACTGACTGTCCAATGCACAAACAGTTGCTGTGCTGGCTGAACAACACACAACATAGTTGTTGTAATGGCTGTCCAACCAACAACACAGTTGCTGTACTGATTATGCAACCCAAAACACAGCTGCTGTACTGACTTTCGAACCCACAACACAGTCACTGAACTTACTGTCCAGCCCTCATAAGAGTTGCTGTACAGACTGACAATCCCTCACCTCAGTTGCTCTATTGACTCTCCAACCCACAACAAAGTTCCTGTACTGAATGCCAACCCACAACACAGTTGCTGCACTGAATGTTCAGCCCACAGCAACATTGCTATAATGAATGTCGAAACGACAACACAGTCGCTGTACAGACTTTCCAACCCACAACACAGTTACTGTACTGACTATCCAACCCACAACACATTTGCCATATTTCTGACCAGCACACAGCAACAATGTTATAATGACTGTCCAAACAACAACACAGTCGCTGTATTGACTGTCTGACCCAAAACATGGTTGAAGTACTGACTTTCCAACCCACAAAACATTCACAGTACTAACTGTGCAACCCACAAAGCAGTTTTTCTACTGACAGTCCAACCCACAACGCAGTTGTGTAATGAATGTCCTACCCACAACACAGTTGCTGTACAGACAGTCCAACAAAAAAAAAGTTGCTGTATTGACTGTCCAGCACACATCACAGTTGCTGTACTAATTGTCCAACCCACAACACATTCACTGTACTAATTGTAAAGCTCACAACAAATTCGCTGAATTGACTGTCCAGGCCACTGTCACAGTTGCTGTACTGACTGAGCAGCCCACAACACAGTTACTGTAATCACTGCCCAGACAACAAAACAGTTGCCGTAATGAGAAACTAACCCACATCACAGTTGCTGTACTGACCGTCTATCCGAAAACACGGTTGCTGTACTGACTGTCAACTCAAAAACACAGTAGCACTACTGACTGTTCAGGACACATCACAGTTGCTGTACCGAATGTCCAACCCACATCACAGTTGTTGTACTTACAGCCCAACCCACAACACAGTTGATCTACAGATTATTCAAAACACAAAACCTTTACTGTATGGAATGTCCAACCCACAACGCAGTTTCTGTACTGACTGTCCAACCCACAACACAGTTGCTGTAATAAACCATCCAGGCCGCAACACAGTTGCTGTACTGATTGTCCAAACCACAACACAGTTGTTGTACTGACATTCCAACCAAAAACACAGTTGCTGTATTGACTGTACAGCACAAATAACAGTAACAAACTGATTATCCAACACACAACACATTCACTGTACTGATTGTAAAGGCGACAAAAAATTCGCTGTATTGATTGTGCAGCCCACATCACAATGCTGTACTGACTGTGCAGCCCAGAACAAAGTTACTGTACTGACTGTCCAACCCACAACACAGTTTCTGTACTGATAGTCCAATCAACAACACAGTCGCTGAACTGAATGCCAAAACCACAACACATTCACCGTACTGACTGCCAAACCACAACACAGTTGCTATACTGAAAGTCCAGCCCACACCAACATCGCTAAAATGAATGTCGAACCCACAATACAGTCGCTGACTGACTGTCCAACCCACAATTCAGTTTCCGTACTGAGTCTCCAACCCAAAACACAATTGCTGTACTGACGGTCCAAACCAAAACACAATTGTTGTATTGACCACCCAGCACACAGCAACAACGCTAAAATCACTGTCCAACCCACAACACTGTCCCTGTATTCACTGACCGACCTACAACATGGTTGATATACTGTCTTTCCAACCAACAAAATATTTACTGTACTGACTGTCCAACACAAAACGCAGTTTCTGTATTAACTGTCGAATTCAGTTTCTGTATTAAACGTCCAATCCACAACACAGTCGCTGTACTGATTGTCCAGACCACAGCAACATCACTATAATGACAGAACAACACACAACACAGTTTCTGTACTGACTGGCCAACCTCCAACACAGACGCTGTACTGAGTGTCCAACCCACAACACAGTCTCTATACTGACTGGCCAACCCACAACACAGAAGCTGTAATGACTGTCAAGGCCACAACAACATCACTATAATGACTGTCAAACACACATCACAGACATTGTACTGCCTGCCCAATCCAAAACACAGTTGCTGTACTGACTGTCCACCCCACAGCAATATCGCTATAATGACTGTCCAACCTACAACACAGCCCTTGTACATACTGTATAACACACAACAGAGTCGCTGTACTGACTGTCCAGCCCAAGGCAACATCACTATAATGAATGTGCAACTCAAAACAGTTGCTGTACTGACTGTATATCCCACAACACAGTTGCAGTACAGACTGTGCAGCACACAACACAGTTGCTGTAATGACTTCCCAGCACACAACGCAGTTGCTGTAATGAGACTCCAACCCACAACACAGTTGGTAAACTGACTGTACAACCTAGAACACAGTTAATGTACTGACAGCTCAACCCACAATACATTTACTGCACTGACTGTCCAACAGACACACCAGCTTCTGTACTGCCTGTAAAACCGACAACAAATATGCTGTACTGACTGTCCAACCCACAACACAGTTACTGTACTGACTGTCAAACACACAAGACAGTCGCTAAACTGACTGCCCAAACCACAACACATTACATGTACTGACTGCCCAGCCCGCAGCAATATCGCTATAATGACTGTCCAACGCACAACACAGTCTCTGTACTGACTGTACAACCCATAACACAGCCTCTGTACTGACTGTACAACCAACACCACAGTTGCTGTATTGATTATCCAGACCACAGCAACTTCGCTATAATGACTGTCAAACACACAATATAGTCGCTGCAATGACTGTCCATTTCACAACACAGTGGGTGTACTGACTGTCCAGCCCAAAGCAACATGGCGTTAATGACTGTCCGACCCACAATACAGTCGCTGACTGACTGTCCAACCCACAACACAGCTGCTGTACTCAATGTCGAACCCACAACAAAACTGCTGTATCCACTGCCCAGCACACAGCAACAACGCTATAATGACTTTCCAACCCAAAACACAGTCGCTATAATGACTCTCCAAAACACAACTCAGTTGATGCACTGACTTTCCGAACAACAAAAAATTTACTCTACTGACTGTCCAAACCACAAGAGAGTTGCTCTAATAAACTGTCCACCGCACAACACATTTGCTGTACTGAATGTCCAACCCAAAACACAGATGATGTAATGACTATACAGTGCACATCATAGTTCCTGTACTGACCGTCCAATCCACAACAGAGTTGCTGTACTTATTGTCCAGCCCACAGTAACTTCACTATAATTACTGTCCAACCCACAATACAGTCAGTGTTCTGAATGTCCAACCCACAACAGAGACGCTGTACTGACTGTCCAGCCAAAAACACAGTTGCTGTATTGACTGTCCAACCCAAACACAATTTCTGTAGTGACTGTCCAACCCACAACACAGTTGCTGTATTGATTGTCCACCCCAAAACACAGTTCCTGTACTGACTGTCCAACCCACAACACAGTTAATGTACTTAGTGACCAACCCACAACACAGTTGCTGTACTGACGGTCCAAACCACAACACAGTAGCTGCACTGACTGTCCAGCCAACAGCAACATTGCTATAATGACTGTCCAACCAACAACATAGTCGCTGTACTGACTGTCCAAACCACAATATATTTGCTGTGCTGACTGTCCAGCAAACAGCAACATCGCTATAACAACTGTCCAACCAACAACACAGTCACTATACTGACTGTCCAACCCACAACACAATTCCTGTACTGACTGTCCAACCCACAACACAGTTGCCATACTGACTGTCCAACCCACAACACAGTTGCTCTACTGACTGTCCTGCCCACAGCAACATTGCTATAATGACTATCCAACCCACAACACAGTCTCTGTATTGACCTTCCAACTCACAACACATTTCTTGTACTGACTGTCCAACCCAAAACACAGTTGCTGTACTGACTGCACAGCTATCATCAACATCACTATAATGACTGTCCAACCTACAACACAGTCTCTGTATTGACCTTCCAACCCACAACACATTTCTTGTACTGACTGTCCAACCCACAACACCTTCGCTGTTCTGACTATCCAACCTACAATACAGTTACTATACTGACCGTCCAAACCACAACACAGTTGCTGTACTGACTGTCCAACCCAAAACACATTTGCTGTACTGACTCTCCAACCCACAACACAGTAGCTGTACTGACTGTCCAGCCGACAACAACATTGCTATAATAACTGTCCAACCCATAACACATTTGCTGTACCTACTCTCCAACCCACAACACAGTAGCTGTACTGACTGTCCAGCCGACAACAACATCGCTATAATGACTGTCCAACCCACAACACTGTCGCTGTATTGACTGTCCAACCCACATCACATATGCTGTACTGACTGTCCAGCCCACAGCAACATCGCTATAACAACTGTCCAACCCACAACACAGTCGCTGTACTGACTGTCCAACCCACAACACAGTTTCTGTACTGACTGTCCAACCCACAACACAGTCGCTGTACTGACTGTCCAACCCACAACACAGTTTCTGTACTGACTGTGCAACCCACAACACAGTTGCTGTGCTGACTGTCAAGCCCACAATACAGTCACTGTACTGACTGCCCAGCCCACAGCACAGTCGCTGTACTGACTGTCCAACCCACAACACAGTTTCTGTACTGACTGTCCAACCCACAACACAGTCGCTGTACTGACTGTCCAACTCACAACACAGTTTCTGTACTGACTGTGCAACCCACAACACAGTTGCTGTGCTGACTGTCAAGCCCACAATACAGTCACTGTACTGACTGTCCAGCCCACAGCACACTTGCTGTACTGACTGACCTATGTAACTTCTAATGAAAAGTCAACTATAGTTACTACCACGCTCAACAACATACAATGTGCCACAACCTACAACATGATGGTATACTTTATTACTTCACTTGGCAGTCTCAGAAATGAATGAACATTCATATTGAAGGTAAACTGGTAATTGATGAAGGAAATGAGAAAACCAAACTGCTGACACAGATGGGGATGATATTATAAACTGCCTTCAGTTGATTCAGGCCTGAATCTGGGGTGGCAGTTTGTTATTTTTGTTATGAGATTTAAATTTCATTATATCAAAGTCATATTTAATGTAATGTAACTCTGCAAATAAACAATAAGCCAATTTTAGCAGTTCAAGTGATGAATCACAACAGCAGAGATGTGAAAGTTCTGATAAATTATCATCTTATAAAGACAAATATTGTACATAAAAAAAAAAAAATAATAAAAAGCAGCTACATAACACTTTAACTCTAATACTCACGAGCTAACGATTCCTCCTCAAAACCTTTCATAAGTGCTCCACCTGGTGTCAGCTCTCCAAGAGCACTCACAGCAGCAGCTGGATTCACTAGTGCAATCGCAACAGATCGAGAATGTGAACACCAGCTATCTGCCTCACGCTGCATTCGGCTGGTCACAGCGAGCAAGTCACTTTTACTCAATATGTCCCCTAAAACGAGTTCGTCTTTTAATAGAAAAGACATATAATGTATAATTCAAATTCCTAATAGTAATAAATAAAATAACATGTGAAATAAATTTATTTTCTGAGCAGCTGTAACTGATGTTCTTTCTTCCAAGTAACAAGCATTTCATTAAAATCTAAAATAACTGGTATGATTACTACTTTGTATGCTACATGTAGGCATGGATGTGTGTGCAATGGGCAATGACCAGAGAAAAACAATGCCAAAAAGCCTACCATCTGCATTTTTAAGTACTATTCACATGACTTTCAGGCTGCACAGAATTTAATTCTCAAATATGCAATAAGTGAAACCAACCACAACCAATAAGTGCTTCAAGTATGTGTTACATAAGGTATGTCTACATGCCAAAAACAGTTAATTACTGCATTACTGAGAATAACATGATATTTCATAATGTGTGTTTGAAATGCAAGTGAACTGGAATGTAAATGGCTATTAAGCATAGCTACTTCACACACACAAAATGAACCCTTTTTCTGAGAATACTGTGGTCTGTCTGTATGTGTGTTACCAACACACATACAGACAGACAGACAGCAAGTGTACGTACTGTGGTCCGGTATTTGTGTCTTACAGGCAGACGTGTAATTACTTTTCAGTTAAAATTTATAGTAGCTTATGTGTTTATTTCCTTAGATACAGGAAGGACTAAACATATTGTGGAATGCAGTACGACCACAAAAACTGGTATTAAACAAACAGGATCATTAAAAACTGGAAGCTGAAGGCCACTACATTAACATAGTCCTACCCAATTTAGCACAGCAGTGTATACACAAGCATGCTGAAAAATCTGAGAAACACCACAAGAATCAAGGTAAACCAACAGCAAAAAGTAAAAACATCTGTTTGGAAACTAGGAACATACACAGCTACTTCACACAAACACAAGTTGGGAGCCTTTAACCCTATTTCACTATCGCATAAACTTTGAGTCTTACAAATCTAGCACATCCATTAGTACTATGACTGAACTAGACTATTCAAGCATTCTACATACAGTAAATATGTCACACAACCTCAAAATTTAGCAATGTTGCCATGTTTGTAATTGTCAACTTACAAACAATATCACTCACAAACTACATCTGTGCAGTGTTACAGTCTATCTCCATTGAAATTTCACATGTCCAATTCCAATGGTTAATTTGCTATCACCATAAAACCAAATGCTACAGAAACATTTCATATGGGTGCCAACTTGTTACTTTACATTCCACAAAAATATTGCCTCAAAAACAGGTGCATAATTGTCCTATATCCTGTACCATACACCTGCCTCCGAAGTTTACTCACCAGAAATGTTATCAACATGAATTATATGTGACTGAACTTTCATACCAAGATTTGTTAACATCAGTCAACTGGTTAAAAACATTGAAATGGAACAGCGGATACTACACAAAGTGGTGATCTCATACGCCTAATTTTTTTTCCTATAAGAAAAAAGTTGGCTGACACAGCCTGACAGACACTGCAGTGAGTGCAAAGTGCAACAAGATGAAATCACCAGCGCATTCTGCATTTTCACACAACATGCGTATTGTCTGCTGAAAATTTGATGACTCAAAGCTGACAACAAAATGCTACATCTGTAACAAAATTACTGCAACCACAAAACCAACTGGATCACAACTACTTGGTACAGCACTGCTGAAATCTCTAGGCACTTGATCCAACACTCAACTCACCCAATTACCACCTTATCAATGGAAAACTCCAAAGAGTACAGCCTTTCTTGAGATGCTTACAGCTTCTCTGCTGAATCAGATATTTGCTGCACTCTACAGAACCCAAAGGTCCATTACCACATTCAAAAGAGCCTACCACTTGTCCCAATTTCCCACCAGATATATTTAATCCATGCCTCCCCATCCCATTTCTTAGATCCATTTTAATATTATCCCCTCATCTGTGCCTGGGTCTCCCAAGTAGTCTCTTTCCTTCAGGTTCCCCACCAAAACTCTGCATGCTCCTCTTCTCTCCTCTCCTATACATGCCACATGCCCCACCCACCTCATCCTTCTTTCTTTCATCACCTGAATAATATTAGGTGAGGATTAAAAGCATTAAACTCCTCAGCCTCCTCCAGTTCCTGGTTACCTTGTCCCTCTTTGGACACCCCAGACCATGTTCCTCCCCCATTGTGAAAGACCAAGTTTCACAACCATACAAACGAACTGGCAAAACCATAATTATGTATACTTTAATCTTTATATTCTCACATAGAAAATCAGATGAAAAAAATTACAGACACAATGGCAGTAAGCATTCCCGTAAATTTTACCTGCTCTTAATTTTTTCATGCATGAGATGGCAAATGTTTAATGTCAATCCAAAATATTCGATCTCCACCACATTTTCAAATGACTTATTGGCTATCTTTGTATTGGGATTTGATCCTAGTCAAATGATATGGATATACACTTCAGCATTTTCAGTGTTTACCTGTAGACCAACCTCACTGCTGGGAGCTATAAAAGCTTCTGTGTTACTACATTACACACATACATTTACCCAGCTACTTGTTACACTGTGTATTGATGCTGTGGTTCCAATACCTACAACAACACATTCTCTGAAAACTACAAATCATGTCATTATGCAGCTCAGATGCTATGGAAGGTATGCAGTACAACGCCAACAGAAAGACACACAAATCATCTACTCAAGTTGACACACAGGATACAACATCCCCATATATAAATAAGAAAAGTGAAGTCTCAGCAGACTAAGAATGGTAACACTGCCTGTCAAACCTGTTGTAATGGGCACACGAGAAACTTCAAGAAACACAATCTGCAGTCCATTCACTGTCATTATACTCACCAGATGATCCTGGCATAGGTCCATGGAGGTAACGCTCCACTCTAGATAAAGTGAGTTCTGTCCCCAGTGGCCACACCCTGCTGTCTGGTTCCAGATCATCGTAAACAAGTTTCTCTTGAATTCGGAGCTGAGGAGAAATACACTCAGTTGTGAAAATTAAACAGAAGGTGACTGAATAGTTATGACAGCAAACAATGCATAAAATATTATGAAGTAAATAAATCCAGTAATTCAAACTAGCCAATGCAAAATCACCTATTAGTTATATTACTATAAATTCCTGCTCCATAACCATGCGATTATGATACTACTGCTCGCGAATCATGTGACACTCTAATGATACAACTGCTGCACCATAATCATGTGATACTCTAATGATACAACTGCTGCACCATAATCATGTGATACTCTAATGATACAACTGCTGCACCATAATCATATG
>Ga0131853_10011929_pt1 | contig 15901 bp, 11 predicted proteins | sample TergutLab28metaG_FD_92764 | JGI IMG/M metagenome (GOLD analysis project Ga0131853, IMG submission 92764) | Labiotermes labralis P1 segment gut microbial communities from Petit-Saut dam, French Guiana - Lab288 P1 (version 2) (version 2) | ecosystem: Host-associated > Arthropoda: Insects >...
CAAGAGGCACACCAACTTCATTGGTGCCATCTACGCCCATTAAACGGCAAACAGTCCGCTCTACTGCTACTGTGGAGTGCATATCAATAAATTTTTGCGTATCTTCTGCAACATTTTTAGCGCACTCACGTGCTTTTGCAACCAAGTCCTGCTTTAAGCCAAGTTTACCTTCCATTATTTACACCTCCCCTGCTTTTTAATGCTCCTTGCCTAAGTTTCTAAGCTTCCTCTCAAGCCCTTCAGGCTCAAGAGAAACCTGCTGCCTGTTGTGCAGCCCTGCAACACCTACCAGCTTAACTTTTCTCTCTTCTTCGCATACCTCACATTTACAGGTATGCTCATAATGCTTAGGCTCCTGATACGAGCTGATAACACCTTCAAAATTTCTAAGCACCGTAGTGTTAACACCATGAGAGATTAAATATGTTGGCATAACCGGAATTTTCCCACCGCCCCCCGGCGCATCAACAACAAAGGTAGGAACCGCATAACCTGAAGTATGACCGCGAAGGCCCTCAATAATCTCAATACCCTTTGACACAGGCGTCCTAAAATGAGCAAGGCCAAGAGAAAGATCACACTGATAAATATAATACGGCCTTACACGCATTTTTACAAGCCCTTGAACAAGCTTTTTCATAACATGAACACAGTCATTAACCCCGGCAAGAAGAACACTTTGGTTTCCAAGAGGAATACCCGCATCTGCCATTTTTGCGCAGGCGGCGGCCGCCTCAGGAGTAAACTCATTGGGATGGTTAAAGTGAGTATTGAGCCAGATTGGGTGATATTTTTTAAGCATGTTAACTAAATCGTCTGTAATCCTTTGAGGCATAACAACAGGCAGTCTTGTTCCCAGCCTTACAATTTCTACATGAGGAATTTCGCGTAGTTTTTTAATAATGTACTCAAGCATTTCGTCGTTTAAAAGCAGGCAGTCTCCGCCTGAAAGCAAAACGTCACGGATAACAGGCGTATTTGCTATATACTCTATAGCCTTGTCAATCTGCGCTGTAGGCACGGCGGCGTCATTATGCCCGGCAAAGCGCCTTCTGGTGCAATGGCGGCAATACATGGCACACTGGTCGGTAACAAGAAAAAGCACTCTGTCGGGATAACGGTGAGTAAGACCGGGAACAGGCGAATCGCTGTCTTCATGAAGTGGGTCTTCCTGGTCTTCCGGTGAGCGATGCAGCTCCATAATTGTAGGCACACATTGTTTGCGAATTGGGTCGTTTTCATCATTTAAGTCTATAAGAGAAAAATAATAGGGTGTAATGGACATTCTAAGGGCACTTAGGCAATCCTTAATACCCTCCTCTTCCTCAGGGCTGATTTTTGTCAGTTTTTTAAGGTCTTCAAGGGTTTGTATTCTGTTTTTGAGCTGCCATTTCCAATCATCCCAATCTTTGTCTGGGATATCTGCAAAAAGTTTACCTCGGCCTCTGCCTTCCATAGTAAAACCTCCTATTTAGGTATAATGTTAAACATATTTGGCACTAAATATATCGCGGAGCACTTTGCTTTCGCGAATGGCTGAAAGAGTAATGTTAACATGGTCTTTGGTATATCCGTTGCCTACAATCATCTGAACATCTTTGCCCACGCCTTCTGCGCCAAGGGCCGCCTTTGCAAAGTCTGTAGCCATTGAGAAAAAGTAAACAACACCATCGTCACGAACAGGGAGTATACAAGCCATCTCAGCAGAGGGGACATTTACACAGCTGATTGAAATGTCAAACTCCTTACCGCCGTTTGCTTCAAGAGCTTTTTCTAAAACATCCAGCGGCTTATTTGCATCAGATATTATAACTTTATGGCAAAAACCATTATCAAGCAATTTCTGCCTGTCTGTTTCTGAGCGGCACATACCTACTATATTGCCCGTTGGCCCTGCTTTTTTCATCGCCTCATAACAGCAGAGTATGCCCGACTTGCCGCCTGCGCCCAAAACCAAAACAGAATCGCCTTGCTTCACAAGCTTTGAGGTTTGAGCGGGTGCACCGGCCACATCAAGCGCCGCCAGAGCCAGAGCCTCGCTCATGTCCTCAGGCAATTTTGCATAAATGCCACTTTCGAATAAAAGGGCTTGGCCTTTTATATCCACTCTGTCTATATCGCTGTGTATAGCAAGAATTTTGTCAATTGCAAGAGGTGTAAGCGAAAGTGACACTAACGTCGCGATCTTGTCGCCTACCTTTAAATCACGGTCTGAAAGGTCCTCACCGATGGCGGCAACCTGCCCTATTAACATACCACCGGAACCGGTAACGGGATTTTGCATTTTACCCCGTTCACCTACTATCTCAAGAATCTTTTGACCTATTTTCTCTTTATCGCCGCCTGCTTCACCTTTAATTTGCGTAAAGGAAGAAGAGTCTATATTAAGAGAAATAACATCCACAAGTATTTCATTTGAGTAAATTTCACTCATGTCACTGTCAATCCTCCATGCGGCTTGGGTTAGAACCCCGGCAGGTTCGATAACCCTGTGGGCACCGTATTTGTCACCGCGCTTGTTTTGTGATTTTTCCATTAATTTTTCTTCCTTTCGATACTAAGTATTTTTCTCGCCTCATCCGGTGTGGCAATTTCTCTGCCGAAGGCCTCGGCTATGTGTGCAACTTTTTCAACAAAATCGGCGTTAGATTTAGCCAAAACACCCTTCTTTATATAAACATTATCCTCAAAACCTACGCGTACATGACCGCCTAATATAATAGCCATTGTTGACATGGCAGCCTGAGTCCGGCCTATGCCTGAAACTGTAAATGTAGAGCCTTGCGGCAAACTTTCCTGCATAAATATAAGGTCCCTTGGCTCACCTGATATGCCGCCATTTACACCCATAACCAGATTAAAGTGCATAGGTTTTTCTATAAAGCCTTTCTTTTGCAGACGGTTTGCCATATCTATCATACCCTTGTCAAACACCTCACATTCAGGCTTAATGCCGCGCTCTATCATTCTTTTGCCAAAGTCCTTAATCATATTTTCGGTGTTAACAAATATATCATCGCCACCAAAATTACATGTACCGCAGTCAAGTGTAGCTATTTCAGGGTTAAGTTCTAAAGGTTGCAAGCGCTCGTCATTAGACATGCCCACCGCTCCGCCGGTGGAAGGCTGTATTATAACGTCGGGGCAGAGCTTTGAAATCTCAGCTGCACAGGCAGCAAAACGCTCTTTGCTTTGGGTTGGGGTGCCATCATCTTCACGCACATGCAGATGAATAATGCTTGCCCCGGCTTTGTACGCTGCATACGCTTCCCTGCCAATTTCTTCTACTGTGTAAGGAACAGCCGGGTTGTGCTGCTTTGTAACCTCGGCACCGCAAATGGCTGCGGTTATTATAAGTTTTTCCATAGAATTACCCCTTTCTCTGTTTATCTTTTGGCGTAACACATGTTCCGCTCGCCTTGCAGACTACAACAGGCTCAGGCAAAACATCTGCAGCAGATTCATTTATGTCATACCTGGGTGTTATGACCTTTCTTGCCTCAAATTTCATTTTGCGTGATGTGTTACCCTCTGACACAATTTCACCTATAGCTTCAATATAGTCTCCTGCGAACACAGGCGCTTTAAACTCCACGCTGTCATAGGCAACAAAAAGCCCTTCGTCGCCGTCTCTCATAATACAAAGCTCTGTTGCAACATCCCCAAAGAGCTGCAACATTTTAGCACCGTCTACAAGGTTTCCGCCGTAATGCGCGTCATGGGCACTAATTCTTATTCTTATCATTGATTTCACAGCCATATACCTCCTTAGTAAATTGGTTTGTTTTTATAATAAAAAAACGCTATTAATGAATAATCATTCAATAATAGCGCTTCATATGTTGTGCACACTTGTTAATACTAAATATGCTTTAAAACAGCCCAAAAACCTCAAGGTAAAATGCCTTGAAACACGGCGCTTTTCCCTCTTGCTTTGCTACTTTTCAAAGTAATTTAGTTATATAGCATTTCCGTTTAACATAAACGTTAACATAAACGTTAACATAAACGTTTCACTTTGCCAAAAACGCCTTAAAATACGGCGGTTTACATCTTGCAAAACGTCAAGCCAAACAGGGAAATGCGTTATTATGCACAGATACGACAGAGGCACGCCCTCAGCGTTACCTCCAAGAGAGACCAGAAATGAGCACAAGACCCTCTTTCGGCGAACACACATTCGCTCTTCGTCCTCGGGCGCTCCTGCCCTTATAACATTTCCGTTTGACATAAACGTTTCACTTTGCCGAAAACACCTTGAAACACGGCGATTTTCGTCTTGCAAAACATCAAGGCAAACATGAAATGCTTTATCATACGAAAGCTACCTTGTAATCCGCTCCTCTATTGGTCATATTCAGTTGTTTTTACTATACTAAAACCCTTACAAAATAATACCATAAACGGCACTATTTTGTAATAATTTAAGTACATATATGCAGATTATAACTCTGCCTTTTTGAAGCGTCAAGCTCTTTCTTCATATTCTGCTTCAATTGCGTCAAGCAAATCTCTTGTGGTGCCCAGCAGCCTGCATATATTAAGAGCGTCACGAGGCGGCTCTACATGCCCGTGCACCTGAAGCAGCCTATAGTCCATATACTCCGATATCAAATCAACACCAACAGCCGCATTCGACCCATCTGACAACTTTTCTGAAAGTCTTTTAAAATCTGCATCTTTAAGCCCTGCAACTTGATAAATACCAAAGTTATCCGACGCAACATTGTCATAATGAGTGGTTAAGATACTTACACTTTTTAATCTGTTAAGATACAGTGATACAGCCCGTACAATAAGCGCACCTTCTTCCGGGTTAGTACCGCGGGCAAATTCATCAAGGGCAATAAGCAAAAACTCTTGCTGTGCTTTTTGCGCAATATTGTTAAACTGCACAATCTCCCCACCAAAAGTTGAGAGGCCGTGGCTTATTGATTGCAAATCTTCCGATATAAGATAAATTCCATCAAACAACGGTGTTTGTGCGCTTTTCGCAAAAGCAAAAAAACCCATTTGACAGAGGCAGATATTTAGCACCACTGTTTTTACCGCTACACTTTTACCTCCCATATTTGCGCCTGTTAAAAGTGTAGTGCCCTGTTTTAGCGCTATAGACAGGGGAGTAAATGAGCGCTCCCGCTCCCTAAGAGCCTCCTCTACTTCCGGGTTTTTCATATCAACAAACACAGCGGGGCTGTCTGTGCCCTCTGTAATTTTAGGGCATACAGCACCGTAAGTTTTTGCAAGCATCGCCTTTTGAATAGCAAAATCCAGCTTACCTATTGCATCAACATTTTTCCGAAACATTGGGAGAAACGGCCTGAGCTTATCACTCAAATCCTTTTTAACGGCAGTTTCAGCCGCCTCTTCTTTGACTGTTATATTTAAGCGTTCAGTTTTGAGTTTTTCAAAAACCTCTTTGTCTGTTTCCGAGCGCATAAGTAATTCTACGCGGTTTTTTTCATTACGAATATCAAAAAGCTCCTTTGAATATTGTTCGCTTAAATAAAAAGGGGCAACCCTGTTTTTATCCGGATCAAGTATGTTGAGAGCCTCCTCAGCATCAATGAATTCGACATTTGCAAGGTAAAGCTCTAAACCTGAATACCCTTCATACAACTTTGAAAGATTTAACATAAAAGATTTAAGCTCGAAAAATTCAACCTCATGCAAATAGCTAAACTTCAATTTTTTAAGAATATTTTCAATGTCTCTAAAATTCATAAGGGAGCGCCGAACCCTGTCGAGACTGTCTCCTGATTGCTCAATCTTTTCTAAAAGCTGTGAAACATTATCAAACTCATCTAAAAGTTCCTGCTTTCGTTCTTTTTCGTAGAAATCAGAGCGGCGAATGAGCACCTCACCAAAAGGTGAGTCTCCTTGAAGCTTGTTCAGCACAAATGTAAGCCCTATAGCGTCTCTTTGTTCGTCACTTAGAAATATTATAAAGCAACACCTCCCGCGTCAGCCATATTGTAAACAGGTATAACAAGCCTCTCTGCAAGAGCTTCTTTAAATGCATCCTTATCGAAGGCAAAACCGCTGACCGACACAGGGTTTACCGTAACAGCTATGAGGTTAACAGGCCGCATTACAACTACCTCCATCCCTCCTCTAACTAGCTTTTCAAATGTTTTTTCTGAAATAAGAAGTTTGCTTCCATCCTCTGCGATGATGCTGACCCCTTTCATAAAAATGTTCGACATGATAAGCTTGTCCACAAGCCTATCTGAAATGGCTCCTCGAACAAAAACATGGGAAATATCACCATCCATATATTTCAAATTATCCAAGTTAACGGGAAAGTAACTGCAATCGGGTCTAATGGCTATAATTTTCCCTTCATTTTCGGACAATTTTTCTATTAAATCCAAAATACTCCTATTATTTAAAGCGTTGCACATAAGAAGGTTCGCTGTAAAAACCGTCTTATTCACAACCTTGTTCATATCCGTGCTGTAGGAAGCGCCGCTTGAGAGAATTACTGCATCACAAATAACCGGATTTGAAAGGGTTTTACGGCTAAAGGCGCCATCTATAAAAACTTTATCCGCCCCAAGTTTACTGAAATTGCCCAGCAGCTTTACAATCTGAGTACCTATAGACGAGCCGCCTATTTGTACATATCCATCACTTCTCGCTTGGACAAATACAACTTCTCCCATAGGTGTATTTATACCCGTAGTCAGCATAATTTCCTTCGTAATATCACTTTTTTTCAGAAGGTCTGCCGCTGTGGCTATAATAGTCCCCCTTGTGACAAATATTCTCGGCTTCTCTGTACCGGTAACTATGTCTACATCTTCTCCGTCACGCCCAATCGAAGTAATGCCAACCTTAATGCAATTGTTATCGTACTCAGAAATCAATTTGTTGAGAACTGTCGTTTTTCCTGCGTTTTTCGACATTCCAATAATAGATATAGAATAATAATTCTCAAGTAGTTCTGTTAGCTTTTTTGATTTCATAACAGCAACTCATTTATCGAATAGGTTACAGCCTGGCCGCCAATAATCACCCGCTCGCCTATAATCTCACAAAAAAGCTTACCTCCCCTTTTGGAAAGCTGTTCCGCCTCCATTAATGTCTTTCCTAAAATTTTGGCCCAATAAGGTGCCATAACGGTGTGCGCCGAGCCCGTTACCGGATCCTCATAAATTTCAATTTTAGGGCCAAAGTACCGCGAAACAAAATCAACGCTCCTGCCTTTTGCTGTGCAAATCAGCCCTTCTTTATCACTTAATTTGGCGGCTTTTACAAAATCACATTCTAAATTTGCAATTACATCTTCCGATTCGAAAACGAGCATGTAATCATCAGTTCCCATATAACACTCTAAGGGCTTTGCATTAAAGCAGTCTAGCTCATCAAAAAAAGTAATTTTCCGGGCGGAATCAGACGGAAAGTCAAGTTTTATATAACTACCCTGCTTCTTGACGCCTAAAGCCCCCTTCCGTGATTCAAACATAATTTCATTATCCTGCACACCCTCGTGGTTGAAAAGCACGTGAGCCGCAGCAAGAGTTGCATGACCGCAAAGGTTTACTTCACATTTCGGCGTAAACCATCTTATAAACCTAACACCATCTTTCATTATGATAAAAGCCGTTTCCGACAAATTGTTCTCCATAGCTATTTTTGCCATCAGCTTTTCATCCGGCCACTCGTTATCTAATATACAGACAGCCGCCGGGTTTCCGCTAAACAGAGCATCTGTAAAAGAGTCTATATGATATGCCCTCACTATCGTTTCCCCCACAACAACATACTTTCCTATGCAAATTTTATACTTAAACTCTTTTAAAACAGTAAGTGTTTTTGTTACTATTTTGTGTGGATTTCAGTATAAAAGCCAATGCACTCGAAAACAGTGCAATTAAAATACTGTAAGAACTTTTTTGTTGAAGATAAAAAATGCTCCGACAAACCAGATTGAGCTAATGAAAATTGCAAAAAAAGTAAACTTTTAGGATTGTTTTCAAGTAAATTGACTATAGCACAATACTTAAATAATATCAACGGCATTTTTTGCTCTCAGATATCGAACTTAAACGAAAAATACATTGCCTACGAGCTAAAGATGGGGCTTGTCTTTTTGCCACAAACTGATATACTATAATAAAATGTAGTGAGTAAGCTTTAGAATCATCAAGTAATTTAAAGCAAGACTTTTTCGGCTTTACCGAAAAGTCTTCTTGAGTATTTAAAGCGAAAAAATGGGTGAAACAGTTACGCAAAATGTCTAACGCCTTTGTTATTAAGCTTTTCTTTCGGTGAAGTTTAATAACTTTAATTACGAAAAAGCGAGGTTTTTTCATGCCACTATCTGAGTTTAAGCAGGGTTCCGTTATGTGCAGCGAAGGTGAGCCGCTAGGTCATATTTATTTTATCACAAAAGGGCGTGTAAACGCTTCATTCAGCGGCCATACGTTCCACTTTGAAGCAGGTGACACAATAGGGCTGTGCGCACTTAACACGGGTAATCACAGCTGCACTTACACTGCGGCTTCAGATGTTACCATTGTTTCGTATCCTTACGAGAACATTAGCAGTTTAAGGCCATTACTTTATGATAAAGCAGATGTGGCAAGCCGCTTGGTTTCTTCCCTATGCCGTCAGATTTCGGTCTTTCTTGGCTACAGAGCCGCTCTTAAAAACGAGGCCGATGCCGCCCGTGAATTAATCAAGAGTGCATATCCCGAGTACGAGCGATTGTGCGCTTTATACGCTTTTTCATCTAAAAAATTAAACGGAATATTTGAGATTACTGAGCCAATGAGCTCCGACCCGATAAAAAGCTGGGTATACGATTACTATACAGAAATAAACAAATTAAACCCAACTGTGCTAAAAGACTTTTTTTATGGAAATACAGGAATAACATCTGGTTTCTTTAATAGAGGTACAGAAGATATATTTCAAATACTGGAATCCATCAAGCTTTACCAGGAATATCTTAGAAATGTCTCTAAAATATTTTTAAATAATGACGGTCATGATTTATTCGCTCTTGTCGGCGAGCTTCACTTAAGTTCTATCAGTATTAAAGGAGCTAACGAGGCTGTAGGTGGCATTATGACTCAAATTATCGACCTTTTGTCTGATATGACTTATGTTGACAAAACTTATTTTAAAGAGCGCTTAAGCCTATATAGTGAAAGTCTTCCTTCCGGTTATGAGAGCGGCGAAAAGACGGCAGCGCCACCCAATGCTTCCGGCCTAAAGCAAAATTTATCTGACTCACTGAATGTTATACTTGAATACTCCGAGTGCCCTGAAGAATTATGCAATAAATTTGCGCGTTTAGTTCACGAATATACAAAACTGCCTGACAGAAGCAGCCCTGACGATGTTGTTTACAGCCTGCGCAAAGAATTGACCGTAATCTTTAACAGCATATATATGCATGTGTTTATAAAAAGCCTTAAAGACACAGCCTTGCCTACTGTCATTAAAATGTTTTTAAACTTCGGTTATGTAGACGCCACCCTTGCCGGGCCTAAAAATGCAGACTTTTTGTACTCAATAGCCGACTCTCTGAAAGGCAATCCTGCTCAAGATGTTTATACGCTTCCTGAGTGGCTTAGAGCCATATACAAAGGTCAAAAGGAACCCAGCCGCAACGACTTTGACATGGATTATCCCGGTCATCTTCGTGAAATGAAACAGATGCGCAAAATAGACGACAAAGAAGAGGCACGTTTATTAAATGACCTTGAGGCCAAACTTCGCTTTGAACTTGAGAATGTGTTTCCTGTTGTAAATAAGATTACATTCGGCCGCATAACGTCATTTTGCCCTGTTTTTTCTGACCACAACGTACAGCGCGATTTAGAGTCAGCCCTGATTACGCCCTCTTCGCTTAAAAAGTCATTTGATGAAATACGTAGCATTGATTTTACTGCTTATTACCGCGAAACATTATACACAAATTTGGACTGTGGAATATCTAAAGAATTCGTTCATATAGAAGTAATGCCTGAAATTATACTCATGCCCAATGTAGGTGTGCGCGGTGCTATGTGGCAAGAAATGGAAGGCAGAAAGCACGCTTCACCGGCACGTATTTTTATGCCCCTGTTCTTCTTAAACGACTTGAAATCTTTGATTACGCGGCTTACGGGCGAATACCGCTGGGAAATATGTAAGCGAATTCAAGGGCCACGCTGGAGTGATTTCTCGTATCCATCACTTACCAGTGAATTTTTTGACTATATGCAGTTTTATAGAAGTAACAGAGAACTTTCGGCCGATGTTAAATCCACTATTAAAACTGAGCTGATACGCGCGCGAAATAACTACAAAGAGGTTTTTGTTTCTAATTACGGCGAATGGCTTACTTATGAATCAAAAGGTTCTCCTCGGCTTAATAAAATCGCTCGCAGGGTTTTACTTGAATACTGTCCTTTCCCGGTAGAGACAAGAGAAAAACTTATGACAAACCCACAATTTGCCGAACTGTTTAAGCGCTATAATTTTAAACTGCAAACACGGGTAAGACAGCTGCAGAATGTTATACAAAAAGTTGAAAAAGCAGGAAAGAAAGTTCCTCAAGAAATACTTGACGAGTTGAAATATATAGAGGGCTAGAAAGACACATACGGCGGTTTTTGAGTATCAAGTATAAAGCTGGTGCTCGAAAACCGCCGTATGCATTTGTTTTGTAAGGATTAGCTGCACAGCGCAACCCAATTTTGAAACAGTATTAAAAGAATTTAAGTGTTATAGTGGAATCCCTACAAAATCGCTACCCATGTAGCGATTTTGTAGGGATAGGTCAGGCCGCTTATGCGCTGCCTAGCCTACCTTTGAAACAGTAACAAAATTTTAGCAAGCTATTTTTTTGTTACTGTTTCAAAGGAATTCCACTATATATTAATAAACTTTACTTTTTGTAATGATGAAAAAAGGGAAACATTTAAATATTTAAGTTGAAATATTTAAGTTATTATGTCATAATGCTAATAAGATGGTGTAGCATCATTTATTTTGTAGGTATTTTGCATAACATACAAGTTGTTTACGAGCATATTATTATGATATTCTTACATATACTCTACTCTATTACATTCGGATTTAACCCTTGTGAATATCCGCGCCGGTTCTTCATGCATTATCGATATTGCAGCAATATATGACTTACTGCAAAAACATATCAATGTTCCAACCAGGTGAACATCACTTTTGCAGCAATATATGTCTTTCTGCAAAAACATACCAATGTTCCAACCAGGTGAACATCACTTTTGCAGCAATATATGTCTTTCTGCAAAAGCGCAGTAATGTATAAAAACGTGCGGATTAAAATATAAAGCCTAAGACTTATATATTGCCCAGTTTACTTAATTTGCAAAGGCACACTCTTTAGGCATTGGAAAGCGAGGTGCGTTGCGGCTGTATTTAGCTGGTTTCGACATACGGTTCGAAAGTGGAATCAGTATTGGCTTGCTAAATAGTCAAGGCTTTACATTTTCTTTGAAAATGTAAAGTTATTAGGTGTGATGTCTTGAAAACCTCAAAGCAGGCTTTCGTGGGTAGCGCTTGATAGGCGGCTCACCTCACCGTCCGTTGGTACGGCGCAGACTTCGCAAAAGCTTCGCTTTTGCTTAGAGGCAGAAAGGTATTCACCCTTGGGATAAATAATTAATAGAGGGGATAAGTTTATGTATGCAATATTGGCAGCTCTACCAATTATCGTGGCCATTGTTATGATGTTCGGTTTTAAAAAGAAATCCGGCATATCACTCTTAGCATCTTGGTTTACAAGCATTGTCCTTGCTATCGCTGTATGGAATCTTAACATAACTCATGCCGGAGCGCTTACGGTGTTTGGCTTTCTTTCAGCTATTAATGTTATATTAATTGTCTTTTCTGCCATTTTCTTGCTTAACTCTTTAATTGAACTGAAATTTATTGAAACTATAGGCAATGGTTTTAATGGAATAACTCAAGACAGGCGTATTCAGATAATTATCATCGCTTATCTTTTCGGTGCATTTGTTGAAGGCGCAGCAGGCTTTGGAACTCCGGGAGCACTGGCTGCTCCGCTTTTGGTGGCTCTTGGTGTGCCTGTATTCTTTGCTGCTTTGTCGTCACTTATGGCTAACTACTCCCCCGTTTTGTTCGGCGCTGTAGGGATTCCGCCTGTAACAGGTTTTAACTCTATAAGGCCCGCTCTTGCTGACATGGGCCACAGCCCGGAAATGATAGAGCAAATATTTTTCAACTTAAACACTATGGCTGCTTTTACAAATATTTTTGTAGGCTCCTTTGTCCCCTTCCTTATCATAGCCTCAATCGTAGCAAGAGACGGCAGAAAGCAGGGGCTTAAAAACGCAGTAAACATATTACCGTTAAGCCTTTTTGCCGGGCTGCTTTTCACTATTCCTGTTTACATAATATCCCACGTTGGGCCGGAAATACCTTCTCTTCTTAGTTCACTTATCGCACTGCCTGTATTTATTTTTGTTGTTAAAAAAGGGTTCTTGGTGCCAAAAGAGGTATACCGCTTTCAAGATGACCCCGTTAAGCAAGCTAAAGAAATTAAGAACACCGGAATTTCTCTGTTTACTGCCTGGTCGCCTTATGTAATTATTGCCGCCCTTTTGGCTGTTTCAAGGATTCCCTGGTTTCCCATCAGAGATTGGCTTAATCATCCGTCTGTAACCATAGCTATTCCTAATTTTATGGGGCTGACAAACATAAATTTTTCTTTGCCTATACTTAATAATCCGGGGCTGTTTCCTTTTATTCCCGTGGCATTAATATTCCTTTTAGCGCGAAAAACCTCTGTATCAACCCTTTCTAAAATTACAAATAAAACTATTAATCAACTTAAAAATGCCGTTATCGCCCTCTGCTTTGGTGTTGCTTTAGTGCAGGTAATGCGCTTTACAAACCAATCTATACTCATGGCCGGCTTTGCCGAAGGCTTAAATGTTGCGCAAATTTCACTCAGGCCCGAATTTATGAGTGCAATGACCACTGAAATAGCACAGGCCTTAGCAAATGTTTTTGGGGGGGCTTATCCTATTGCCGGGCCGTTAATAGGTGCTCTGGGTGCTTTCGTATCAGGCTCACATACGGTTTCTAATGTAATGTTCTACGGGCTTCAGCTTGAAACCGCACAATTTCTTGGTATGCCTATCGTTCTCATTTTGATCGGTCAAACCTCCGGCGCATCTATAGGTAATATGATTGCCATTAACAATGCTGTCGCTATATCTGCCACCACCGGCGCCCACGGAAGTGAGGGCAAATTAATAGCCGCCGCCGCCTTGCCATTTATATTATGCTCTCTGGCAATATCTGCCATTATGTTCATATTATTGGCAATAGGTTTCCCTTGGGTGGCATAACTTATGGAGCAGGCAAAAAATAAGGTTATATCAGGAGATTATGAAGGAGCCAATGTAATACTAGATTCGGGTTTGGTGTCCATTTCCGGTATTGGCAACTTAAGCCGTGATACCGTAAAATCATATGAAATAATTACCGGACTATATCAAAAGGTGGAATTTGGATTGCTGCCGCTTAGTATGTTAGATGACATACTGGCAGACGAGCAGTGCAAGGTTCATCATTTATCTATCAGGTTTTTAGACGGAAAAATGAGCTTATTAGAAGTTGAACCGGCTTTCCTAGTTACCATTATCAAAAGTTGCTTTGCCCGAGCCCCGGGAAGCTGCGGCATATCTCTTGCAGATATTAGCTTAACTTGCGACCCGGCAGGCAGAAAAAATTGCTGTGAATGTCCTTGCTCTCAGTGCACTTTATGGCCAAAATGCTGCTTTGGGCGGCTTCTAAGCAGGCGAGCTAAGCGCAAGATTTAAAATTGCAGCATTTTTTATATTTTTCTACTGCGTTTCAATTATTTTTAATGCATTTTAACGAAAATTTTTAAATTCACATATCATATATCGAATTAACTGCCTAATGTCGGTTGACACAGGCGAAAATTTATTGTAAAGTTTACTAAAGCAAATGCCCTAATTTGCCAAAATGTTACAAAAGTCATACATTGCTGCAAACAGGCCTCATTACCGGCAGGAGCATTTCTACGCTTTTGCAGAAAGTCATTACATACCGCACTTTAAGGAAATTTGCTCCGGTTATGGTACTTTTAAAAGCACACGGGCAAATTTTCATGGAGAATATTTTATGGGAGGTTTAATGATGAATTACAAGCAATTAACACCCGAAATTATTGCCCAGTTAGAAAAAGTGGTAGGAGCGGATAGAGTTATTAAAGGTGAAGAAGTAAACCTTGACTACGGCCGCGATGAAATGCCGATTTACGGTACTAACATGCCGGAGGTCACTATCGACGTTTTGACCACGGAAGAAGTTTCAGAAATAATGAAAATTTGCTATGCTAACGATATTCCCGTTACAACCAGGGGCGCCGGAACCGGCCTTGTTGGCGGTGCTGTACCTTTATATGGTGGTGTTGTAATTTGCACTGCCCGTATGAACAAAATACTTAGCTGGGACGAAAAACAGTTCGCAGTTTACACTCAGCCCGGCGTACTTCTTCAAGACTTGAAAGCGGCAGCCATTGAAAAAGGTCTTATGTATCCTCCTGACCCCGGCCAAAAACTCGGCACTATCGGCGGTAACGTATCCACAAATGCCGGTGGTATGCGCGCTATTAAATACGGCACAACCAAAGACTATGTTCGCGGCATGACTGTTGTAATGCCAAACGGCGATATTATGAAGCTTGGTGCAAATGTTGCCAAAACTTCCATGGGTTACAATTTGACTCAGCTTATAACAGGCGCTGAGGGTACTTTAGGTATTATCACAGAGCTTTGCATGAAACTTATTAAAAAACCTGCCCTTGAAGTCTCTGTGCTTGCACCTTTTAGGGAGCTTAACTTAGCCCTTGAAACCGTACCTAAGATTTTCCAAGGAAGCTTCCGTCCGACTGCTCTGGAATTTTTTGAAAGGCCTGTTCTTCTTCTTTCTGAGAAGTTCGTAGGCCGCGATGTTTGGGTTAAAGAAATAGACGGCGAACCAATTCAAGCCTATCTGCTTCTTATATTTGACGGCGACTCAATGGATGAAATTGAGCCTCACCTCGAAAGAATTACAGACTTCTTATTAGAAGAAGGCGCAATGGATGTTATGATTGCTGATACACCTAACAAAATCAAAGATATTTGGGATGTGCGCGGTGCTTTCCTTGATGCTATCTTTGAGTCTCATGAGCTTTTTGATGAAAACGATGTTGTTGTTCCTATCTACAAAATTGCGGAATTTGTTGACTACTTCTCAAAAGATGCTGAGAAATATGACTTTGATATCATGTATCTTGGCCACGCAGGCGATGGTAACCTTCATATATTCGGCGTCTCTAACGAAATGGAAGAAGAAGAATTCAAAAAGCAAGTACACCCTTGGATGGTTGCCATGTATGACAAAGCCAAAGAAATGGGCGGCGAACTCACCGGCGAACATGGTGTTGGCTTCGGTAAAGTTGAATACTTTGAAGACTATGTTGGCGAGCGCATAATAGAGCTACATAAAGATATTAAAAAAGTATTCGACCCTAAACTTCTTCTTAATCCGGGTAAAGTTGCTTTCCGTTCGGAATATAGCAAACTTCCAAGCTAAATTTTGCTAATATTTTAAAGGTACTCCACCATTGAATTAAACGATTGCAAAGTGTTGGTTTTTTAGCGGGTAAGATTCCCTTACCCGCTTTTCTAATATCATATAGCTGCCATTGCGGTTGGTTTTCGACCATAACAGATATAAAAGCATAAAAAAACGTGTATAGTAATTCAACTTGAAAAAAGCCTCAAGTTGAATTACACAGATTGCGTTGCAATCTGCCCCACCTTAGCAGCCATGCTGCTTCGGCGGGAGCTGTTCATGCAACTTCAAAACCGTTTCC
>Ga0131853_10011931_pt1 | contig 15900 bp, 12 predicted proteins | sample TergutLab28metaG_FD_92764 | JGI IMG/M metagenome (GOLD analysis project Ga0131853, IMG submission 92764) | Labiotermes labralis P1 segment gut microbial communities from Petit-Saut dam, French Guiana - Lab288 P1 (version 2) (version 2) | ecosystem: Host-associated > Arthropoda: Insects >...
GGCGATATATGACCTGGGATATAAATGCTTGCGTGGAAGGATGCAAAAATGCCGGAGCAAAAAAAGTCATTGTACATGATGCCCATTCCGGCGGAAAAAACGCGTTATGGCATGAGCTGTCGCCATTAATTGACGAGTTTTTAATCGGTCAAAAAGGACGAACCCAGCGGATGCCCCGCATAGAAGCATGTGATGCAGTCATATTGCTTGGATATCATGCAATGGCCGGTACACCCAATGCAGTGTTGGAGCATACCTGGTCATCTGCAGAATGGCAAAATCTATGGATAAACGGCAAGCCCTCCGGTGAAATCGCATTGGATACCGCTATTGCCGGCGAATACGGTAAGCCTGTTATCATGGTGTCAGGAGACGATCACGCCTGTGCCGAAGCCCGCGCCCTAATACCCGGCGTAGTAACGGCAGAGGTCAAAAAAGGATTGTCGGTATCGGGTGCAAGCCTTCTAGTAAAGGAAAAAGCCCATGAACTGATACGTTCCCGTGCTGCAGAAGCAGTGGCAAAAGCAGGCCAAATCACACCGCATATGGTTCAAAAACCTGTTAAAGTTAAGCTAGAGCTGGTCGAACGCGGACAGCTTCCTTCTAAACACGCAAAGCCATATATGAACATCATAAATGGCAGGACTTATGAGGTTACCGCTGATTCGGTTGAGGAAGGGTTGTTTAGGCTTTAGAGGATACTGCGGTGACTGAAAGGAATTTTACTAACGGCTATATTAATGAAATAGTAAACGGTACCAACAGAATCCAAAGCAGTTAGCTACGCTTTTAAATTCTGTTGGTACCGTTTTATCGTGAATTACTATGAAAATCAATTTGCCTTATAGCATTTTTACACTAACATTAAGCTTTACGTGACATAGGATTTTGACGATGGCTTTCTTCCATAACCCAAATTTGCTGACGAACTTGCTCGGGAGTAACCACTAATGGGGTTCCTTTGGTCAAATGATCGTAAACCGTGTCATACAGCATTTCTGTAGCATAAGTGAACGTTCCCGCATCCGATACTTCCCATTTGTCCTCATGCCACACCAGAGGCTCACTGCAATACAATGGCAGCCAGTCTTTATCATGAAGCGGTTCTTTAATCAGCTGCTGCTTAGGTGCTTCTTCCGGTACAAACCAGCGCCAATTCATGTCCTGCATACCGCCTTTTAGGCCTCCCGTAGAGCCCATGATATTGTATGTGAATCCAGGATAAGCATTACACGAGGATATCTCAACATCCACAACAGGCCTTCCAGGCGCTGTCATAACCAATTTAACATAGTCCTCAGCATCTCCAAAAGTGTTAACCCTATCCATATAGCACACTACATTTGGGTTGCCTTCGGGATAATTCAACAACTGGAGAGCCTGATCCACTGGATGGGGGCCTGTATTATACAGATTACCGCCGCCAAACTCCTGACAGCATTGCCAGTCCCAGCGTCTCGCATATCCGCTAAATTCAACACTGATCTGGATGATACGTCCAAGGACGCCCGACTCCAGCACCTTATTAATCTGTTGGAAATATGGCGCAAATCTTGATTGTTGGAAAATCGCCAGCATTTTGCCTTTTTCTTTGGATTTGGCAATCATCGCATCCACTTGGGCAGCGGTTTGGGCCAGTGGCTTTTCGCACAGGACATTAAAACCATGTTCCAGCAGATCCATTGTGACCGGTACATGCAAATGACTGGGGGTTGCGTTAATGACAAGATCGATATCATCCCTGTCCAAAAACTCTGTGTAATCACTAACCACTGAGCAATCAAATTCTTTTGCGGCTCTTTCCCGACGCTCCGGTATAGGATCGGCGATGCAAACTACTTTAAATTTTTCCTTCCCACCGGGGGTGTGTAGGTGGAGTCCATGAATATCCCGTCCACTTCTTCCTTGACCGAGAATTGCTACGCGAATCTGTTTCATAAAATAAGCCTCCTATATAAGTTGTATGAATCTCCCAAAATAATTTTACGATTCACTATTTTGTTATACCCAGACGATCCATGATTTGCTTCCACAAAACCAGGCTCTCTTCCGTAGCCTCTTGGCCGCCATGAGAAAAAGCCGATCCTTTAGGCATTGCAAGCAGTTCTTTAGATATAAGATGTGCCGGTCTGTAATGGGTCTCCAAGGCAACATAACCCGTATATCCATCTTTAATAAGCTGCAGAAACTGGCCATCATAATCCACCGCTCCGGTCCCAACCGGTACACCGGCAGGTTTTCCGTCAATGATCCCGGCATCTTTAAGATGCATGTGAGCCATTTTATCTTTTATCAGATTATAACCGTCCGGATAAGGTATCTCCCCTTCCGGGTCATATACAATATTGCCGGGATCCCATAATCCCCTCACCCGGGGAGAATTGATTGCATCCAGTACCTTCACCACTCTGGCGGCATTGCCGGTGTAAACCCCTGGATCGGATTCCAGCACCATGATCATATCTTCTTGCTCTAATATCCGGATGGGTTCCTGAAACCGTTCCACAATATCCGGTATACGGGCTTCAAAATCACCTTTGTCCCAAAAAGTAAAGCCTCTGATTAAACGCGTCCCTAATTTATGGGCATGCTCGATACATCGGCGTAAGCTTGCGTACTGGTTGGCGATTTCTTCCATATCATCAATCTCACATTTAAAAAACGGAGAGCTGATACAACAGATAGGCAACCCTGCCGCATCTGCCTCGGATTTCATCCGATCCACCACTTCATCGGTCCATTCAAAAGGGCCTAACTCGTATACAGAACGCACTTCTACCCCGTCGAGGCCATGTTTGTTAGCAATGTCCAATGCCAGCTTAAAATCTTGGGTAATTTCATCGGTAATAACAGCGGTCTTAAACATCAGTCCACCTCCACTAATCCCGATACTTCACCTATACGACTACTGCTGTCAGAATCCAGATACATAATAGTCCCGGGTTTAGTCCTTAAAATAGAAGCCGGGTATTCCGTACTCACTACATCTTGTAACGAATGGTAAACAGCATTGGCTTTTGTAGGGGCAGGAACCATACAGAATTTTGCCTCAGCGCCCATAAGGGCAGGGATGGTCAGCGTAACCGCCGAGACAGGCACATCCGCTAAAGTGGCAAAGCAACCATCATTTACTTGCTGCTGGCGGCATATCTCGTCCAGCTCCACAATTTTAACTAATTTAGGATCGTTAAAATCCGCTACCGGAGGGTCATTGAAAGCGATGTGAGCGTTTTCTCCAATTCCCATACATACTATATCGATCGGCGCTTCTTTTAACAACGCAGCGTATCGCTCACATTCCGCTTCAGGGTCAGCAGCTTGACTGTCAATATAATGAATGGCACCAAACGATAACTTTGAAAAAAGATGATCCCTCAGGAAATTTCCAAAGCCCTGGGGTGCGTCTGCGGCAAGCCCGATATACTCATCCATATGAAACGCGGTAACACGAGTAAAATCAAGCCCGTCAATGGTTGTCAAATGTGCAAAAAAATCACGCTGAGATGGCGCCGAGGCAAAAATCATGCGTATGCTGTCACGGGTTTTAAACAGCTCTCTCATTTTGCTTGCCAGATCCTCCGCCGCCACTTGTCCCATTTCTTTCCGGGTTTCAAATATCCGGATTTGAAGATGGTCTTTTTCCAATTTTTTCAAATCTCATCCCTCCTGCAGATTAAAATAATTAGCACGATGGTACACCCAACCCGGGTCTTTGTCAACGATCTTAGGAAGTAATGCTTATATCATTTCTTACCATCCTTGACAAAATTGATAAATTCGCTATGCTTTATACAAAATTTTTAAATAAAAAGGAGCCTTGTTATGAAAATACTGATACAAAACGGCCCCGTAGTCACTCCCCACCGCGTACTGCCAATGGGCGGGGTTTTGGTGGAGGATGGGAAAATCCTTGAGGTACTGGAATGTCCCACTACTGAGCTTCCCCCGGATATCCAAGTCATTGACGCAGCCGGGCGCACTATATCTCCCGGTTTTGTGGATATCCATGTCCACGGAGGCGGTGGTCTTGAGGTGATGGGGGCATCGCCCGACGAAATTAACGAGATTTGCTTTGCCCACAGCCGCTACGGCACCACGTCAATGCTTCCCACTACCCTTGCGGCTCCCGTCGACGACATCTGCTCGGCGATTGACAACATAAAGGCGGCATCCCAAAAAAGTATCGGCGCCGATATTATCGGGACGCATCTTGAAGGGCCATATTTTGCTCAGGCCCAGCGGGGAGCCCAGGCTCCTGAGTATATCATCACTCCTGATGAAGAAAGTATGCATCGCTTGCTTGACAGATGGGATGGCATACGTATGATGGGCGCGGCACCGGAGATTGCCGGTGGTATGGCTCTTGGCCTTGAACTTAAGAAACGCGGGATTACCGCATCCATTGCACATTCGGATGCTACTTTTGAAGATGTGGAGGAGGCCATGGAATATGGGTATACCGATGTGACCCATATTTATTCCGGCTGTTCCAATGTCCACCGGGTAAATGCCTATCGTATTGCCGGAGTAGTTGAAGCCGGTTTGTATTTTGATCATTTGACCACGCAGGTTATTGCGGACGGAAAGCATCTGCCCCCTTCCCTGCTTCGCCTTATATATAAATGTAAGGGAGCGGATAAAATTGCATTGATTTCGGATGGACTGGGGCCTTCTGCAGCGGATATTCCTGAGGGAACTATATATACCCAGGGTAACGGCATGGAGATTGTCCTTGACGATGGAGTTATGAAGCTGATGGATCGCACTGCATTTGCGGGCAGCTGTGCTACCATGTCAAAACTTGTGCGTAATATGATTGAGTTGGCAGGTGTGCCTTTGGCCGATGCAGTAAAGATGGCTTCGCTGACTCCTGCTTCTGTGGTAGGCGCTCGGGAAAAAGGGTGTCTTGCGCCGGGGTTTGATGCGGATATTGTGTTGTTTGATGAGAAGATTGATGTTTCGTTAGTTATGGTGAAGGGGAAAGTGATTCATGGAATTTGACAATCCCCCCCTCATTCCCTATAATTATTCCTAAGAAAAAATCAGAGGCTCGTTGCTGCTTAGAACGAGCCTTATTTTATATTAAAACCCTTGTTTTATCACCAAATTCATCACAATTTAAGGAGGATCTCCCGTGCAGCCTTTAAGCCTAAACACTATCCGTGAAAAATTTCTGGCATTCTTCGAAAGCAAAAATCATTTGCGCCTACCCAGTTTTCCCTTGGTGCCCCACAATGATAACAGCTTGCTTCTTATCAATGCCGGTATGACACCTCTTAAGCCCTACTTTACCGGCCAAGAAGTCCCTCCAAACCACAGGATAGTCACATGCCAAAAATGCGTAAGAACCGTAGACATTGACGATGTGGGCAGAGACGCGCGTCACGGATCTTTTTTCCAGATGCTGGGTAATTTCTCTTTTGGCGATTATTTTAAAGCCGAGGTTATCCCCTGGGCGTGGGAATTTTTGACCGAAGTTATGGAGATCCCCAGCTCCCACTTATATGTATCCGTATACTTGGAAGACGACGAAGCTTACGAGCTCTGGCAAACCAAAGTCGGCCTGGGACCGGATCGTATTTTCAAATTAGGCAAAGACGATAACTTTTGGGAACACGGCACCGGCCCCTGTGGACCTTGCTCCGAAATTTTCTTTGACCGGGGCAAACAGTATGCCTGCGACAATCCTAACTGTACCGTAGGTTGCGACTGCGACCGATTTATGGAGATTTGGAATTTAGTTTTTATCCAATTTAACAAGCTGGCCGACGGTAGCTACGAAGATCTGGCCTCTACCGGTATAGACACAGGTATGGGACTTGAACGGATGGCCATTGTTATGCAGCAAGCCGACTCCATATTTGATATCGATACCTTTGCCAAACTGCAACAAAAAATCCGAGCATTAACAAATACCACGGCTAAAAACGATGACAAAACTAATTTATCCGTCAATATAATCGCCGATCACATCCGTAGTATCTCTTTTATGGCAGCAGATGGTGTACTGCCGTCCAATGAAGGACGAGGCTATATTTTGCGACGGCTGCTGCGGCGCGCGGTGCGTCATGCCAAACTGTTGGGACGGGATACCGCATTTATTGCCCAGTTGTGTCCGTTAATTATTGAAGAAAACGCCGGTGCTTATCCGGAATTGTCCGAAAAACAAGCCCATATACTACAAGTCTTAAGCAACGAAGAAGAAAGATTTCTCGCCACTTTAGATACCGGCACCATTTTATTGGAAGAACAGTGTGAAGCGCTGAATAAAGCCGGCCAAAAAGTTTTACCCGGTGCGGAAGCTTTCCGTTTATATGATACCTACGGCTTTCCTCCGGAATTAACCGAAGAAATGCTGGCAGAAAAAGGCTTTACCTACGATGAACAAGGCTTTAAAGAAGAAATGGAAAACCAGCGTAAACGGGCCAGGGCTGCCAGAGGCGAATCCAATTACATGGGAGCCGACGAGACAGTATTTGATCAGTTAAGCCCGGATCTTTCTACGGAGTTTATTGGTTATGAAACCCTTACGGCTCATGCTAAGGTATTAGCTTTGGCCGCAGGCTCCGATCATCCCGAAAAGCTCACCGACCAAGCACAGGCCGGTGAAGCTGTCGCCGTGTTTTTAGATAAAACACCGTTTTATGCGGAATCCGGCGGCCAAAAAGGGGATCACGGCCTTTTGATATCACCTACCGGCCGGGTAAAAATCCAAGACTGCGTAAAAGTAGTGGCCGGTAAAACAGCCCATCTGGGTGTAGTCGTAGAAGGTAGCATTTCCGTAGGAAGCCATGTGATGGCAGAAGTGGATCTTAATCGTCGTCAGGCCACTGCCCGTAATCATACCGCGACCCATCTGCTTAACAGAGCCCTGCGTAAAGTACTCGGAGATCATATCGAGCAGGCCGGGTCAGAAGTTTCTGACGAGCGGCTGCGCTTCGACTTCACGCATTTTTCCGGAATCAACCCCGAAGATCTGCAAGCCATTGAAGATGCGGTCAATGCCTTTATCTTTACCGGCTTAGATGTGACCGTCACCGAAATGTCCATGGACGACGCCCGTAAAGCCGGAGCCCTTATGCTAATGGGAGAAAAAGGCGAAAAATACGGATCAACCGTCCGCGTGGTCAATACCGGGCAAGGAGTTAGCGTAGAGCTGTGCGGCGGTACGCATTTGACTAACACGGCTCAAATAGGTTTATTAAAATTGGTCAGCGAAGGCAGTGTGGCCGCAGGAGTCAGACGTATAGAAGCGGTGACGGGAGCCGCCGCTTTAGCACAGTATCGCCTGGCAGAATCTCAATTGCAAGAGGCGGCATCTGTTCTAAAGACCACGCCGGATCAATTGACAAATCGAATACAAGCTCTTAATGCCGAATTAAAACAGAACAAACAAGAATTGGATCGCTTAAAATCCAAACTGGCTGTAGGCCAAGTATCGGAAATACTGGGCCAACGTGAAGAATACGGTGGCTTTACCTGGCTGTCCGCAAAGCTCTCGGGACTGGATGCAGAGGGCCTGCGTACGATCGGTGACCAATTAAAGGATAAAGTAGATGTTTTACTGTTGGCTGCTTCTACAGAAGGCGGCCCGGTTCAATTCTTGTCTCATGTTTCTAAAAATGCAGTGGATGCAGGCATTCATGCAGGTCATATGGTAAAAGAAGCAGCTACCCTATGTGGTGGTAACGGAGGCGGTCGGCCAAACAGCGCCCAAGCCGGTGGTAAAGATGCATCTAAAACAGAAGCTGCTTTGGCTGCCGGTATGGCACTGGCCAAGCAAAGGATAGAGGCATAAAAGCCCAAGCTCAAAAGCGATTTAGAAAAACAGACAAACGAATTTTTTATAACGAAGGGGTCAGGTGGATAGTGCAGACAAAATATGTATTTGTAACCGGTGGAGTGGTATCTGGCTTAGGTAAAGGAATAACAGTGGCCTCTTTGGGGCTGCTGCTTGAGGCACGCGGCTATAAGGTAGTTACACAAAAATTTGATCCCTACATTAACATTGACCCCGGTAATCTTAACCCATACGAACACGGTGAGGTCTTTGTTACCGACGATGGCGCAGAAACAGACCTGGATCTAGGCCATTACGAGCGCTTTACAGACGAAAATCTTACAGGCAACAGCAGTATGACCATGGGTAAAATCTATTGGTCGGTTTTAAACAAGGAGCGTAGCGGCAGTTATCGCGGTGCCACGGTTCAAGTGATCCCTCATATCACCAATGAGATTAAAGAGCGGATACTCCAGGCCGGGGATGTGGATTTTGTAATCACCGAAGTGGGCGGCACCGTGGGCGATATCGAGAGTCTGCCAATACTGGAAGCGATCCGTCAAATGGCCCATGATGTAGGGCGTAAAAATGTAGCTTTTGTCCACATCACCTTGGTTCCTCATTTAGAATACATAGGCGAGATGAAAACCAAGCCCGCCCAGCATTCTGTAAAGGAACTGCTGTCCCTCGGTATCCAGCCGGATATTATCGTGTGCCGGTCTGACAGGCCTATCCCCAGCGATATACGAGAAAAGCTGGCGCTATTTTGCAATGTAGAGCCTCGCTGCATCATACAAAACACAAACGCTCAATCCATATACGAAGTACCGTTATTACTGGAAGCGGAACAATTTGCGGATATCGTTTGCGATAAACTGAATCTGGAAATCAGCCAGCCTGATTTAACCGAATGGCGTGCTTTGGTAGACAAATACAAGCATCCAAATGGCCACATCAACGTAGCCCTTGTCGGACAATATGCGGAACTGCGAGATGCTTATTTATCCGTAGCGGAATCCCTTAGTCATGCAGGCATTAATCAGGGGATCCAAGTCAATATTCAATGGATTTCAGATAAAGAAGTCACTGAAGATTGTCTAAAAAAAGTAGACGGCATCATTTTGGCCGGCAGTATCGGAGAAGGATTTTCTCCGGGCAAGGCCACCGCCATAGAATATGCCCTAAAGTCCAGGACTCCGTTTTTTGGCATAGGTGGCGGTATGCATAGCGTTTTAACGGCTTTTGCCGGACAGACAGATTTAGAAAACAGTGTAACCATTCATACCCAGCGCAGAGGTACGGTTTCTTGCCCGTTGCCCGAAGGGTCAAAAGCCCGTCAAGCCTATGGCGCAGACATAGCGGAAGAACGCTTTCGCAATCACTGCGAAATTACTTCCGAATTAGGTGAAGCCTTGATTGAAAAAGGCTGGACCATATCAGAAGGAGCCGCTGTGGCAGAGCTAGCCGATCATCCTTGGTTTGTATGTGTGCAGTTTCATCCTGAATTTAAATCAAGATTGACTAAGCCCAGTCCTTTGTTTGTAGATTTTGTAAAGGCTGCAGCCAAATGATTTTAATTTGAGAAAGGTGGATTTCTCGTGGATATTACAATCATGCAAAAAAATGTTGGGGCGGTTTGCGCCAATATTGAAAAAGTCATGGTAGGCAAAAAAGCCGAGATTGAATTGGTATTGACCGCACTGCTGGCTTCCGGACATGTACTTTTAGAGGATGTGCCGGGCACAGGAAAAACCACCCTTGCCAAATCTTTGGCCGCATCAATTAGTGGGACGTTTAAGCGAATCCAGTTTACTCCGGATCTACTGCCTACGGATTTAACGGGTCTTAATATATATAATCCAAAAACAGGAGATTTCACTTTCAGGCCCGGGGGATTATTTACCCATATTTTATTGGCTGATGAAATCAACCGCGCCACCCCGCGCACCCAATCCGGACTTTTAGAATGTATGGAAGAACGGCAGATCTCCATAGATGGCGAAACATACCCGCTCAAACCTCCATATTTTGTAATCGCTACTCAAAATCCTATTGAAACCCAGGGTACCTTTCCTTTGCCGGAAGCTCAGCTGGACCGTTTTTTAATGCAGTTAACCATTGGTTATCCCGAGGGAGAAGGTGAGATCATTACTCGCTTCTTGCATAACAACCCCCTGGAAAGCCTGCAGCCCGTAACCACTACAGGCGATTGGGTAGCCATGCAGCAAACTGCGTCAAATGTGAAGGTTCATCCGGATTTATGTGATTATATTGCCGAGCTGGCAAAACATACCCGACGCCATCAGGCTGTAGCGTTAGGGGTTAGCCCTCGGGGTTCGCTGGCTTTGGCTAAAAGCGCCCAAGCGTATGCCGCACTCAGTGGCCGTGATTTTGTCACACCGGGCGATATCAAATATCTGGCACCCTTCGTATGGTCTCATCGCCTAACCTTACGGGGAGTAGGTCAAAACACCAATAAACGGCAAGTGGTGACAGACGCTTTGGATCAAGTGACTGTCCCTACCGAGGATATGTGGAAATGACCGCCTTAAGTATCTTTTTAGCCTTATATCTGTCCTTGATCATTATCCGGCTTGCATACCGGAAGATGTGTCTCAAAGGTTTGGATGTACGGCTTTTATTTTCTCAACCCACAGCTATAGAAGGGGATCGTCTGACCCTTTCTACGGTGCTGACCAACGCAAAATGGCTGCCGCTTCCTTGGGTTGCGGTCAAGTTTCAAGTGTCAAAATTTTTACATTTTTCAGATATGGAAAATTCCCAAATTTCCGACGATTATTATCGCAATGACTTATATAATGTATTGATGTATCAAAGGATTACCAGACGGCTGGATTTTTTGTGCGCAAAGCGGGGATATTACCGCTTTAAAAGCCTGGATATCACCTGCTGGGACATTCTTATGGACCGAAAATATGTCAACCATTTTGATTGTGACACGATTTTGACCGTATACCCCTCCACCTTAGACTTGCCGGAAGTCGACGAATTGTGTACCCGTATCAACGGCCATTTACAAGCCCAGCGATTTATCCATCCGGATCCTTTCACTTTTAGAGGTATCCGAGAATATGCGCCCAATGATCCAATAAAAGCCATAAACTTTAAGGCTTCCGCCAAAACCAGTGATTTAATGGTTAATTTATGGGATTATTCCGTTTCCCGGCAAGTAATACTCATGCTAAACCTGCAAAAGCAAAGCATATGGCACAATGAGATTTTAGATGAACGAGCCATTAAAATAGTGGCTTCTTTGGCCCAGCGATTAACAGCCGCCCATATTCCCGTGCGATTTATTACAAACGGAACCGGGGTCGTCACCGGAAAAGGTGTGGATCTTCCCGAAGGCACCGGGGCCTTACACCTCAATAATATTATGGAGGCCCTCGCTCATATTGATCTGGAGCAGCCTCCCAGCGCACCTTTTTCGGATATCATGGCCAATGCCTTTTCGTTGTACCAGCAAGAACCGGAATATTGGTTGATATCCACCTATCACGGCGAAGATATCGAATCGGCCTATAATCGCTTGGGTTCCTTAGGAGCCAAAACCGCGTGGATAGTCCCCTACTCCCAACAAGTTTATGTCGAACCAAATTTTAAAGAACGCACGAAATTGATTTTGGTGCAGTAAATGTGGAGGATATGATGATTACAAAGCGAATACTATTCGAAGAGCTTCTATGTAATATGGTCTATTTTGCTGTGTTCTACGGCATCTTTATCCTCGTTGCCGAATTAGCTTTGGGCATCCAAAACGCAGTTTTATGGGTCCTGCTTGCAATAGTACCGTTTATGATAAATTTTCTGGTCAGACGGTACGTTCATAGCGCAATGCTTATGATTATCGCACACTTAGCAATCCCAATACTCGCCTTTTTTATCTTTGAAGAAATCCTCATCCGCATATTTGTTTTGGGGATGCTTACGACCATAATGATCTATTCCTTTATCCTACGAGCTAAAGGCACCAAGTTAGAGCCTACTTTCTCCATATTTACAGCCATTGGACTGGTGGTCATGTGTTTTATTGGATTGCATTTTGGCCACGGATATATGGCTCTTGTCTATCCGATCCTCATCGCCATCGTAGTGATTGGCAGCGAAATATATACCCGCATGTCCAAAGTGGATATGTCTCTGGAAGTCATTACAAAAACAACAACCCAGCCTATACAGCAAATATTAAAACTCGACCACAAGGTCATGCTGGCTATGACAGCCGTACTCCTTTTGCTTACATTGGCGTCGCGGTTTGCTTTAGTTGACCCGTTGCTGGATCAGGTCAGCCGCATATCCCTGCCTCGCTACGAAGGCACTTTACCATCGCCCGAATTGCCGGACTTTAACGAAGGGCCTGGCCCAGGGATTCCTGCACCTATGCTGCCCTATGGCTATGAGATTACGGATCCTCACCCATTTTGGGAAGTGTTGAATGTAATACTGATGTTTGTAGTACAAGCGCTAATCATTGTATTTTTTCTGGCCCTGCTGATATCCGGGGCTATAGCTGCATACAAAATGATGGGATACAAAAGCCGAAGCACCCCTTATCACGAAGGTGAAGACGAGAAAATTTTTATTATCCCCGAACGTGTAAAAAGCAGATTGCCAAATTTAAAATCCCTTTTCTCCGGACCCGAAAATAAGACTCGGCGTCTGTTTCGCAAGAAAATCCTGCGCCACAAAAAAATGGGAGTACCCATTGTTCAATCGGATACTCCCACACAAATGGCAAGTCGAATAGAGAAAGAAGATATCAAAACCCTTACTGCCGAATATGAAAAAGTGAGATATAGTTAATCTATGGATTTAAAATCCGTCCTGTACAACCCTTTTGCTATAAGGCGAAACATTAAAACATTCGGCTCTGTCTTTGTGCACTAAAATACCTCTGGAACGGGATAACCCATCATAATATTTTAGATATCCAAACCAAGGCGAGTTATTTGTCAGCCAAAGTCCTTGTATATGTTTATGCCACAGATCATAGCCCTCACTCACATCAATAAAGACATAGGGATCAAAATTTTCGGCGTCTTCCCAGTTTTCTGCATAGTAAGGCCCTTTTGCCCAATGGGGAGCAAGTACCGTACCGTCAGCTCCGGTGCGTTCAAATCCTCGCAGTGCCGCGTAATAAATCGCATCATCTACCGCCCGTGCAGTAATGACATGATCTTTATGCATGCTTTTATGCCAGTGAGTTAGTATCACATCCGGCTTTCTTATACGAATCAGATCACAGATTGCATAGCGTAGCTCGTCATTATCCGGCGCCTCGCCATCGGGATATCCCAAGCAAACAAATTGCCCGCCTAAAGCTTTGGCAAAAGTTTCGGCACAATCGATATTATGCTGCTTAAATTCCGCTATATCCCGGTCAGGAGGCGCGCCTCGCTCCCCTGCTGTTACAGCCACTGTAGTAATAGTATCTCCCCGCAGCGAATGAGTTGCAAGGGTTTTACCGCATGTCAGTTCCGCATCGCCAATATGTGCGCCTATAGCCATTATGTGCTTTTTCATTTAAAATGACCTCCCCATCATAGAATAATTACGATAAATTTTCATGCCCCACGCGCCATAGATATCTAAGTTGCGGCCGCTGGTCCATAAAAAATAGGTATAAAAAATCCTTTGAGCTACCATGCCACTCACAAGTTCTTGAAATAATATGCCTCCAACGCCTGTTCCCTGTAAAGACGGATCCACGCCAAAGGGGCCAAAACGCTCATCGGTGCCGTCCATTGCACGCATAGCAAAGCCTACGACCTCACCTTTGCTGTTTTTTGCCACAACAACAGTTCTTTCGGCACGTCCGGCTAAGATACTGTCTCGTACATTTTTGACCCAGTGAGGAAAATGAGTACGTAACAATGTAAAGATCGGCAGTGAATCCTGCAAGCAGAAGGGACCAAAGCTATAGCCTTCTTTTTCCAGATTTTTCTTCTTATCTAAATGACGTTGGGTAGGTTCATATCCACGCAATGACATATCCATTGAAACGCAGGTGGATTTTTCGATGTATCCACAGGATTTGAAAAATGCCAGCCCGTCGCTGTAAGCGGCCTGATCCACTCCCGGGAAAAAATAATTGTCGGGATAAGCCCCCAGGTCAATCTCTTTTGTGCCTAAAGCACAGAGCAGCTTTTCCACTTCTTTTAAAAGCGCTGTTCCTATGCCTTTACGTCGTTTTTTGGGATGTACTCCCATGGTTACAATCCATGCTTGCTCCGGCTGCAGACCCGCCATTTCGTCTGACACTTTACGCTTAGTGCCGTAGATAAAGCCTGATATTTTCCCGTCTTCTTCGGCCAACAAGAGTAAACCCGGATCAAAATTTACATCGCATATCACCCGTTTATAGAAATTTTTGGCGTCCAGCATGTCTGAAGGCAAACAAATATTCCAAAGCGCGATGACAGCAGAGCAATCTCCAGCGGTATATCCGCGAATAGTCATGGTATTACTCCTTTCTCGTGTTTTTTATTTGAAATGATATCAAAATAACATCAATAAAATAACATTAAAAGACACAAAAATAAAGCGAACACCCAAAGAACATTTTATCTCAAAATACGGTCTTTGAATTTAACAGTTGATCCAGTTTCTTAACACGCTCCATGATGGATGCGCATATCGCACTGCTTCGTGTCGCTTCAATCAAAGATGATGTTGCAAATAACTCGTTAATTTCATCATCAATTCCCTTCAAAGCGGCAAGATTCACCCAAGATAAATCAGAAACCAACTTGCATTGCTCCTCGTGGGTTTGGCAAAATGGCTGGCACGTCACCGGCACATCTTCACGCACTACAGCTTGGTTGTACCAAAAAGAAGATCCATTATCAAAAAGCGGTGCTGCGTGCACCCATTCTAAAGTTTCAACATCTCTGACCGCACCAAAATTATTCATGTGTCTATCACTATTTGCAATTAAGTAATCTACAATAATCATTTGATCAAGGCTTTTGCGTATGTTTGGTATACCAATAGCCTCACAACACTTTACGTAATGCTCAAAAAGGTTGATTGAATCAGAAATTTTTTGCGTGTTATGGATATAGTACGCACTCACAAGCTCTGTATCGCGTGTAATAAAATTTTCGCAAACACTGTACGGATAGCCTTCCTCCCAAACAAGGGTATAATCAACATGGGGGATATCCAATCGCCTCATTATAATTGCTGCCATAACTTCATTTATAGGCTGTTGCCAAAAAGGGTCACTGCCCCCTTTAATCAAACAACGTTTTCCATCTATAATCTGCCATTTCTTTTTTAACCAGCCATCAGATGTGTTGTTCGGTGAGATAAGGTTGAGCTTTTCTGTCGGTACATCTCCAAAAAGCACATTTCCGACGTCCTGAGAAAATGGATTATCAAAGAAATTTATTTCATTCCAATCAAGCGGATCTTGTACGGGATTTATCCAGTACTGGTCGGAAAGAGATAAGCCATAACAGCGAGTCAAAAGTTTGTCGGTAGAAGAAACGCCAAGTGTTTTAAGAGCCTGCCGAATATTTTGCCTGCTTGCAGGAATACTGCGACCCTGCCACCAATCGTTTAAATCTCCGCGATTTGGTGTACCATCTTTTGCACTAATTCCGACAGGAATCCGCTCAATTTCGTATGCCGTGCCAACTTTTGAAATGACTCCTGTCTCCCTGTCAATCTCAACCGGCACCACGGGGATATTTCTGTGCATAAGCGTGTATTCCATAAATCATTCCCTCTTTTTTACAATCCAGCGATATAAAGAATAATATTACTAAAATAACATTAAAAAGCCAAAAAATAAAGCAAGCATGAAAAGACAATCGGTTAGCATTGCAATAACACGCACTCATATGTGTTATTGCGATGCTAACCGATTGATCTCAAATTTCCTTTACGATATATACTTCTTCATATTTTTAAGCGCATTTTTTTCCAAACGTGATACTTGAGCTTGGCTGATCCCTATCTCATCAGCTACTTCCATCTGGGTTTTACCTTCAAAAAAACGAAGATTTAAAATCAATTTTTCACGCTCATTAAGCCGCTTTAAAGCCTCCGATAATGACAAATTTTCCAGCCAGCGTATATCTGTATTTTTGTCA
>Ga0131853_10011932_pt1 | contig 15899 bp, 8 predicted proteins | sample TergutLab28metaG_FD_92764 | JGI IMG/M metagenome (GOLD analysis project Ga0131853, IMG submission 92764) | Labiotermes labralis P1 segment gut microbial communities from Petit-Saut dam, French Guiana - Lab288 P1 (version 2) (version 2) | ecosystem: Host-associated > Arthropoda: Insects >...
ACTTACTTACTTACTCCATGGTGCAGAGTCCTTCTTGAGAAGCTAATTGGTTTGCAGCTAGTCAAGAAATTCCCCGCATTTCATAGAACCCGAAGGTTCATTACCGCACTCACAAGCGTCCGCTACCTGTCCCTATCCTGCGCCAACCCAATCCAGTCCACAGACCCATATCCCACCTCCTGGAGATCCATCGTAATTTTATCCACCCATCTACGCCTAGGTCTCCCCAGTGGTCTCTTTCCCTCCGGTTTACCCACCAAGACCCTATACGCCCCCCTCTCCTCCCCCATATACTACCAGACATAAATTACGAGTGAACTGCACTAGGTACTAAGACAATTCAAAACTTTTAAAGCCGATACACTCTATCAATATTTTTATTCACAGCACTTTCAACGTATGACATTAATCCCTTATTCCGAAACGTTTCGGCATGACAATGCCACATTCAAGGGAAACATACCGAAAATTATTAATTCCGAAAAATATTGATTCAAAATGCTGGGAGTAGATAATTTTAAAATCGATACACTCAGTTCCTTATATATTTCAAGGCCTCTCTTGCCGACAGAAGTTTTCAGTTGCAGCATTAAGCACAGAACCACAGCCGCATATCCGGATGTTATCAGCCTGTTCTGGAGGGCGACTGTGCCACTGCTCAGGCGATTCGTCACCACCTGTCACCGCGGAGGCTCGAGTGCGATCCCAGGCCAAGCTGTATGGGCTCGCAGTGGACAAAATGACAATGGGACAGGCTTCTCTCCGAATACCCCAGTTGTCATGATTCCACCAACATTCCATACTCACGTTTCATTTACTTAACACCAACACCACGTAATGTTAGCAACTGGAAGCGTCTTTAAATCACAGAAAAAACTTCCTGTTCTGCAGCACACACGTCAGTTAAGGTTGCTTGAAATAAATTTGTTGTGAGTAAACGCAGCGCTGAATCGGTATATTTAGTAATACACTTCCGTGCACCTCCAACCCCCATTTATTGCAGTCTTAAAAACATGCCCGTACACGCCACAGGCCTCAAAGTGTAAATGAGAGATGTGTACGACAGAGAAGATGGTATTACCAGACTCATCCCTTCGAAACATGTACTTAAGACTTGAAAAATATTATTATTGTTATTACCTTATTCGATTTCTAGCAATGTAAGTAAAAATACCTGAAAATATGACGAAGTTAAAGCAAGTTCGCAAAACCACACAACAAACCAAAATTTTATTAATGAAGAAACCGAGGAGCGAAGAAATTCAGGGAACGGCTGCTATCCTTTGGTTCACAATATTTTGTCTTCCTGTTGGTTTGTATGCGTGTGGAAGCAGTTCCTCATGTTAACGTCAAACGGAAAAAATGTATACCGGTATATTTAGGCAAAAAGAAAATTTTGCTGCATTTTAAGACTGTTGTATAAAGCAGGTAGAGCAATCCCTGTCCAGAACCTGAAGGTTGAGGATAAGGCTTCCATATAACGTCGGCACATGAAGGTGATAAGGTCAGCCCTACGAACTGGCCGCCTTTACCCCCCTTCCCCCAAGAAATACCCCTAGTATTCATTTCTGTTAGAGGCTAAGCCGACCCCAGGGCCATAGTGCAGCCGAAAGGATTATGTCAATGAAAAATTTCTGTGACACAATCGGGAATCGAACCCGCAACATTCCGACTTGTAATGCAGCGTCTCAACCAAATATATTACCGCGTACCCCACATGTCTAGGACACCGGTGCTGATGAGAACATTTCGATCTACGACGGAGGAAGCAAATGGAGGATGGGACAGGCTTCGTATGAAGGAATGTCAAGAACTGTAGCCTCACGCTCAAATCAATCAGAAAAATATGGATATGGGTAGGGCATGCGGCATGCATATTTCGGAAATACACATTAAGTTCTCGCAGAAACCGCAAAGGAAATAAGGCCGCCTGGAAGACCAAAGAGTATGTGGGGGGGGATAATAATATTAAACTCGAAATTAAAGATACACGACAAAAGGGTGTGTAGTGCATTCATCGTGTGAAGGGCAACGAAGGCTTTTATGAAATTCGGGAAATTTCTTCACTACATCAGCAACCATCGGATTCTCAAATGGGGCTCTACTCCACAGAATTTGTTCGTTTGATATCACAAATAATTCCATATGACTGAAACTACTCACAGCTATCAATCATGGCTCACAAATTATGCGACATTCAGTTACTACAGCAATAAATAAATGACAACCAGTCTCACTGGAACACTGCTACCCACGCATGTCTTCAGAGGCCCAGTAAATCGTGGGGGGGGGGGGATTTTTCAGAAAAAAATTTCCTTAGTTCGAACGGCGCCATTTTTGTCGTCGTAAAAAAAAGACAAACCGGCTCCCCGGAAACCTGCTACCCCCGCGAGTCTTTAGAGGGCCAGTAAATCGGGGGGGGGGGGGGATTTTTCAGAAAAACATTACCTTAGTTCGAACTGCGCCATTTTTGTCGTCGTAAATAAAGGACTCCTATGATTCGGTCAAATTCAATTTTAAACGGATTCAAGAATGAAATCACATATCATTATATACAACATCCACAACGTTACATGGAACGGAGGAAATGAAAAAGAGGTTTAGCAAATCAACGGTCCAATCCACACAAAATCATAACACACTAACCTTTGCAGGCTCACATTCATTCCATCTCTGCCTGATGGTCAAAATAACTGACCGAAACATGTAGCGGCATTGAATAAATCTGAACGTGCAAAGGTTACTGTGTTGTGTTTTTGTGTGGATTGCACTGCTGATGATTGATTTACACAACGGGATGATGTTGCCAAAAAAAGAGGTTTCGTTCTCTCGCAGACCAGACACATAACACTGCAGTGGAAACAAGCAAACCCACTACTTTCAACGCGCCAGCAAGCACCGTCATCCCACGCAGTCAGATACGTGGACAGCCGCATGAACCTTCCAATCCCCAAACAAGCTCGTTTCTCTACCACGTCGAAGTTCATTAGCGCTCTCTAAGACGGCCACACCCATTGTCCACTCTATCCAGTCTATCGGTTGTACGCAGCAAGGTGAATTCCTCAACAACATTTGGTCGTAGCGGTCAATGTTCCGCCCTCGTGGCATCTTGGCTTTCCCTTCTTCCAACTCTGGACCATGGCCAAACTCACATATAATCTCTTGCGACTCTTATAAACTGACCTTGACTTTGACCAAGCATCTACCCGGACAGCAAATATAGACAAGGCCGAGCATTAAGGCACGAGATGAAGACGAACCGCGAAAAGCGACTATTAGCTTCGTCATATCTGTCCGTCCGTCCACCCGCATGGAATAACTCAGCCCCATTTTCATATCTGATATCTGAGTACTTTCCGAATATTTGCCGAGAAAAGTCAAGTTTCATTAAAACCTGACGAGAATAACGGTTACTTCAAATGAAGACCTATGTACATTTATAACATCTCGCTGAATTCTTCTCAAAATGAGAAATATTTAAGAAAAAAAGTTATAGAGAAAACTAAAAAACACACGCAGGCATATACGGGGAGGCGAAGTATAGCTCTACTCATTCGTAATTTCGGCGCTGGATGGGAGTCAACAGCATCACGCCCTGGCCGCTTTACCTCCGAGGAAATCCCCGGTGACCACTGAATATGAGCCTAAGTGGTCTCTAGAGCCTGTCTTTGCATTTCTAAGAAGAGAAAACCCGCTTTCCCCTAGCATGGTTCAAACCCCGGGACGTCCACCCGTAGCCTAGACTCAGTACCAACTACCCAGCTCCCACAAAGTATGCCTACTGTATACCAGCACTCAATTCGTATCTACACGTAGAATATCGCAGTACTCCAGCTTCATGTTCGAAAGGCACCGGGTTCTTGCCTCAGCCCAAGAGTCCGAATACCCTGACAGCTTTCCACTGTTTTCCCCAGTCCGTCCATGCAAATGCCAAGATGCTTCCTTAAATCAGTCCAGAATCGTTTCGATCTACATACTCCACGAACTATTTATTAGTCATCCCATAATCCGAAGATGTCTTAACAACTGAACAGCGTCGTTAGACAAACGAAGAGACGAATCACAAGTTACAACTCAAAGGCTACAGGCTGAAGCAAGGAACCGTTAACGCCTCCCTCTACCGCGTAACACCACATAGGTAACGGATTTACGTTTGACAGTCAGTAATTCATGCCGCGTCATAAAACAGCATCACAGGAGCACATCTCGCCATTCTTTACACTCCTTTCTGCCAAACTTATTATTTTTTTTCTGTTTTGACAATTTTACAACTTCCACGTGCAGACTCAAATTTTAAACGTTTTAAAAACGGCCCGTCTAACGCCGCGTGGCGTAGTCGGCTTCCCGTTGTAACCGCTCCATGACAGGGGCTTCGATTAGACGTTTGGCTAGTCTCTTTGTCATGTGTTTCCCTCCCCTCCTTTTCCGAGGGGATTTGGCTAAGACCTCAAACTAATACCTCTGTTAAAACATCCCCCTCCACCGTACGGCTGCAACGCCTCTTCCGGTCGAGTACTTTTACAGGAATGTTGAGGTTAAAATGGTAAAGATTCCTTAGTTCTATGCTGAAGGCATAAAATCACTGATTACAACAGTGTGAAAAATGCCTCTACCTTCATGGTGACTATGGAGAAAAGAATTACACTGTTCTGTTTTCTTGCAAGAAATGTTATTTTTAATAAAACGTTGCTGAAGAAGCAAATATTCACTACTTAACCTTACTCTCCCATGACCTTTACTAACCTACATGGGGGTGCGACTGGATGAAGGATGCCCTATAAAGATAGTGTCTTGGTGTTGGAAACTGCCTGCAAGAGCAATTCCTGTGCCAGCTCACCACTACAGCTGTAACAGACCGTTTACAACAGTGGGTGGACCAAGGTCATTCATTTCAGCGCTCCCATATCAAGAGGGCAGTGGGTAAAATAGCACCGTCGACCTTGAACAAGGGTCCGCAAATTACCGACTGCGAAGGAGACGTCCGCGCCAGAGTGGGCAAATCTGTGACCACCGTCATGCGGCACAGTTCTTGTGGACAGTCGGCCGGCTTCCTGTTTTTTATGGAAACGAAAAGTTCATGGCCGTGTTTACATCAACCCGACAATGGATCATATTCTTCACCTAATGCATCCAGTTTCACATAACATCCACTTTAATATTATCCCCTCGCCTGCGTCACACAAAATGTCCCTTACCTCCAACTCCCCAACTAAAATTATGTATTATGTCACGCGTGCTACACATCCGTCACGTCTCACTGCCCTCGATATGATCAAAGTTTCTGGGACATCAACAGCTGCCCAGCTCATAAACAAATTTCGTGTTTTTTTATGGAACCCGACAGAATATGACTACGTTCACAACAGCCCGCTATGGGGCCCTGTTACGTGTTAGGGGAATCCAATCCACGGTCTTCTCACATTTACTACATTCTCTGTGACATTACTGGCGGAAAATGCCTACTGAAATTTATCGAGGAATCGTTTCTTCTGGTATCTTCCTGCTTCACCTCAATGTATTCTTTCCTAACTCTGACCAGTGTTACATTCAAACAGCGAAGTTGCACTTCCATCCCTCAAATGGCACTTTCGAGCAACGTACACCAGTGTAATTTGGTGTAAACTACACGATTCCATGCTAACAGCGTGAGAACGACATAACTTACATGCACACACGAAGCGTCTCATATATGCGAGTCTTGTCCGGCGCGATCGAATCCCCGTGACGTCGAGATGATCCGCACCCATCCAGACCGGCCCTGGCGCCCTCCCAGCCTCCAACATCGGGTCAATCCCGGCGATACAACGGCCGAAGCGTGGCGTTAGCCACCCATCCACCCCCATCTGGCGCTGAGGTTCGAGAAAGTAAAGCTATACCTCTACTACCCACTGCGGCTTCATGGCAGGTTATGGAGTGAACTTTGCCTTTTATATGCGAGTCTTCAGGTATTCATGGTGGTGTAGCTGGAGATAAGACACCGTGTCAATGATTAATCGAGCCCGGGCGTTTCGAGGGAAAACAGTGGCCTCGGAATGTCACGGGCCGATTACCCATTCATGAAGTGTCACGCCCCGTAACAAAGGAACTCTCGTCCCATATGGGTGTCTTCCTATGGTAGTATTTAGCAAATGTAAAGTTCCCCCTAGAACCCATGAAGACCGGGGGGGGGGGGGGACAGAGGTACTACTCTTTCTTTAACCTCGGTGCCAGATGTGAGTGGGTGGTTAATGCCACGCCCCGGCCGCTTTACCCCCGAGAATGAACCACTACAGGAGGCTGAGTGGGCCCCAGGGCCGGTCTGGATAGTATTTAAGACAATTATAAACCATGAACTTCCTCACTAAAAAACTACTGCAGGTTCCTGTTAATTCATCTCCTTTAGTCCACACAGACTCGAAATCACGTCCGGGCACCAGCTCTATTTTGCTCAAGATTTTCGTAGCCAGCTTCACCTGCTCCAGGTGTATCCTGGCAGGCTTCTTCAAGCATATCACGGCCAAGGAAGGTACTGCCACGCTGGGTGGAAATGAAGGTGGGAGGGGGGTGTGTCAGAATAACCAGTCACCTGAAACCAGTACCTCACGAATGCAAGAACAAAATTCTCCCTGCCAAACCACACAAGATGCGCCAAATTTGATGTCAATCAATGAAGCATGATGCACCTGACCAACGCTACTGCAGACGATAGCGCGGGTCACGATCGTCACACACTAATGCGCGAGATAATACAGCAATAATACACAGAAAATTAGAAGGAAGGAAAATAATGGAAGTGACATACGGTTATTGCGAGTAGGAAGAAAAGGCGGCAAAAGGAGCTTCATTTCTAGTTTCCCAAGCTTTGCAATCGCAAGAAGTAATGACTAGAGATAAGAGCCGCGTAAGTCTGATTTCCTGCTCAATGCCAAAAAGCGAAACTCGTAACCATAATGTAGGCCTTTAAGGACTTTATTTTGATGAATTTGGGTCGGAAGGGCTACATGAAAAGCGTATTTAACAGTAACTTCGAACCTGAGAGCCTTTGTAGTCTTTCACAACATTTCCCGCCTCACAGAGAACACACTCTCTTCATAACAAAGAGCTAAAGGCTAATGCTGTAAAATGTAGGAAACAGAGATAAATACCTACAATGTGTGGGCAAAATGCCGAATTTTTACATGTAGAAGTAGGTGGTACACGTAGTTACTATGGAGCTTTAAACGGTTACTAAACACGTGACAAGAGATGGCTCGTGTACCACTGAATATTATCCAATGTTTGTACTCGATGTTGGAACAGTTAGCTCTACTCGCAGCTCCATGCGAATTTTGTTACTTTTTTTTATTAATTTTCTCGGTTGGGAAAGCTGGAAATGCATAATATAGTGGCGTCCCTCTGATTGCTTCCCTGAGCACGGCAGCCGTCAAGGAGGACGCAGGCTCTCTATGCGTTCAAGCTACTTAGCGAAACGATAGAGGTGCAACCTGCATAATGCACTTCCACACCACCGGCAACTCAACAGCACTTAGTATCTTCTTTTGCCTGCTCCCAGAAAAGAGACACTTCTCGTCGCGCTAGATATTTCGGTACACAACGTACATACTCGTACCTGGGTCAGCCTGCAAGTCGGTTTCCTGGCATCACTTCTTCACCGAGTCGGGCTCATTAACGAGAAATTGCTTATCAGGAGAGGGTCAGCACCTGGTTATCGCACAGTCGGATTTTAGAGATAAATCAAACCATTTCTGTTTTTTTACAGTTTGAGCTCGCTTGGCTTAGTAATAATAAATGCTGCTACTGACATCCGGAGCTATTCTTGCTCGGCGCCGGGCGTCTACGAAATGGGCGGTGCCTACAGGGGTCAGGGACACAGGGTTCACAGCTTCTAACGGGCGCCAAGAAGCCGGAAATAGCCCTTCCCACAGAACGCTGTACCATTTCTAGACAGCAAAGACGGGAACGTAATGGATTTCGTTATAAAACCTAGGTCCACATTCTGCCAACGACACGTCAGACGACAACTGTGACGTGTCTGTTTAACAAATCTAATTCTTTATTCGGTTACTATGTCGCTATGTTACGTACTGGCGTTTATTGCACGTCAAATGAGACTTAATTTCAAAGAAACATACACTGCCCATTTTCGGGCACTAGCGACGGCTGCCTACAGGGGCTGTAAAAATAAATCAATTACGCTTGGTAGAAATCGAACCTAGTAATCCTCCGAGTCGGAAGCACTAATGACGTGACAATTCCCACAGTTCGATTTGCAAGAGGCAGACACTTCTTCCCTCATCACTCCCAACTCCCACTCATAATATTACGTAATACGCTTATTAAATTCGATACGTAAACTAGTCCAGGGGTGCACAAATCCCGGGCGCCCGATATCTATGGGTCCTCAATAGGGAAGTTGCTTTACGTCACCTTCCTGGCGCCTAGAATACGAGGCGGCTCTTACATTTTTGGAAAACAAATCTGCACCAAATTATTCGATTTGTCGTCCCTAAATAGCTCACAAACAATAAAATATCGCAATCCCATGTCTTACAACGTATTACTAACAGTGTTTTACGAAAGCCCATAAAGGGGATTCATTCAGCCTTCGACACGATGAACGTATAAGAGAATGGAGAAAGATGATACGATAACAGAGAACATGAATTTTATCCTTTAAAGAGCATTTTAAACATTGACACGAGACGTACAATTAGGGAATTTACTATCATCTACAATTTAGTTCGCGGAGAGGGAGTGAAACCTGTACAAAAGGACATCACCCAATACTGAGCCGCACATGGAAGAGTATTAAAACGGATCTAGCGCAGCGGCTTGGAAACTCGCCCCGCGGCAGCAGTTATTATTAACACACGTCTTTGTAGCCTTTCATTTCTCGTACGTAGTGTACGGAACATTTCAGTGGCTTCAAGTAGTTCAACTCGATTTAGTAGTGAAATTCTGACCATCAAAGATTTTTTTTTCCTATCATTTGCTATATCTGAATAGGGAGCCGGGACAAGGTCCCGTACAGAGTCCAGGCTACCGGCTGTAGAGTCCGGGGTTCGAATCCCGGTGGTAGCACAAAAGATTCTTCTCCAAAATCGCCAAGAACCACGATCTGCCCTGGGGCCTACCCAGCCCTCTGTTGAATGGGCATCAGCATAAAGCAGCAGGGGTGTGATGTTTAACACTCACCATCCAGCGCCGCGGTTAAGAAAGAGTGGCGCTATTCCTCTACTCCCATACATGCGTTCATTAGCAAACACGGAAAACTTCACCGTTACCTTTTACTAGCGACACTACGATAAGAAGGTATCTTGGACATACTTCATAGTACTTCGAGAACAGCAGTGTTGAGAATATCCGAAGTAATACTCGTACTCAGTAGGGTCATTATGTCTTACGGCACGTCTATGAAGTATTGTGTCAGTCCGAGTAACTGACAGGGTAACGTTGGGTAAAAACACCACTGATTGCTGTATTCTTTCTTTTGGGTGATTCCCCGGCGTCTGAATTTTGTGCTGACGTTTCGGAACACTGCTCCAACTTCATAGGCGGTGTTAGCAGGAAGAATGCTTACACCGCCTACGAATATGGAACACAACGTTCTGAAACGCCGACAAATAAATACAGAAGCCGGGAAATCACTCTAAAGAAAGAATACAACATTCAGAACACGGCGAACGTTTGAAATCAAGAGCAACGCTGATGATTTCTTGAAAACCGTACACAAAGTTAATGACAACATTTTTATATTCACATTTCCAGAGAGCGGAAGTTTCGGAGATGTCTATGAAACATTGTAGACAATTAAAAAATTTCAGTTATGTAACAAATACTATCCTACAGGAGGCGCAAACATCGTAATTATGCGACGGAGGGACAAATACTACCAGGTATGAGTTACAGTACTTGGGTTCAGCAGTAGCCATTTTACCTGGTAGTTTTCCAAAACGAATAAGAACACACCATAGCATAAATAAAACGGAACATGAAAATCACAAATGTAAATTGCAAATAAATAAGTCGACGCCCAAGACTGCTCGGATTAACAGAAACATTAAGGAGCATACAAACGGCAGGAATTACACGCCACTCTTACGGCAGCACGGGCATAAACACATACAGTACATAACCCACACTCCTGGATAATTCATTTGCTGAATGCAATTAATGCAGTTACCCTTTCTCCTTCTGCGTCGCAGTAACACCCTCTGCAGTCATGGCAATCGACGTCCTTGTTCGTCCTGTTTAACAACTTGACCACATGGTTTCGGACTCTCTTCGTTCCGCAAACACTACACAATTCTGCTGCCTGCAGGAACCAAAGATCGGTAACGAAAGTAGCATCTACGTTCAGCGACCTACGATTTCCTGCAGATTCTCTCTCCGTTCTGGACAGTGGAAAGTCAAAATGGGCAGATATGATGATGATGATGTTGATGCAGTTCTAAGATGAACTGGAGAATAAAACAGGAGAATGAAGAAAGTTCCGTTTCCAGGCGTGTTCGCAAAATTGCGAAAAGATACTATAGATCTGTAATGTCTACCTGTCCGTTCTTCTGTCCGCACGTAACAACTCGGCTCCCACTGGATGGATTTTCGTGAAATTTTATATTTGAAGATTTTCCGCAAATCAGTCGAGAAAATTAAAGTTGCATTAAAATCTGACAACAATAACGGGTACTATAAATGAATACCTACGCACATTTATGGTAATATCTAGCGGAATTCTTCTTAGAATGAGAAATATTTCAAACAAAGGTTGTGGAGAAAATATAAACACGCACTTTATGTTCAATACATTTTTTTTCCATAAATTCTTCCGTTTACGAGTCAATACGAAAAATAACGGTACTGACATACAAACCACAGATGACAATTATAAGGCGCATGCGCTCTGCATACCGGATAACAGGTTACACACACACACACACTGAATGTGTAATACTTAATGGTTTTTCCACAGCAACGGTGGTTACAGTACATTGCCCGTCTTGCGCTGGAATACGGCGCTGCGCCAGTGGGAGGTCGGATCCCGATAATTCTAGGCAAATCTTCAAATCGAAATGTCCACGACAATGCTTCGTGGGCACCGCAGACCCTGAAGATGAGAGGGGCACACGCCCATCCCTGATCTAGTGAATCGACATGTCTATCTACGAGCGTTTCAATACTTCCGCTTAATTTCGCCAAGGTACTGGCTACTCCAGTCTCAACAAACATAAACTGGACGACGTACATTTTAGTTCGGTTTCTGTGTCTCCTGAACTGTGCTTTCAGACCGGCTCTGGGGCGCAGCCAACTTCCTATCCACTAAGTACCTTGCCCTGGAGCTGAAGTAACCGAGACGTGCGGATGGACACCAAAATTCATCTAGTGTGGAGGTTACCTCCTCTCCCTCATACGAGGTCACAACGTGATGACTAATGGAGCACAGCCATACTTCTCCCATAGTTTATTACAAAAACCTTCGAGTTTCAAACACAGCCATACTGATGGTGTTTTACAAACGTAAACAAGTTTCAGTCACAGCACTACAGGGGAAGGAGGAAGGGAATACGTAAAGCTCCCAGGTACGCCTAACCACTACGAAACAACCAGGCTGAAGGCGTGTGGAAGCAGAATGGGTGGCATTGTAGTAACGCGCAACACACATTTTCGTGACATGGGGTTAAAGGAGCGCGGGGTAGAGGAGAGGGACTCATTACGCATAAATTCCACAACTTTACGCTTACCACCCCTCGCATATCCAACTTGGCTTTAAACTGGCAGTCAAATAAGCCACACCTTTTTTCCCTCCACAGAGTCACAATTTTTCCCGCCGATTTCCCGAGTCAACGTTACATGACAGTAACGCAACGTAGACTAAATCGCCCCTGACGTATTCCTATACCAGGGTGCACTAAGAGTTATGAGAATAAAAAACCATCCCCGCCTCAAAGGCCTTCACAACTCAGTAGTGGTGAGTTCGTAGCATGATCAAAACAAGTTCTTTAAAATTTAAAAGGCGGAAATCGTATGGCTTAACGTGCAGCTGAGTTACCCAATTCAGAACTGTAACCTCGTGTGACACGGAACCGATACAACCCCTCTGATCCTCCCCTGCATACGAGCGCGGGAAAACACCAATCTCCCCGCGTTCCTCACTAAAATATCGATTCCGTCGTTATGGAAACCAGCCCTCAACCCAACACGACGTCACCAAGCGACGCTTATTGAAAAATCGAAGTCTGCGAGAACAGAACAGAGCAGAAGGGGGAGATGGTGGCTTGACTGACTAGAAGCAAAACCTGCCCAAGTTGTGCTGCCCGCCTAGCATTCTGATCTCTGCAACACTCCACACAGCCACTGTTGCCGATGCTCACACCAAGATCAGGCTGTGGGCGTGGCAGATCTACTGACCACATCAAAATACCAACAAGCCACGTAATTTTCTCCCTGGTATGTGATCACTAAATGTCATTCAGAAGGTTGTCATAAAAAAAAATCTACTGTCCAAGACGATCTGCGATGTACAAAATGAAGACTCGATTATAAAAATACGAGGAATACATGACGGATTGAATGACAGGCATTACAGAAATTCGGGGAGAGTTTACTTGTGTCAATAAGAAAAGATAATAATTATAAATTATAACCGAGGTTTATAATTTATATACCATATATTATGTATCTGCCATTACTGATTAATTTAACTACCTGTATGCAGCTTATATTTCTATTCTTGAGTTACGGTTCGTTCCTTACATCAATCTCTTACCCGCGTAACAGCCGTCTCGCGCCACAGACACCCTAAATGCTTCCGTCTTTACATCGGTCTACTCCCATTTTGCTACTCACACTATAACACAACTATTATTACATTACCAATATAGTCCCTCCTCTTCTCTCCAACAGTTTTCTCTCATTCTCTACCCCCACAACATTACTTAACAAACATAATCTCACTCTTTCGGGCCAGCGCCATGCTTATAATTATTTTCCATACAAGGGCAACAGTTATGGGGCAAGAAACGGAACTGTTCGTTCACGAGTATGCGTTAGGAGACCGGCTACTATCCAGAGACCTCAACGCCCTGACACGACAGACAACGAATCACAGACAGTAAAAACAGCAGCAAAAACACGGATTTTACCCCGTCGGCACATCGCTGTTTTTCAGTTAACGGGGTTAAGGAGCAGTGTTTTTTTTTTTCCTTTCAAGATTTATCACTCTATAAACTGTGGTCCGCGACTTCAGTTTTCAGAGCTTCCACGAAGGCAGGGACATAAAACGTGTTACTTCATCTCACCTGCTCGTGGTTCAAGAACAGTGAGGGGCAGCCAGGCACACAAACAACCATATGACCACGCGAGAGGATAAGCCATTAAAATCTTCGGACTAAAGTTACTCTAAATTATATAAAAAAAAAATTCAGTTCCTGCCTCATTTGGAACAGACTCTCCCCAGTATCAAGATCGAATGGCATAAACATACGCATGCACTGTGCGGGGAAATGAAGTGTTGGGCATACAAGACAGTATGCATGGAATTTAAAGGGATAACATCAGGCTTCCCTTGCACAACACGGAATGCGGAATAACACGACAGGCTATGTACGTACGTATAGACGTAACACTGAGACGCATTCGTGCACCCATTGTTGCCGCGGTAAAGCAATCACTATTACATACTGGGTATGTGAGGCAGTATACATACAATGCGCGCGCTATATTGTCATCTCTGGTTTCCCGACTCTACAAAGTCTTTCCACATTAACTCATAAACGGCACGATTTTCGAAAAAAGTTATTGAACAAAAAACGCGCGTTTTAATTTTCTCCACAACTTTTATGTGAAACATTTCTTATTCTAAGAGGAAGAGAGTGAGATATGAACAAAAATGTATGTAGGTCTTCACGCAAAGTACCCGTAATTCTTGACCGATTTTAATAAAACTTGAATTTTCTAGACGGATTTCGAAAAAACATTCAAATATCAAATTTCATGAAAATCCGTCCAGTGGGAGCCGAGTTGTTCCATACGGACAGACGGACACAAATGACGAAGTTAACAGCAGCTTTTTCACAATTCTGCGACCGCGCCTAAAAGCTGGGCTTACATATGCACAGAACTACACACACGAGGGAATCAGCCTCCTTACCAAAACGAACTGGCGCTTTAACTCACTTTATAAACACGAAAATTGTGGGAAGAACAAATGCAGCAGACACTTTCAACGATCTTAAAACGTACTAGCAGCATCTGGTGCACTTTCTTTCCTGGCTGCCCATGAGGCCATTGTACAAGCACACTCCACGAAACTAGCCAGCGTTTATGAGGAAATGCCGCTTGGCAACGTCACAGGAGCGGTGTGGACAGAACGTGGCGTCAGCCCCACCCTTTCGGGGTGGAATGAGGGAGGCGTCCAGACATGACGTCATCAGGGACCGATTCCCGATACAGCCTGGGGGCCTCATCACACGGAGAGGAGGGAGATGACATAGGGAATGAACACAGAACAAGCAGCAGGCGATACTAGCATTACTGTTACGGATACAACCGTTTGGGTCACACGGAGGACCGAGCTGTCATATGGGGAGGAAATGGCCTGTCCGATATGGCAATGAACCCCAACGTCAGCCACAGCCAAATCAGAATCAAGTCCAGCATCTCAAGAGTTCAGTCCATGAACCGAACAGCTGTTTCCGGTTACTGTTAAATTAAGGCTGCACGTTTGAATAAACGGACAAAAAATGTACGCTTACTATATCAGTGATTCAGAGGATACACAACTGTGTTGACTGCAGCTTCAAATAAATCTATTCCGCATTTAGTAAACCTGGCACACAGAATGGGAGGGGACAAATGCTTTCCGAAAATCTAGAAGTCATCTCCAAATTCTGAAGAGAACAGTAACATGACGCAAATTCCACACCGACGACCCACGAGATTTTGCAGTGACCCACGACTATGCTATCTGGCACAGTCTCCCCGAAGCGTGAGAAGCGCTACGCACCGTTTGCATGTGGGGGGGCGGGGAACTTCTGAGATTACGCTAAAAATATTTGGCGCCACAAATTGCGGTGAACAGTGGCGCTGTATCGGGATTTTACTGTACTCCACATCTAAACACCATCTATTCCAAACACGATGATACCCACATTACGTCATTTTGCCTGGTTTCGGAAACCTTGTTCAAAAAGGAATCTTGCTCCATATTCAACTTGCAATTTTTGTGTGAGACTTGGGGAGATGGAAATTAAAAATCCTTATACGGCAAGGAAGAAGCGTTAATTGAAGACCATCGCACTCCCTTTCTAAACACAAAATCATGTTTACAATGTATCTGTATCCTTGTTCGGTTCCATAGCTGAACATTTGACAATTTTAATACGAGATTAGGGGAAACAAAAGTCGCAGGTGGCGATCATGACGCTAAATTAAAATTTAGGAGTTGTATATAATAGGGTCCGATGACCTGTTGGCCCAGGGGTGCATAAATCCTGAGCCCAACGGCGGCGGGGGGGGGGGGAGTTTACGGTGGCGTCTAATACTGGTTGGTTGTGAGAATGAACTTGTTACATGACAACCTTCTGGCGCCTAGAAGTTTGTGATGGTTCCTAGAATTGTGCATACTTGTGTGGGCCTATTATTTTTTATATGGTTTATTTAAGACCTGACTTACAGAAGATCCGACAGCTCTGCGTAAAATTATACGACTGGCGAATAATGAACGGGAAAATATGCGAAACGAATCAGTCGTGTCGTAATGTGTATCCGGGACCCCTATAAACACGGACCAGTAAGGTTCTCGAACATGTCTTCAGCTTGCAAGGTATTCTCTGTCCCCCCCCCCCCCCCCCCCCCCCCCACTCCCGTTCTCCTGCCACCACAACAGTGGTTTTTTTCTTTTTTTCACACTCTCACCCCCCCCA
>Ga0131853_10011936_pt1 | contig 15896 bp, 12 predicted proteins | sample TergutLab28metaG_FD_92764 | JGI IMG/M metagenome (GOLD analysis project Ga0131853, IMG submission 92764) | Labiotermes labralis P1 segment gut microbial communities from Petit-Saut dam, French Guiana - Lab288 P1 (version 2) (version 2) | ecosystem: Host-associated > Arthropoda: Insects >...
TAAGAAAAAACACAACGCCGAGTGCGTTGTTAATGTAAAAGAAATATTTTCTTTTCATATTTGTGGGGGGGGGGGGGGGGGGGGGGGGGGGGGGGGCAGGCAGCGGTGGCACAGTGGTTAAGGTGCTGTGCTACAAATGGGAAGGTCGCTGGTCCGATCCCAGCTGGTGTCATTAGAATTTTTCATTGACATAATCCTTCCGATCGCACTATGGTCCCGGGGTCGACTCAACCTCTAACAGAAATGAGTACCAGGGGTATTTCCTGGGGGTAAAAAGCGGCCGGTGCGTAAGGCTGACAACCTTACCACCATCCTGGGTTACTGTCACGTAATCTGGAAACTTTAACTTCCTGGAACCCTCTGGGCACCTCGGGCCTGTAATGGGACTGATCTTTTATGTTTATAGGAACCGATGGTGCAGAACGAGCCAATCGCTGAAGCCAGCCACAATCTCCTACAATTCACAATTTCTTATTTAACATCAGATATCGTCTCAAAAAAAATAAGCAACGTAACAGGCAGCCGGCTTGGTACATTTCGTGACCAGAGTCTGAGCAATGCTGACAGGGAAAAATCTGTAAATTTTCCGATACACTGTACGTCTTCCGAATCATTGGCAAAGAACCATAAATCTGGCGGTCAGTGGCCGGCTTCTCACCGCCGAGATCCTGGTTCGTTCTCAGGGCAGTTAACATTGGTTTTCCTTGTGAATGCGCTCGCGTTCTCCTCCGTATCCATGTAATCCCCCCCCCCAGTATTCCATATTAATTCGTCTACGTCCGGAAGGAAGGAAGGAAGGAAGGACAGTGTGCCTATGAGTGGCGGCAACTACATGAGACAGCCTCGTCCCATCCAAGAACAGGCAAGTAATGAAAGTCATGGGCGGAAAGGGTGGGAGTTGGAACTTCTTAGAGCGGTAAAACGCACTTGCAGCAAAGACGTGTTCTTTCTTGAACTGGGAGAGGCGCCTGATCTAATGCTGAAAGAGAAAGAAGTGGGTCGCGATAATTTTAGTTCCTAATTCTTCGTGCATAAATATAGCCAAGCATGTCCTTCCCACTAGCGGTTGTCTTACGAACTTGTGCTGCCTTACTTTAGTTTCTTTATGGTCGTAGGACGACAGGTCAATAATTTCGCCGCTCAGCTACGGTTCCAATTTTTCTTTCTCGCCTTCCTATTCAAAGGCACTGTTATACATGCATATGCAACACCATGTTTAAGATTCAAAACCTCGGCATTTCGTCAACACCGGTTACAGATGTTTCTCACAATTTGCACAGCAACCGAGAAACATTTCCGCGTACACCACTGATCCACTTGTCTCTTTAACGCAGACACAGTGATTACTACCATATTGCATTTTTTCTACACATAATGTGGTTTAATGTTAAGTTTTAAATAATCGAGGGAGTCGGTAATGCGACTAGCTACGGGCTAGATGGTCCGAAAAATTTAATCTCAGCAGATGCACAAGATTTTTCTCTACCACAAAACCGTCCAGACCAGCTCTGGAACCCAACCAGCTTCCCATTCAATGGGTACCGGGATCCTTTCCCGAAGGTACAGCGGCCGAAGTGTGGAGTTGACCACTCACCTACATCTGTGCTGAGGTACACAATGAGCGGAAATAGGCCTCTCCTCCTCCCATACGTCTTCATGGCGACCATAAAGACAAATTTAACTTTATCTTTAAATACTCAAAATATACCCAACTGCATATTACAAGGTTCTGAAATTTAACTAGCGTGTACCACTAATCCCACTACCTTGCCGATCCCAGTGGCTGCGCGGTCTGAGTGTGGGTCTGCGGCCGCTCGCTTGCTGAAATTACGGTTTCTAATCCCCCCGGGGGGGCAAAGATGTCTGTCGCTTGTGAGTGTTGTGTGTCGTCAGGCACAGGTCTCTGCATCGGCCTGATCACTCGTCCAGAGAAGTTCTACCAAGTGTGGTGTGTCCGAGTATGATCTTGAAGCCTCGATAATAAGGAGGCCATGGCCCACTAGGGGCTGCTGTGCTAACATTCTATCATCTGCCGACACCGGTGGCTGTGCAGTCCAAGGCGTAAGTCTGACGCCGCTTGAATGCTGGGATCGAGGGTTCGAATCCCGCTGAGGGCATCGATGTTCGTCCGTCTTTGTGTTTGTTGTGTGTTGTGTAGTTAGCGGCCTCTAAGAGAAGATGATCACTCGTTCAGAGCAGTCCTACCGGGTGTGTGAGTTTAAATGTGCGTCACAGAAGAAGAAGAAGAACAAGAACAAGAAGAAGAAGTTATTACCTACAATTAGGCCTTTTCACTGCCCCATTAAGTACATTCCACAGGCACATGGAAGAGCAGCAGTAAGCTGCCGTCACTATCAACACTAGATGGAGACAACGGTCAGCTTCACGCCCTGGGAAGGAACTCCCACCCTGTACCTTAGATTGGGTGGGCCCCAGAGCTCGTCTTGACCCTCTGGACAAGACATATACATCTCTTGTCCCTGCCGGCAGTCGGAGCCACGCACCCTCAGACGACCACTCCGTAGCCTAGTCATCATACCAACTACATTAACCCGGTTCCCTTTACATACATTCACGCACGCACGCCCATCTGGATTGTTAGTTTTCCCCATGATGAAGACTAGCTTTATATTTGGGGCCCAACCGAGTAGACCTTTACCCGAGGATGAAACAGCCAGTCTCCGAAATGTCGTGTTCTTTGGATGTATTCATAAGAAAACGAAGTCCAACTTCAGTGGCATAGTAATATCTCATTTGTTTGTATAAGGCTAGAGAATTTCGTCTCTCGCGCCGTATGTATACCAGAGGAATGAAATTTTGAATTCTCACAACGGTCGCCATAAAGATTACGGACGTGCGCTTTTGTGAACGGATAACAGAGTTTCCGAGACAACTGTCGTATCCACCCAGGAAGGTACCAAGCTACACGGCGTCACACTCCCAATGATTTCCAAAATTGCAAGTGTTTCGGACAAGAACAGCAAGAAGAAAACGCGCGCTTAAGGTGGGGGGGGGGACAGGAGACTAAAGAAAATCGTATATTTCACAATCTGTACCCTTGAACAAACCGTGCAGCGTTCAAATAGAAGAGGGTATATTGTGGGGCCACGCAGCACGAAGGGGGGACGATAAAGGCACACAACCTTAGACGGAAAACGTAACAGGAAGATGCCACTCGCGAAACTCAGGTGTACGATTATATATGGGGATAATATTAAAATTGGTCTTAAATAACGGGAAATGGAATTTGGATTGGTTCAAGATAAGGTACATTACAAAAAGTGAAGAATTTCCGACACAATTTAACGACTATCAGCTTCTCAAGATGGCCTCTTCTCGAAGTACGCTTACTTACATATTACTTCTGAACTTATAAAGCAAGGATTTCGTCAAGTATTTGCAAACAGAGTCCGCACCTCAAAGAATACATAATGCATCCCAATTACAAAGACTTTCTCTTCAAACAGAACACTGTGTCAATTACTACGACAAGCCGATTAATGCTATTCGAGAGAATAATCGATTTTTTTTTAAGAATCACACGAAAATTCATAATACGCAATGCGGGCAAAATGCATTTCACCTTAATGTTACAACATGTTGCCAATGAAGCAGCAATTTGTCGCAACCCACTGATATACAATTTTAGAGGGGACAAAAAAAACTAGACCGATCATTAACATACCAACACTTAAGTATGTTATGTTTTTAAGAAAGTATAAGGACAAGCAATTTTTTGTGGACACAACATTTTGAGAGAAGGCGTGCTTGTAATCCAGCTGTCAATAATGCAGGAATCTCAGACTAACGAACTGTGCGAGCGATGCAAAATTGCTGTATCATTAGCGATGTAGCAACCACTGTGCTCTGAAAGCTTACAAGTCTAACAACAAACTGGTTTTCATATACTTTCGGTCATACGTTCTCAAACTTGAATAATACGAACACACTGACTAATATCATTAACATCAGGCGTAAATATGCTTTATAATAAAGAAACGTTAGCGAGACTAATTTAGAAGACGAAGCTGAAAAAAATCCACTATTTTGCAGGGCATGAAAACACGGAGTAAGCCTAAAACCATACATAATCCATGACTGACCTGCATCCAGATTAGCCTACAGTCAAGATCTACGGCGATCATGCGCACATACCGAATAACCACATTCCACTCCACTTCTAATCCATCTTGCGGAAGCAAGGTCCCCTCCTACCAACTCACAAGATAATAACTAAGCTCTATGATAGGATTCAACAACGAATGAGTACAGCACTTTATATAATTTGCACTCAAGGCAACGTGGCTTTATGAACACACCCTGACCCAGCAGGAAACATAATATGTAATGTGTTCGCTACCAACTCATGTGATTCATCATCATTCCTGGCAAGAAACCCTCCTAGGTCAAGGGCCTCCCAAGATGAGGTTGCAAACCACTGGCATCACAGACACCATAAAACTTTGATGACGAATCCTCGTTCTTAAAAGACGTGGGATAACAGTAGTTGTCTACAAATATGGCATTCCGCTAATGCCTCGAATCACCAAAGACCACCACAGTATAATTTACTGCCTCCAGTCAAGCCCTACAATGTTGACATGCAGCTCCGAAAACACAATACGACTTTATAAAATGCATTATTCCGGAACTGACCAAACTCCTTTTATTTAAACATGCACTCCTTTATATGTAAACAAGCAACTGCACCAACGAAGAAAGCTGCCAGTTTCAGCGCAAGCGATGCTTCTTCGTCCCCGATCGACAGAGAGATTTATCAAACAAAGAACCCACATACCCGTTACTGGTAGCTCAATCAGTGTGGGCATGGGGCATTGCTGGAATGTTACGGACAGGTAAAAACCAATACACTTGGCAGAAAAAAAACTGTCCTAGTGCGAAAACTCTATCCACCACAAATCCCACGCGGACTGGCCTGGGATCGAAACCGGACGTTATCTGTAAGACGTCGAAGACTATCCGTGTCAGTCGTGGCACGGCCCGAATCACCGGTCGAATACATAATACAATTTGGTTCTTTTGCTTCTCAGTAAAGTTACGAATCGACGAACTTTGCAAGCAGTCTGAGAAGCTGATGGTTCACCTCTATCCCACACATAAGTTCGGAATACTTGGAGTGTTAACGCCTTCACAGTGGGGTGTTCTGAGACACGGAAACAAACCTCATCTCATCCACGACCTTACGAACCAGAAATTTCCGTTTCAGACTTCAATACGCATCACAACGCATACGATTCAGAGGTATAATCTGTACGCATCACAGACACGTTGGGCCACGATGACGCCCATTCCGATTTGAATTTCTCAAGCAGCTTAGAAAGTATATAACTCCGCAAGGCGAAGTCAACAGCCTCAAGTGCCTGACCTCCTTCGGCTTCCATGTCACCACAGCACGACGCACTATCGGGGGTGGGGATCGAGATGCGGCCTGTTGACACACACAGTAGCTACGAATACAGGCCTCGAACAAACAGCGATAAACAGAGAGGGGGCGTATGGCACTAGGTGAGCGTTTTGTTAAGACTTCTTCACTGTACGCTGCCTCAGCAACGTTAAGATTCAGTGGATGTATGATTTGTGCTAGAACAATTAGACCGCGTAGGATGTGGCGGCAGCTCTCTGGAATTGTGCTCGGGGTATTCTCGATTAGGGCTTCGACTGCGACACCAGCTATTCGTCGTGTTTTTCTCCAGTCCCTCTAGGTCAGTGCCATAACAGTTCCTCTACGAGAACACGCCCGCTTTTTACAAGTGCCTTCCATTTCATCGATCCCCAGTCGTCAAAGCACTACACGCTATATAACTTCAAAAGATACCAACAGCACCGTGGAATAAAACACAAATAAACTGAAGATATAAAAATTTATTTGTTTATATCAAACAGATGGTTAGAAGATTTTATGCAGGTAACAATGTACAAATGGGATTGGATTACCGAGACAGAAGCGTTGCTGCAGTCAGCATCCATAGAAAGGAAACAACTATACTTGTTAGGCCTACCGAGGAAAAGGGAACAGCCATGGATTTTTAATAAACTAAGAAGTATGACAGAGTTACCACGCAAGTTGAACCTGGTAACGACAGCGTGTACCATTTATGACTTACAACTGGGTTGTGACACTGTGTTCAACGTTTTACGGCGATTTAATGTCGTCGGCAACACTAAAACGTACTTAGGTGTTCATGTAAAATGCTCGCATCTTTTGACCGATTTTAACCGAACTTGGATTTTCTCGACAGATGTTTATATCAAGGAAATCCGTCCAATGGGAGCCGCGCTGATACATGCGGACAGACGGGCGAACTAATATCCAGGTAACATTTTAGTAGAAAAGAACGCTTTTATGGCGATATATCGCCGGAAACAATAAAAGGTACATGAAACTTCAAGTAGAGTGCCAGATATTTCTAACCGATTTTAACCAATAATCTCTACCGGAGGCTGAAACTACAGTTTTATGTACTCCTGATGATGGGCGCGATGGACGCCCGAAACATGTAGAGTAATTTAGCAGTAAATAAATATCTGCATACTGTTGCATCTCGTTGGATTTCTTCAACCAAGAACCAAATTTGGATTTTTTCGACAGAGTTTGTCAAGTTCCTAAAACCCAATTTCAAAGAAATCCGTCCGCCGGGAGCGGCGCTGATAACATGCGGAAAGACGGTCGTGACGACGTTAATGGGTGCTTTTCGCCACTATGCGAACGCGCCAAAAATCGAACCATTTGGTGACAAAACCCATAAAATTACAATATGAATACTCACAATCGTGCAAACCTCGTACACAAAGAATCAAATGTCTCAAACACCGTACGAACCGTTTCCCTTGCTGGCAGGAATGCGGCCCTATAATACAGTGGTGCTGATAAATCCTTAGCGCGACCAGGAAGGAAACAAGCTAATGTTTCTGTCAGAAGGGCGTGAAATTCCTTCGGCGCCTTGCCTTTCTTGGGGGGGGGGGGGATCTTAATGACAGCTTGCGTCTCGATGTTGTTGAATTCGCGCGTCCCTGACATGCTTCCGAGCTTGCTTCCTTCCCGGTCGGGCTAAAGACTTATCAGCATCCACTTTTCTGCCCCGATACGGCATGCAATCTGATTGGGCGGGACGTTCACTCACGACTGTACATCGAACAACAGCACATCAAGGAGAAAGAGAATTGTTAATTGTCAGTACCACCGAAGGGCGGGTCGAAAAATAAACACAATGGAGGCTGGATACTACAGACAGTCACTGACCAGTATAATGCAGTTTGTAGCGTCCCATTAATTATATTTTGAACATTCACGTCAGAATGTACTTGTCTATCAACAATCTCTGTCACGATACAGATACACCCCAATCATCTGTCTGACGTCATCACCCCTGCAATGTCATGTCATATTCATGTGTTTAAGAGCAACTAAGCCATGTAAAATCCTTCGAGAACGCTAATCGTTGTTTGGAGATGTTTGGGGAACTCTAAGTAGCCAAATTACTACTACTACTACTATTATTACTGCTACTACGACTACCACCACCACCACCACGTGATTCCTCTGGAGACACTAACTGCTGACTGGCTAGTCAAGAAATCCTAATTTTATGGAATCCAAAACAACTGCATCCACGTGTTCGCAATACTTAGCAATCAGTCCCTACCTTCAGCCAGATGAATCCGGTTCACCTCTTCTCATCCCATTTCTTCAATACTCAGTTTAAAGTTATGCTTTCCTCTACATCTAGGTCTTCATACTTGTTTCTTTCCTTAAACTTCCACGAAGAAGTTATATTCACCGCTGTCCTTCTCCCATGCAAGCCACATGTCCCTCCTACCTCATCCCCCTTGCTCTGATCATTGTAATAGGGTCTGGAGGAAAATTCCAATCATGAATGTCCTCGTGGTGGTGTCTTGTAGCCCGAAATTTATTTACTGTTTAAAGAAGCTTTAAACAGCTCAGAGTATGAACAGCACAATGTCTAATGTTAAGAAACGTGAATAATGTTACCCAAAGTATGTCAAAGGTAGCCAGTAGGCCACCGTCTGAGAGTGAGTCCTTCCGCCGCATCGTATACTATACGAGCCTCCCCACCGCCCTTTCACATGAAGACAGAAGCTGATACCACGGTCCTTTAATAGGCAACCAGCACAGCGTAGCAGGTACAGCGACTCGCTATGGACTAGACGGTACGAGAATCCACTCCTGGTGGGGGGGGGGAGATGTTCCGCACCCTTCAGAACGGCCCTGGGGCCCATCCAGTCCCTTGTACAATGGGTACTGAGTCTGTTTCCCGGAAGTAAAGCGTCCGGGGCGTGGCGTTCACCACCCATCCCATCCAGCCCCAAGGTTAAAGAAAGAGCAGAGGTATAACTCTAATCCCCCTTTGGGCCTTCGTGGCCTCTTCTACGGCGAACTTTACCTTTTTTTATAGGGAGCCCAAAGTGCACTGTAGACTGCGTTTGAAATGTTATGGCAAACGCGCAGAAACCAGATTTTGTCTTTCGGCGAAACGGACGAGTCCATTTAAATCGGCAGGGGCGTTAGTTCAGTCGACTACTGGCAGCCGAGGTGTGCGCATCACCGGTAGTAATGCTGGATACACCACGATCCGAGGTGGTGTGAAGGGTACTGGCTACCCACTCCATTCGCCAGTCTTCCCTTCACTTCCCCAACCGTGCGTCACCGTGTGCCATTACGTTTCAACTGGACTCTACCACCGTTAGAACACTAAGAATCAAACCTGTGTAGGACACTCGGAGTTGTTACAGGGTGGTTGAAAAGTCACTCAAACCAAGTACTAGTAATCAAAATTTAGTAACTCTTCTCCATAAAAGCACGCAATAAACTAGTTAAAATAAATACATTTAAACTATTAGTGATGAGAAGCGAAGGGCTGGGGTGAAAGCGTGAGTGAATTAACGACTGGGAAAGAAACAATTACAAGAAACTACACGCAGTACTCTCCTACTTGGGTGTTTTTACCTTTTGTACATGTTGTATTCTAATTTGTCTCGTGTGTACTGTTGCTAGTTTTTAAGTTGTCTTGTGTGCATCGTTGTCATCTAATGTGTATTTGTTGTACTATGTGCGCATTGTTGTTTTTTACTTTAGATACCAGACTGCTGGCTAGAAGTCAGTATCCGGAAGGTCATGCGACCGGCCACCTTGACACAGGGTTTTCTTGGTTTCCCTGTGCCTAAAATCAAATGCTGAGATGGTTCCCAAGATTCCAAGTTGCCACTACATGCTTCTCATGTAGCCCTCCCTACTTAAATTTAGTAGTAATCAGTTTCATATTTTGCATACATGTAAAATAACCACTGCCACCGGGTGACAACCCAATTGCAGTAAATAAATAAATAAATAATAATAATAATAATAATTATTATTATTATTATTATAACACACGCTGCAAATGTCCGTCTTCTTCCACACATACATGGCATCTCTTCACAATAATCCTTGACGCATTTTTTCACTCCTTCATATCCTTCCATTCGGGCTCAAATGGAATCAGATTTCGTCATTAACGAACGTACGATCCAAAGTGTCAGTTCCATTGGAAACAATAAAGACTCGAAACCGGCGACAATTATACAATCCCTTTACGATTTCCACGCATACGATTAAGGATTTGGGCCTGACTTACTAACAGCCTTCTGTGTGTGCTCGAACTGGACACACCCAATTGCGATGCAAGTATTCGTGCTGTTTGAGGTACTGTAATAAAAGTTGATAAACACGATAATGATCTCCAAGTTTTTCTTCAGGAACGTCCACATCTTTCGTCACCAACACTGTTTCACGAAAACGGTTTACAAATCGGGAAACTGCTAAGTTATTTGATACTGGTAAATCCGTATATTCCGCCCGAATTTCGGTGTGGACGTTCGCATACGATTTTGAACGGAAGTCCTGCTCGACTATTAACACGCGTTCATACGTGGCTTCGTCACGTACAAATAGGTATCAATAACTTTGTGAAGGTGTAATTCAACAACCATTATTCTGTATTAGGAAGTATATAGTTTTTCCCCATATGCGATTTTGTAATAATTGCGTACGGTTACGTACATTGGAGAAATCAGTTCGTACGTAACAATATGGCTTCATTTATGTTTCCATCTACACGCACCTACACATACGAGTAGCACGCTGACCAGGTAAAACCCCCAGACAACACTCCTTCATGGAAGCGTTATGGGGGAGTTAACGTATATCTCAAGTTATTACTATACTGGACGCCAGATGAAGGCGAGCAGTCAGCTACACAACCCAGCGGCTTTACCCCCGGGGACAGCCCGTGGGCGGCTGGCTGGGCCTGAGGCCCGTTTGAACGCTGTTGCGAGGAACAAAGTCTACAACTCCTGCCAAGAATTGAACTCCGTGTTCTCCGCTGAACAGCCTGTGGGTTAATCACTATAATGGCTGAGCTACCCCTTTCTATATACATAGATATAGGGAAAGGGTAGCTCAGTCATTATAGTGACTAACCTACGGGCTCATCAAAAGAAGTAAAAAAAAAAATCAAGGCCAAACATCTGGAAGTGTGGCGAAAGGAATTCCTAAACGGCGCGTCGTAAAAAAAAATAAACTCCATTTTATGTTGTTGGGTAGTAAATGGCAACTTACATTTTTAAACAGTCAGATTTCATGCAAACCGAAACCTCGTTCCGATATGAACCGCCACGTTAACATGTAGTTACTTCCGTTAACACTTGGTTCAATCCATTCGAATCTAAAAATAAGACCAAGCAATTTAACTGATCCCCGGATTCACATTCGAAACAGGCCTGCAAGGCAAGCGAATCGCACTTATGTCAACTCGATCTCAATGCCACGGAGCAGAGAGCACCTTCACAATCTAATTACAATGGACCTACAGATTTCTCGCACTTATTAAACACACACGTCACAGCCGAAACAAAAAGCAAATAAACAAATACATAATGCCCACATTTCACTACACCCTGCATCATTTCAGTAAATTTCACAATTCAAAACCCACTTCACTGATACCATTCCAGAGTAAAAAGGTGGTTTTATTATTGTAAGGGTTAAAGCAGTCGAAGCATGAAGGTGGCCACTCATCACCCTTACTTTCTTACAGAGTAAGAAAGTTATGACTATGTGGAACTATACCTCCACACACACGTCGTCTTAGCGTCGTGATGAATTATGCACAGAGACAACGATACACTTAGACACGCTGTGACGACGGTTCTGCATCGGTACACGAAGTATGATATTAAAGATCCTACAGAAAATAACACTCCCTGCGAATAACAAAAGACACCCATTTTGACATGCATTACCCACTGCACGTAGTCAGATAAGCAGAACGCTGCGGTATGCGCTACCGGTACGTGCCACGAACTACAAAGGACCTACTATTCAAACGCGTGATGCTAACTAGTAATTAGTTCCGAGTACCACCTACCAGCTGACAGCGGCAATTTGCTTATCTGAGCAGCTGTTAATACAATAAAGGGTCATATCAAAATCATACTGAGGTCTTCGATCTTCAGGGATGTTACTCAGCGTCGATTTGTAGCTACCGACGTTTCGGAACAACCTATGGGTCCCGTCATCAATGGCCCTTGAGCAATCAACGCTGCGTAACATCCCAGAAGAGCGAATACCTCATGTACACGGCGGCGGAGGCCTGCAATCACTTATCACTCTATTTTACTATATATGAAAGGGCGTGACAAATCAGCCAGTATAGCGATCGGCTGGAGATTAACGTTACAAGGGAAAAGGGATTTGACTGCAGGAAAGTGAAGTCTAATCTTCCTCTGCACTCCATCACGCTCAGTCTAATAAACCAATCCGGAGACGACTAAAGAAACCGGACATCATCATAAAACAGAGCAATTCTTGAAAAGCCCAACTTTGTTAAATATACCAAAAAATTGCCCGCGTTTTATCGTGTTCGTTCCCGCGTTCACTAGCGACGGCCGTCGCGATTTCTCGTTGACCACTTGAATTCATCATAATCGATGCAACCCGCCGTGTTCGTACGGCGTCAACACAAACATACTTACTGCAGCGGTGTTGGCCAGGGGCGTTCAATAGGTTTTTTGGCGCCTGGGGCGACTAACCACAATGGCCGCTCTAAGACATACTACTAACTTTTTAAAAAATTACAATTATTTGTGTCCTTTTATGCTGGGCAATTTACATCAGATCAAAGGATCATGCACAACATGCATATAAGACACACAAGCTTCCTAGCACGCGTAAATAAGAAACAAAACCTTTAAATCGACAGTTTCTGCCTTCTGCCGAGGCCAGGTGACGGAAATGAAATACGTTAGTTTCCCATGGCTACCGGTAGAGGCAGCAATATCAATTTTAAAGTTAGTGTCTTTTCTTGATGAAAACATTTCTTTTGAGAGAGAATTAATAAAACCACAGGAGACTGCCATCAATGCCAAGTCGTAAGTTTTCTAAAGATGTCTGTCTTCAAAGGATCAATCGGTAGTTCAGTACATTATGATTTCGCAAACAGACCTTACTGTATTGATACATACATGTTTGTTTATTTTGCCGCCCCTTCGACCAGGTTATTAACCACAATTACCGTAGATGTGTTGATACAATTTAATGTGATTTTTACTAGTCAGTTCTACACCACACCCTATTATTAAGTTTCTGTAAAAATCCACACAGACTATACACCGTCTGGCACGATCGTGAACAATTAGAAAGGACGTAGAAGAACGGGTTCTTGGCCTAATATGAGGAAATACCCTACCCCAGTTGGGAAAGTTGGACTAAAGGCCGAGAATTAAAGGCAGGACTGCCGAACGAGAACCAGACTCACTCATACTTTGAGCTGCGGATTGTATGTTACTGATACAAAGTGGTACGCCTACTTCTACTCCCCTCTGGGTCTTCATGGCCTGTTCCAGGGTGAACTTTACCTCACCTTACTCCTGACATTTACTATTAGCAATTGATATTTTGTTCTTGTTGAAATTTCACTTTTCTCTTAGCGCCCTAGTCAGTGGGCGTAGTTGCCTTAATGAAGCAGCACCTCTCGAAGTTACAAAACCCCTAACATGGTGATCTTTAACTGGTTTCCCGCAATTAAGCCACACTTGCACGTAACCGTGTTCGATGTGATGTGATGGCCTTCGAGAATCCAATAAAGGTTCGCACCGGAACCAATACACAGCAATTGCATTGCTGCTAGACAACAGAGAACCTTAAAAAGGGACACGTGGTGAACTCTGTTCTTTAAACCCATGACCAGTAAAGGAATGTGACTTATAACTGCATCACCTATATCCACGGAGACGAAATAAATCAGTCGTATGTGAATCGACAGACGGTTGGACAACCGAGGAACAAGAGTTCGATTCCTGGCAAGGACAAACGATTTTCCTCTTTTCCAAAGCGTTCTCACCGGCTCTGCGGCCCAATCGGCCTCCTATTTAAAGGCTACCTGAGACTTTCATCGGGGGTAAGCCAGCACGTTGAGCACTCATCTCCGTCTACCGCCAAGGTTCTGCACTCCCCCATGTCTTCAGAGAGTGGTCTTTAGTGAACAACAGGGACATCTTTAATTCCTCTACCTCTACAGTCAAGCTCCGTCCATTCGTGTCTCAAGGGAGGATGGCGAATCAGTGACTAACAATCTCTGGCATAAGTTATTTCGAGAACGACCATTTCTCGGCAAATCAGTAGCGGCTCTCCAGCCTGCTTCCATAAAAAGACGATGCCACCTACTGTCGTGTCACACAAACACGAGAAATACGACTGCTTCACCCCAGGTGATGATGCAACAAGTCATTCCACTCGACTTGTTTAAATCGGCAGGTACATACTTTCTCAGCTACTGGAGGCAGCGGAACTGTTTAAATCGGAGGGGGGGGGGGGGCAAGGAATCAGCTAATGTATGCGACAAACAGGCGGACTTCAGGAATAACTGCCTCCCTTCTTCAGTAGACCTACAAACAGAGAAGTATCAACATGGCAGACATGCCTTTTCGCAAGCTGCGAACAGTGGCTTTCATTGCTGCATTCTACAAACGTTTTAAATTTTATGGAAGTTCACTATTTAATATACAGGGTTATTCGAAATGATTGTCGGGGTTTTAACAACTTGTCACACACAATACACTTGAGATAGGAGTATATGTACTTTTTTATTTAATGGAACAACACTCCAAGTTTTTGTTACACGCCTAATAGGTTCTCTATATGTGCACCCTTTGTGATTCTACAAACAACAACACGATAAACGATACTCACCGCTGACATGCTACAAACAGTTTGGAACGAACTCGATTATCGTGTTGATGTTTGTAGAATCACAGAGGGTGCACATATAGAGCACCTGTAAGATATGTAACAAAACCTTGGAGTGTTGTTCCATTACATAAAAAAAACACATATACTCCTATCTCAAGTGTATTGTGTATGACAAGTTATTAAAACCCCGACAATCATTTCCAATAACCCTGTATAATGTAGGAAGTCTGATACTAGAACAAAGAATTTCGTATCCATGCTGTCAAACACAGTATTTTTTTAACAAAATCCACTAAGATCCTTGGGAGGGGGAACACTTGCTCCCCGTTCTATATTTGAAGCAAATATTCACAACACCTTGCACGCAGCCTGTGCTGTCAATGTTCTGAACCTGAACGTGTCAGCGAAACAGCTGTGTGAATTAGAGAATTCCTACACGCCCATTGTCTCGTACCGTTAGCTTTACAACGAAACTTCATGGCCTGACGCACGAAATTAACTCAATTTAGAGAATCAGTTCCCACCACTCAGTAAGTGGGCCAGGATAGCGTAGTCAGTATAGCGACTCGCTATGGGCTGGACGGTCCGGGGATCGAATCCCGGTGGGGGGGGGGGCGAGACTTTCCACACCCGCCAGACTGGCCTTGAGGACCACCCAACCTCCTGTACGATGGGCACAGGGTCATTCCCGGGGGTAAAGCGGCCGGGGCATGGCGTTGACCACCCACCCGTATCTAGCGCCGAGGTTAAAGAAAGAATAGAGCTACATTCTATTATTCTCTGCCTTCCCGACATGTGCTAAGGTGAACTTTACCGTTTTACCTTTTATTCTCCCCTGTCATTACGAAAGATCTCTCAGATATACCCTTACCTGTCTACAAGTTAATCTAATAAAGGCGCCTGAAAGCTTTCAGGCTCTACTAACAGGCAAAAGCATTACCACTTTAGTGGATTATGAAAACATTAGATCAACGATATCAGCGATCATAAACTTTCATCTTAAGTGGCTATCGTCAAGCGCAGTTGAGAAATGGCCTTTCAAAAAGGTGTCAAGGAAGAAACAACGCAACCCTGGGAGCGCAGCCGCTGGGCGGGCTAGCCTAACATGGGGCGAGGCGGGGCTTGCTGTTCAACTTGGCAACGAACCTGCCGCTAGAATGCTGGATGGATCTCTTCGACGCTGCTTTCAGAAAGAAGCTTTCTCTCGTGCCTTCTCGCTCTTCCTAATCTAATTTTAGTCGACGCGTCCTCTCCCCCCGCCCATTCCTTCTAATCACAAGAGCAGCAAGACTGTGAAGGAGACGAATGCCAACCAACTGACGGCGGACCATGTAAGGCAACCGCACGAGCCCTAACACTTGTCGTGGCCAAGCCAAGGCAGAAAGTTGGCAAAACCTGCACCCACCTGATTATGTGACCTTAATAATGGCTCTGCCATAACAGAATCAGTCTAAACTAGTACAATAATGCCGAAAATGGGCGAATGTAAACTGGAGGGTTGGGTGGGGGGGGGGGGGGGGGAAGTCAAACTGAGGGGGAAACAAAAAGGACGGGGCAAAGCAAAAAGCAGGATTGGGAGCGTGGGGGGGGATTGGGGAATTTAAGACGCATGTCATGCCAAAAAAAAACA
>Ga0131853_10011937_pt1 | contig 15896 bp, 11 predicted proteins | sample TergutLab28metaG_FD_92764 | JGI IMG/M metagenome (GOLD analysis project Ga0131853, IMG submission 92764) | Labiotermes labralis P1 segment gut microbial communities from Petit-Saut dam, French Guiana - Lab288 P1 (version 2) (version 2) | ecosystem: Host-associated > Arthropoda: Insects >...
CGGCCGCCTTGGCCAGGGCGGCGTCCGCCTTGCGCGGACGGCCCCGGGGCCGCTTGCGCGGAACGACGGTGCCGCGGAGAAACAGTTCGCCTCCCCAGACTCCCCAGGGCTCGCGGCGCTCGAGCGCTCCGGCCAGGCAGGCCTCGCGGGCCCGGCATCCCTGGCAGAGCGCCTTCGCCGCCTCGACGTCCTGGGGCGCCTCGGCGAAGAACAGCTCCGGGTCTTCGGTGCAGGGCAGGTCCAGGCCGGTCGGCACATCCAGGGAGCCGAAGAGCGCCGCGATCGTGCTCGCGTTCTGCTCGACGACGCCGAGAGCCTCGGACCCAGTCTGTCTTGCCTTGGCCTCCGCGGTGCTTCCCGCGCCCACGGTGGCATCGGGCCACTGCATCGGTGCAATCCCCTCTCGCTTGCTGGTCCTTGCTGTGGGTGTTCAGGGGACCGGGCCTGCGAAACTAATGTGGCCGCGGACCCTCTTGTCTGGGTCCGCGGCCTTCCGGGGATCTTGGCCGGTCTTTCTAGACCGGTTCCCGTTCAGGATGCGGACCCATTGCGCCATCGCCACCGGCGGCAACGCGGGTCAGGTGGACGTACTGCTTACGGGTATCGACAAGCGGCAGCTCAGCCGTCACGGCGAGCGGTCGCAGGATGGCCGTCACACGGCGCCGTTCGGCGATTTTCGCCGAACGGTCCGGCGCGGCGGCCGCGCCGGGAACCTGGGCCGGAACACTGGCATTTCCGGCACCAGACAGGGTGAGGGCCCACGGGCAGGCAGAACCCATGGAAGACATGGCGCCGCCGCGGCCAAGCGGCAGATGGAACATAGTGCTGCTCACGCGGAGCACCTCCTTCCTACGGATTCTCGATCTGGCCTATGGACATGATCTGAAGCTTACGGAACTGTCTGAGACCGCACAACATATTTTTGACCTGCGGTTTTACGGTTGAGGGACGTCCTGTTTCAGACACTCTTCTTAGCATGCTCCGGCCATCCTTCCGGCGCAACCCCTCGCACGTAATTGGACACAACGGGTCAGGAGGAGTGGGTCTGGCGAACCAGCCCTTCCTGCACGACGGAGACGACCAGGTCTCCGGCCTGGGTGAAGACCTCGCCGCGGGCCAGGCCGCGGGCGCCATGGGCGGTCGGGGTCTCCTGCGCGTACAGCAGCCACTCGTCGGCGCGGAACGGCCGGTGGAACCACATGGCGTGGTCGAGGCTGGCTCCGGTCGTCCGGCCGCTGGTCCAGGAGGTGGCGTGGTTGAGCAGGACGGTGTCCAGCAGCGTCATGTCCGAGGCGTAGGTCATCAGGCAGACATGCAGCAGCGGGTCGTCGGGCAGCTTCTGGTTCACCCGGAGCCAGACGAGGTTCTGCGTGGTTCGCAGCCGGGGGTCGCGCTCGACCTCGAGACTGAGCGGCCCGACCGACCGGACATCGATCGGGTTCCCCCTCATGTGGTCGGGCAGTTCCCCGCCGAGCGCCTCGGCCATCCGGTCCACGTTGGGCCGGATGGTCCCGGGAGCAGGAACCTGCGGCATCGGATAGGCGTGCTCGTAGCCCTCTTCGGCGCGGTGAAAGGACGCGGACAGCGTGAAGATCGTCTTGCCGTGCTGGACGGCGGACACCCGGCGCGTGGCGAAGGAGCGCCCGTCGCGGACCCGCTCGACCGTGTAGATCAGCGGAATCGCCGGGTCACCGGGACGGATGAAGTAGGCATGCAGCGAATGCACCGGCCGGTCGGGCGGAACGGTCCGCCCGGCCGCGACCAGCGCCTGGCCGGCCACCTGCCCGCCGAACACTCGCTGCACCTTCTCGTCCGGGCTCCGCCCGCGGAAGATATTGACCTCGATCTGCTCCAGGTCGAGGAGGTCGAGCAACTGGTCAAGCTGGTCCATCTGATTACTCACGAACGGGCCTCCATGGCAGCCTGAGACGGGAAGAGCACGGAAAGGAAACGAGACCGGGGACGGCTCTGTCCCGCTCGCGAACTGGCGGGCGAACCGGCCGGGTAAGTCCCGGAGCCCCCAGCGGAAGAGCGCAGCGGCGCCCACGACAGCATCAGGTGTTCCCGGGCCCGGGTGACGGCGACATACAGCAGCCGCCGCTCGGACTCGATCTCCTCAGCCGTTCGCGCGTACACGACCGGAATTATCCCTTCCACCAGGCCCGGAATGACGACCGCGTCCCATTCAAGGCCTTTCGCCGCGTGCATGCTCGCCAGCGTGACCGCGTTCGCGGCGGGGGCGTGGCCGGCCTCGGCCCGCTGGACGAGTTCGGCCGCGAAGTCCATGAGGGTAGCGTCCGGCCGCTCGGCGCCCAAATCGTCGGCCAGGGCGGCGATCGCGGCCAGTGACTCCCATTTGTCCCGGGCGGCGCCCCGGGACGGAGGCGCGGCGGGGGTCAGGCCGGCGCTGGACAGCACGTGCCGGACCGCGACGGACAGTCCGGAGCCGGAAGGCCCGGCACCCCCAGCGGAGCCGGAAGCCTCCGCGTCCGAGTCGTCTTCGGCCGCGCGGGCGGCGCCGCGCAGCAGGACGATCGCCTGCTTCACCTCCGGGCGCTCGTAGAACCGCTCGCCGCCGCGCACCACGTAACCGATTCCGGCCGCGTCCAGGGCCCGTTCGAACCGCTCTGAATGCGCGTTGATCCGCAGCAGGATGGCGATCTCGTCGGGGGCGACTCCCCGCCGCAGGAGCGACTGCACCGATGCCGCTGCCCCTCGGGCCTCGGCTTCCTCATCCGGGTAGACCGAGAGCGACGGTTCCGGTCCGGCGGGGCGCTGCGCCACGAGCGGCACGCCCGAGGACGACAGCCGGTTCGCCAGCGCCACCACCTGCGGGCTGGAGCGGTAGTCCCGCACCAGCCGGATCTCGGCCGCGCCGGGGTAGTCGGAGGCGAACGACCGCAGGTACTCCGGTGTCGCCCCGGTGAACGAGTAAATCGTCTGCTGCGGGTCTCCCACCACGCACAGCTCCGCGCGGCCGCCGAGCCACGCGTCGAGCAGCAGCTTCTGCAGGGGGTTGACGTCCTGGAACTCGTCTACGGTGAAATACCGGAACGCCGCGTGGACCTCGCGGGCGAAGGCCGGCTCGGTCAGCAGGATGGCCGCGGTCAGTTCCAGTACCGACTCGAAGTCGATGAGCTGCCGGTCCCGGCACATCTGCTCGTAGGCCTGGTACAGCTGCCCGACCGCCTCCACCCCGGCCACGGGCGTCCGCCCGGCCGTCTCGGCCAGGGGCACGTACGCGGAAGGGTGGGCCTGGCATACCTTGGCCCACTCGATCTCGGTCACGGCGTCCCCGATGGCGGTGCTGTCGAGACGCGGCAGCCGCAGGTCCCTGGCCGCCTCCCGCACCAGCGAGTGCTTGGATTCGACCAGCCGGGGCCGCCTGCCCCCGATGGCCCGGGGCCAGAAGTAGGTGAGCTGCCGCAGCGCCGCCGCGTGGAACGTGCTGGCCCGCACCGCTTCCGCGCCTCCGCCCAGGGCCCGGAGACGGCCGCGCAGTTCCCCGGCCGCCCGCACGGTGAACGTGAGCGCGAGCACATGCGACGGGTTGACGACCCCGGTCATGGCCGCGTAGGCGATACGGTGGGTAATCGCGCGCGTCTTCCCGGTGCCCGCCCCCGCGAGCACGCACACCGGCCCCCGGACAGCCAGCGCCGCGGCGCGCTGCTCGGGGTCGAGCGCCTCCAGTAGTTCGTCGGGATTCATCGCAGACCATCCTGCCGCACCGCTGGTCACGCGTGGTCCCGAACGAGCCCGGGAACGACTCGGCCCGTGATCTTGTTACACGAGACAGCAGGCCAAGACTGACCATAGGAGGCACGGTGCCGCTCACGATGTACACCACGACGTGGTGCGGGTTCTGCAAGAACCTGAAGAGGCAGCTCGCGCGCGCGGGCGTCGAGATCACCGAGGTCGACATCGAGCTCGACCCGGAGGCGGCCACGTTCGTCGAGACGGTCAACGGCGGCAACCAGACCGTGCCCACCCTTCGCTTCTCCGACGGCAGCACGATGGTCAACCCGTCGGCCAAGCAGGTCCAGGCCCGGCTGGCTGAGCTCGAAAGTACGGCCAGTCAGGGGTAAACCTCACAGATTATCCCGAACGGATAATCCCGACTCTCCCGCTACCAAGGGTAATTTCAGCGATTAGTTCGCGAAAACAGCAGTCGGCAGGGATAGTGGTAGTCGGCGCGGAATGACATGAGTGATTAAGCACCCGCGCCGGGGGAGAAACGCAGTACCGAGGGGGGAGCAGGGGTGGAGATGAACAACGACGACGTCGTGGTCCGCAAGGGTGAGAACGGCTGGGTCGTGGGAAACGAGAAGGTGTCGGATCTCACCAGCGCCATGGTGCTGGCCGATCTGTTCGCGGCCGAGAAAGCCAGGACCGCCGAGGCCTCCCGTCCGCCCGCGCCGCCGCGTTCCGGCAGCCGGGCGGGCGATCATGGTCCGGGCGGCCGCCAGAATCCCGCCGGGGAGGCGGAGCGCCTGGCGGTGACCGTCGCCCAGCTTGAGCACGCTCTCGCGTCCCGGGTCAAGGTGGAACAGGCCATCGGCGTCCTCGCCGAGCGGCACCGCCTGCGTCCCCGGGACTCCTTCGACCTGCTGCGGCGGGCGGCGCGGTCCCGTGGCGTGCGCGTGACCGACCTGGCGCAGGATGTCGTGGCCAGCGCGTCCAACCCGCTGCTGCGACTGCCCGAGGAACTGGCCCGGACCCTGCCCGAGCCGCGCCCGCGCGGCACCCGTTCGGTGCGCCGCTCGACCGGGCGGCACGCCCAGCGCGCCTGACTTCCGGCGCCCGGCTCTCGCGCGCCCTCGGCTCCGGTTACCGGTAGCCGAGGGTGGCGAGAACCTGATCGGCCATCGCGGCCTGGCCGCGGGCGTTCGGGTGGAACGACATGGCCGTTGACGAGGGGATCAGCCCTTCGACGTCCTTGACCTGCGACCCCTGGCACATATCGTGGCCGGTCGTCGCCCCGTAGGTGTCCACGTACGCAGTGCCGGTGGCGGACGCCGCCTGGGCGAGCATCGCGTTCAGCTTCAGTTCGGATGAGCGGAGGAAGGCGATGCTCGTGGTGCTGAACGGGGCGATCGGCCAGCAGCCGCCGCTGGCGGGAAACAGGTCCGGGTAACCGAGCAGCAGCACCCGGGCGTGCGGGGCCTTGCGATGAATCTCGTTCAGCGCGGCGATCATCTTCGGCTTCTCGGCCGAGATCTGCTGGTTCAGGTACCAGTAGTGGTCCTGGCACGGGCGGCCGAACGGGTTCATGCAGCCCTTCAGCACATGGCTGAAGTTCAGGTCGTCGCCGCCCAGGCTCATCATGACCAGCGAATCGTCCGCGGCGAGCGAGTTCAGCTGCGGCGGGTTGATGCCGTCCGCGGTCTGGGCCGCATGATTCAGGCTCACCACCCCGGCGCTCTGGCAGGCCGCGTTGGCGTACTGCTTCGCGTGCAGGGCATCGGCCACCCGGGACGCGTAGTTGACCGTGGACCGGAAGCAGCCCACCGGTTTCGCCGACGAGTCCAGCGGGAGCAGCAGTCCCGCGGTGTAGGAGTCCCCGAGGGCGACTACCGGGCCGTTCGGGGTGAACGCCGACTTCCGCGCGGACACCGCCTGCGGCTCTCCGATGCCCGGCTGGCTCGCTGCTGCCTGCTGGCTGCTGGCCCGGCCGCTGGCCTCAATCGCGGTCAGCGACCCGCTGCAGCCCACCAGGGACCCGAACATCGCGAGCAGGGTCACCAGCAGCGCCGCCCACCGGGTGCGGCTCCTCACAGCGGCGGGGGCAGGTCTCGACGTCTGATCATCGTTTATGAATATGTCATTCTCGCAGTTATCGCTAGGAGAATGACATATTCACCCGTGCGTCGTCTTCGGTTTGGCCGGCGCTAGCCCGGGCACCGGCTGACCCGGGACCACCTTGAGTTTCCCCGCCCCGGCGCCCGCGGACGGCGTTGTCGCGGTGGCCGGCGGGGCGGCCCCGGCCGCGACGGAGCCGACCTGTGAGCTGGACCACGGATTGGCGAAGCCCACCACCTTGTTGTCCCCGGCCGGCGAGTCCGGCTTGCCGTACGTGGACACCCGGACCGGTGTCCCGGTGGCGTACGCCTCGATCATCTTCCCCTTGCCGATCACCAGCCCGACGTGCCCGGGGGCCGACGGGGTCCCGTCCGACCCGGCGAAGAACACCAGGTCGCCGGGCTGCACCTGGGACTGCGGGATGTGCTTCTCGGTCTGCCATTCCTGCTGCGAGGTCCGCGCGATGCTGATCCCCGCCTGGCGGTAGGCCATCATGACCAGGCCCGAGCAGTCGAAGGAGTCCGGCCCGGTGGCGCCCCACACGTACGGCTTGCCCATCTGCTGCTGGGCGAAGTCGATGGCGGTGGCCGCCTTTGAGTTGGGGACGTTGTCGGAGGCGAGCACGACGTTGCCGGTGCAGGTCGACGACCCGGCGGACTGCTGGGCGGTGGTGACCGCGAATCCGCCCGAGGAGTAGCCGTTCGCGTAGTTCAGCACGTCCTGCACGTACCAGTCCGCGTGGTTGTAGGCGAAGATCGCGCCCTGGGGGTCGTTCTGCACCCCGTGGGCGATCAGGTACTTGGCCGCGGAGGCGATGGCGTCCGCGGGGTCGTACGGAGACGGGGGCTGCTTGCCGTCCTCGGCCGTCTTGAACTGGTCCCACGTGTTGCTCGAGGCGCCCCCGATACCGATCTGCATCGGCCCGGCGGCGCCGAATCCGTTCTGGCCGCTGCTGACGCCCGGCAGCTTCGACTGGCCGTTGTTGCTCTCCTCGGTGCCGATGCCCGCCAGGATCACCCACGGCACGTTGTACTGCTTGCCGACCTTCTTGTACCAGTACAGGTAGTTCGACGGAATGGACTTCCCGGACGCGCCCTCGGCCGGCTGCGCCTGCGTCGGGGCGGTGTTGCTGGAACTGCAGCCCGTGCCGCCGCTGCCGGCGAAGAGCATGCTCGTCCCCCCGAAGATCAGCATCGGCACCGCCATCAGCGCCAGCATCGACATCAGGGCCACGCCGATGATGACGGGCCCGATCACGCGGGGATTCACGAGTTGCCTGCCGAGGCGTACTCGATGTCGTTGACCTCCCAGTTGCCCGGTCCCGGAACGCAGGTAATCGCGTACTGGGTGGTATCCGTCTTCGGGCCCTGCGTGGAGGTCATTTTCTGGGCTATATTCACCAGGAACGTGATCGACCGGGACCCCGAGGAGAACGACCGGATCTGGGTGATCCCGCCGCTGCCCTGCGACACTTGCTTCTGCTGCGTACGCTGGCTCGCGGCCTGGCCGGACGCGTAGGAGGCCTTCAGCGTGCTCGCCAGCTGGCCGGTGACCACGCCGTTCATCTTGCCGATATACGTGCCGGGCGACTCGGTGTAGCTGTAAGTCCCGTAGTCGGCCGCGAACGCGAGGGTGGCGTGCGCGGCCGACGTGAGGTCAGGCTGGGAGAACGGCAGCCAGCTGTAGATGTTGGCCTTCCCCTTGTCCGAGGTGGTGCCCTCGGGCGGGGCCATCGTGCCGGCCCCGGGCGCGGCGGTCGAGGGGGCCGCGGCCGGCGCCGACGGAGCGCTGGCGCTGGGCGCCGCGGAGGCCGACTGGCCCGCCGGCTGGCTGCCCGGCCGGTCGCCGGTGGTGACGATGTAGATAGCGAACCCGGCGAGCACGATAACGATGACAGCGAACAGGCCTCGCTGCTGGCCCGGAGACAGATCCATGTCCGGCCTCCGCTACTTCGTCCGCCGCTGCCAGAACCGGGCCGGGGACGGGGCGTTCTTCGCGTCCCGCCCGGAGGCCACGTCTGGCCCCGAGTCCCGTGACCGCGCCGCGGACGCGGACGAGCCGCTCGCGCGCGTGGGCGGCGTGCTGCTGCCGCCGTTGCCTCCGCCGTTCCGGGAACGGCCGGGCGCGCCGGACCCGGCACCGGGGCTTCGTCCGCTGGACGGCGGCCGGGCCGGGGCCTGGCCGCGGGGAGCGCTGGTGCCCGCCGCGGAGCCCGCGCCGGACCAGCCGGCGCTGTTCTTGGCCCAGCCGGCCGAGGAACTCCCGCTTCCGGAGCCGCCGCGGAGGCGTTCCTTCTCCGGAAGCGGCAGCGGCGGGGCGGCGCGGCCCGAGCCGCTGCCGGATTCCGGCCACTGCTTGGACCGGCTGGAGCCGCCCGCCGACCCGGCGCCGGAGCCGCCGGGCGCCGGAGCCGGGCCGCCGTCCGCGCCGGAGCCCGCCACGCTGTCGTCGGACACGGGCACGCCATCGGGACGGAGCCGCGCCGGGGCGCGAGTGCCCTGCGCCGTGCCGTCGCCGGCCGCCGTGCCCGCCGCGGCACCGGCCGCCGATGCGCCGGCCGCCGCGCCGGCGTCCGGGGCGGCCCCGCTGCGCCGCGCCCAGCGCGAGGCCCGGTAAGCCGCCACCCCGGGCAGTGCCGTTCCGGCCGCGCCGGCGGCCGTGGAGGTCGCGCGACGGAAACTGGTGGAGGCTTCGCGATAGCTGAACTCGGCCCGTTCACTGGAGCCGATCATGCCGTAACCGACCGACGAGAACAGGTGCGAGAACGGCTTCCGGTAGATCCAGACCGCGACCGTGACCAGCGCGATCATCAAGATCTTGAGCGCCCAGGGCAGCACCGCGTCGGCCGTGCCCATGATGAGGGAGTAGCAGTACAGCAGCACGCTGAGCACCAGGGAGATCGCGACCTGCTTCAGCAGCACGCCGACCAGCATCTCGAACCAGCGCATCGCGACGACCCGCCCGAACCCGGGATTGATGCCGACGAGCAGGAAAAACGGCCCGACGATCAGGAGCAGCAGCCAGCCGAGCTTCAAGACGATCAGGGTGAGGGAGATCAGCAGCACCAGCAGCCCCGCCACCAGGGAGGCGAACAGCGCCGAGAACCCGATCTCCATCCGGGTCGTCCACTGGTTGCCCTGGAACAGGGGGTAGATCGCCGGCTGGTTGGCCTGCAGGGACTTCGCGATACCGACGTAGGTGTCCTTCTTGGCCGTGATCACCTGCTGGGTGGGCTGCTCATTGGCGGCGATGGCCTGCGCCCAGAGCAGCTGGCGCCCGTACTGATTCACCACAGTCTGCTTGCCGGTCGGCGAGGTCGCGAAGGCGGTGGATCCCAGTTCCCCTTCCAGCCACGGCTTGCAGACCAGAACCGACCACAGCTCGTTGGCGTTGTGGTCAACCATGCCGCTGGAGGAGGTGAACGCGTACCCCTGGGTGACACTCTGCTGGTCGCCGTTGTGCACCGGAAGGCAGTTGCCGCCGGAGGGAGCCGGGAGCCGGGCGAACCCGGCGTTCAGCACCTGGGTGACCCCGTTGGACACGTTGGCGCCGACCCCGGTGAAGGTCGACGGCTGGCCGATGAGCCAGATCGCCGCGACGGCGGCGACCACCATCCAGATGGTGCCCTCCATCGTGCGGCTGGCCCGCTTGCGGACCAGTCCCTGCCAGGCCAGGAAGCCCACGCCGATGAGCACGGCCACGGCCAGGTACGGGAAGAAGATCGCGTTGCCGATCGCGGTGATCAGAGTGTTGACCGACCCCTGCAGCCACTGCAGGATCCCGTTGCCCGCAGCCGACTGATAGACGGTGATCGTGACCCTGTCGAGGGATTTGGCCACGTCGAAGACCATGCTGGCCACGTTGTTGCCGATCAGCGAGGTCATGTCCGAGCACTGCAGCCCGTAGGCGTTCCAGTTCTGCCCGGCCACGCCGTAGTTGTCGTACAGCGTCTTCCCGCCGGAGGTCCTGGCCGTGCCGGGCGGGGCGACCATCGAGTCAACGCCGGTGGCGGCCTGCTCGGGCTGCTGAACCGACGGGGTGCAGACGTTGTTGATGTCGCCGACGGCGCCCGAGCCGGCTCCGCAGAAGCCCGCTAGTTCCCCGATGTCGCCGATGCCCGGCACCGAGCAGACGCCGCCGCCGGGCTGCACCTCTCGAACAGTCTGAGCGGACTGAGAGCTCTGCGCGGTCTGGGTCGTCGCGGCGGCATGGCTTGTCGCCGCGGCGGCGGGACGGGCGAAGAACAGCCCGGCGAGCGCGATGGTGATCATCGCGCCCAGCAACGTCGCGATCGTGGCCGGGCGCCGTTTGCGCCTGGCTCGGGTGCGGGGTTCGGCCATCTTCTTACAGGCTCCTCATGCGGAGGTCGTCACGGGGTGGGAGGGCGTCAGGGGGTTGTCGCCGCCGGCTCTGGTTGCTTTCGCCGGGCTCGCGTCGGGTTGGTATCGATCCAGTCCCGTAGTTCTTCGGATACGAGATCGACGCCGATGCGGCCCGCTCGGTCGTCGAGGTCACGGAAAACGCATTCGCCGTTCCCGAGAGCACGCAGGATGGCCTTGTGCTCATCGGACGGCTCCACGCCGAGCAGCGACAGCACGTTCGCCACCTCGGCCCGTTCCGACGAGCGGAACGCGAATACGCTGGACAGGCAGTTGGTCACCTGTTCGTTGAGCAGGTCGCCAGCGTTCTGCGAGATGAGGACGAGCGCGGTGTTCCGGGACCGCCCCATCCGGGACACCTCGGGGACCAGCTTGGCGCCTTCTGGCGTGGACGTGATCGCCCAGGCCTCGTCCAGGAAGATCGCCTTCGGCGCCGTGCGGTCGACATTGTTCATGAGCCGCCGCGCGAACTGCGATACCAGGTAGAGCAGCGCCACCGACAGCCGCTGCTCGTAGGAGTAGTCGTCCCGCTCGATGGCGCTGTCGGGCAGGGTCAGCCCGCCGAGCGTGAAGACGGTGGTCCAGCCCTCGGCCTCGATCTGCTGCCCGCCCGACGGGGCGAAGCACAGCCGGGCCAGGCGCATCTCGGAGATCGACCGCATCACCGCGCCGAGATTCTGCCAGGCCGGGTTCTCCGACTCCTCCAGGTGCCGGACAACCTTCCCCAGGCTCGGACGGGGCCCCGCGGCCACCGCGCCGACCGCCTGGACCATGGCGCTCTCGCGCTCCTCGCTCATCCTCGGCAGCAGCAGGCGCAGCGTCTCCGTCGCCATCGTCCGCCGCTCCGCCAGGTCGTCGCCGAACGCGAACGGGTCGAGCAGCCCGGCCGCCGCCGAGCCCAGCGGCAGGACCCGGGCCTTGCGGCCCGACTTGGTGAGGTACTCGACCAGCGGCTCGGCATCGCCCTTCGGGTCGATCACGGCGATCGTGGAGCCGCGCAGCGCCATCTGGTACATCAGCAGCATGGCCAGGGTGGTCTTGCCCCCGCCCGGCTCGCCGGTGATCGCCACCGCGGTCGGCCGGTTCCTGGCCGCCGCGAGCATCGGGTCGAAGTGGACCACGGACCGGGCCCGGCCGAGAGTCTCCCCGATATAGGGCCCGATCCAGCCGACGCCGTCGGCGACCCGGTCGCCGAGTTCCACGGTCGCGGTCGGCATGCCGCCCGCGATCGTGTAAAGCGGCTGGCGCTGCACGTACGACGACAGGCGGGTCCGCTCGCCGGGCAGCGACTCGGTCAGCAGTGAGAACTGGTCTCCCGTGGAGTTCACGATGTCGATGCCGATGTCCCGGTAATGCTCGGTCACCGCTTCGACCCGGCGGACGCACAGGTCCCGGCTCGGCGCGGTCACGATCAGCCGGTGCCAGCCGTACACGAACGGCAGGCGCTCCTTCGTGATGCCGTGCTCCAGCATCCGGGCCGCGGCGATCTGCTCCGCGAGCGCGATCGGCGCCTCCGCGCCCGCCTCCCGGATGTGCATGTCCATGTCCCGGGCGTGGGCCAGCCTCCGGCCCACGTCCTTGCTGGCCCGGGCGGGCGGGATCAGCTTCATCCGTGCGCTGACTTCCACCGGGAACGGCAGCGAGTCAGCATAGTGCAGCCACGGTTCCCCCTCGGGGAAGCTCATCACGTCGGGGAAGCGGGCGAAGGACAGGAAAGCCGAGTACGACTCCCCCGCCAGGTGCTCGAGGCGCAGCAGGGTCCGGCCGTTGTGGATCTGGCCCTCGTACAACTGCTCGATCTCCCCCGCGCCCCACTGGCGGCGGCGCGCGGCCGACGACGGCGGGTCGCCAAGCGATCCCATCAGCGTGTGCCGCACCAGCCACGCCACCTCGTCCGATGTCGCGTGCCGCGCGGCCAGGGCGCTGGCGGTGAGCGCCCGGCCGAGCCGTTCGGCCTGTTCGGTCCAGCGCTCGATCTCCCCGGACCCGACCGACTCGTCCTCTATGCCCAGGGTCCGCTCGCTCGCCTTGTAGGAGTTGACGAAGCCCGAGAACAGGCCGCCGCTGGCGAGCGGGCCGCGCATGCCCCGCTGGCCCAGCCGGACCCCCAGGTAGATCTCCTTCGACCAGAAGTCCTTGGCCCACACGTGCTGGTAGATCTGCTCCAGGTGCTCCCGCCAGCCGGCCCCGCCGTCCGAAGTGGCGTCCAGGCCCATCGCCCACTCCACGGCCGGGTACGGCCGGTGGGCGATCCGCAGGTGCACCTCGGCGTCCTGCATGCGGATCGCGGCCAGCGCCACGGTGATGTTCGTGGCGAGCGCCTCGCGTTCCTCGGCCGTCGTGAACTCATACGACACCGACGGGATGCGGTAATAGGCCCAGGCGTGGTTTTCGGTCAGCAGGATCCGGTCGTCGAAGTAGCGGATGGCCAGCCTGCTTCGGCCCTTCGACTTCGCGCTCACCACTGCGTCTCCTGACTGCTCGGTACGGGGGTGTGACCACGATCCGTTCGGTCAATCATTTCTTGATCCTCACTGGAGCCGCGGCCATTCCGGCGACTAGCACTCCCGCGAGCGCCGTGTAGGCGACGCGGGTCTGCGGGCGGAGGCTGGAGGGCCCGGCCACGGCCACGGGCAGCATCTCGTCCCAGGGAACCCTGACGATGGCGCGGTAGCGGCCCCGCGCCACCGACTCGGCGGCCTCGACATCGGCCAGGCTGCGGCGGCTCACTCCGTTGACCAGCGTCACCGAGTGCGCCACCAGTTCGCCGAAGCCATGGGCGTCCAGCCATTCCCGGGTATCGGCCAGCGCTCCCGCCGCCTCGACGCTGGCCGGGACCACGATCACCAGCTGGTCGGCCACCTTCAGCAGCCGGGTCAGGCCCTGCGCGCCGGGGTCCAGCATGGTCAGCGGGTAGTGCCGTCCGAGCTGGACCGCCATCTTCAGTTCGTCCCCGTCCGCGAGGGAGTCCTGGGAGGCGATGACATCCAGCCGGGCGCGGGAGTCCCTGGCGTTCGGGTTGAGGCCGTCCGGCCGGGGATTCGTCTGGCGCTGAGGCGACTGTCCCCGGAGGACCTCCTCCAGCCCGGCCGCCGGAGCGTGGAATCGCGCGAGCCCGCCGTCGTTCAGGTCGACCGCCGCGACCGGCTCCTCCCGGAGGCTGGCCAGGATGTGGCCGGTCATCAGCGTGGTCACCGTCTGCCCGGCTCCGCTGGTGCAGCCCAGCATGAGAACCCGCTTGGCCGCCTTCAGGGGAAGACGCGCGCGGGCCCGGTCCAGGGCCTCCTGGTCCCGGGCGCCGGGTCCCTGCGTCTTGCCGGCGACGACCTTGACCGTGCCTCGCCAGGACAGGTTCCGGTCCCGGCTCTTGCCGGACAGTGCCCGCTCGATCGTGGGCGCGCCCGCCGGGACCTTCGTTCTGGTAACGGGAGCCCCTCCGGTCCCGGGACGCGGGGCGCCGGTCCCGTTCGCCGGGGCCGCGGGCTCAGGGCCCGGAGGGCTGGTCTCGGGGCGCGACGGGGCGGATGCCGACGGGGACGTGCCCAGAAGCGGCCCGTCCGAGATCACGGCCAGAGCGCTCGCGATCGGATTGATACGCCTCCGCGGCGGCTCCTGGCCGGTGTCGTCCTTGTCGCTGGACCGGGCCTCCGCGGGCTTGCAGTCCCTCTCCGGCTCCTGATCCCTCTCCCGCCACTGCTCCGCCTTCTGGTCCGTCTTCGCCGCCGGGACCACCGGTCCGGCCGGAGCAACGGAACGGCTCGGAACCACTGGCCCCTCGGGAACGGACGGCTTCAGCGGCACCACCGGACCGGACGAGCGCTCCGGGTCAGCACCAGTCCGGCCGGCCGGCTGGGCCGGCTGGGCCGGCCTCGCCGACGGCTGAGGCTCCGCACTCGGCTCAGAATCCGCGGAGGCCTCGGACTCGGCGCTCGGCTCGGGCTCGGCGCTCGGCTCGGGAACCGCGGGCGGTTCAGGGGTCTCGGGCGGTTCAGGGGCCGCGGGGGTCTTCGGGGACGCGGGGGTCTTCGGGAACGCCGACGGCGGGAGAGCCGCTGACTGCCCGGAAGGTGCCGACGGCTCCGGGTCGGCGGCTGGGGCGACCGGACGCGGTCCGGTCGACGGGAAGGGCCAGGTACGGGCCAGCGCGGTCCTCGACGCCGATGGCCGCTCCGGGGCCTCGTCGTGCGCCACCTCAAGCCGGGCTGCCGCCCCGCCGCCCCGCGCCCGGACCGGCGCGGGCTCCTGCCCGGCGGGCTCCCGCGCGGGCGCCCGCCCCGGCGTGTCCACCCGGGTCGGTTTCTCGGCGGCCGGAGCCGCGTCCGTCCGGGTCGGCTTCTCCTCGCGAACCGGCACGGCGTCCGTCCGGGTCGGCTTCTCCTCCCGGGCAGGTGCCGGCGCGTCCGTCCTGGTCGGCTTCTCCTCGCGGGCAGGTGCTGGCGCGTCCGTCCTGGCCGACGTGTCAGCCGGGGCACTGGCCCCGGCGGGAACACCGGTGGGATTCACGTCGGGTGTGGCGTGCGGAGCCAGGATGACGGGGACGGGGGCAGCGGCCTGGCCGAGCGGCGCGGGCGCCGCGGGCCGGCGCGCGATACCGGGCAGAGCTCCGGCCGGAGCGGTCGGCCAGGACGGCGGGCCGGAAGGCGCCGAGGCGGTGGGCCGGGGCGCCGGGCCGGAAGACGCGGGATCCACGGACGGCCAGGGAGCCGGGGCGGATCCAGACGCGGGCGCGGGCGCGACGGACGGCGGCTGAGCCGGCCACGGGCCCGGCTGCACGCGGGAGAAGAGAGCGGGGACCGCGGGAGCGGGTTCGCTGGACGCGGGCGCGGGCGGCAGGGTCGGCGCCCGGCCGACAGGCCTTCCGGCCAGCGTCTCCGGGTCCGGTCCGGTACCGGGCAGGGCGGGCCGGTCTTCCCCGCCGCGAGTGCGGCCGCCGGGCCGGAAGACAGCCGGGCGCAAGCGCGTCGGCCGTCCCGTACCGGAGCGGCTCTTGCCGCCTGCCCGCGACCGGGCGGGTCCGGACTTGCCCGGTGCGTCCGCCGCGGCCGGCCCGTTCGCCGCGACCGGGGCGGCGGCACCCGCCTGGGCGGGCGCCTCGGGCCCGCGGGGGGCGACCGATTCCGTGTCCGGCGATTCCGTGTCCGGCAGAACGATGGAGACGCCGGCGTCCGGTACCGCACCGGAAGCGCCCGCCCCGACGGCCGGCTTGTGCCGGCGGGTGAGCTCGTCCCGGCGGACGAGACGGCCGCGCATCCGCGGCGCGGTCGCTGCGGCCTTCGCGGGCTCCGCCGCCTCCTGCTCCTCCGGCTTGGGCGCCCGGCGGCTGTGCCACACCCGGGCGTTTACGGCCACCTGGTCTTTCTCTTCGAGCGGCGCCAGGCGGCACCACGTCCGCGGCTCAGCCAGGTAGCGAACCTGCGATTCCACCAGTTCCGGAAGTCGTTTTCCTTCAATTACCGGCCTGGTGGTGAGCCAGGTCAGCACGCCAGGAGGAAGCACATACAGCCACACAAGCGTGTGACTAAGAGGAACCCCGATCATATACAGAATGAATATGTAGGGTATTGTTATCCCGGCAAATACGATTATCAGGTTGATCGGCAGAGGCGCGGGCAGCCGTACATCGTACAGCTTGTACAGCCGCTTCTCGATCCGCCAGATGTTCGTATAAGTGGGCAGGTCCACCTGTATGCGCTCCTCCGCGACGAAGTGCTAGTGCAC
>Ga0131853_10011938_pt1 | contig 15895 bp, 7 predicted proteins | sample TergutLab28metaG_FD_92764 | JGI IMG/M metagenome (GOLD analysis project Ga0131853, IMG submission 92764) | Labiotermes labralis P1 segment gut microbial communities from Petit-Saut dam, French Guiana - Lab288 P1 (version 2) (version 2) | ecosystem: Host-associated > Arthropoda: Insects >...
AATTGACCTCACGAGGCTCACGAGGCTGAGTGGACCCCGTTCCAGACCCACTACTACTCAGAAAATCTGGTAGCGCCGGGGATCGAACCCGGGACCTCTGTATCTGTAGCCAGAAACTCTGAATGACACTACAACACTACATCAAAGTACAGTAACCCGGATACTTGTACAGTACAATAAAAAAAATTAGTACAATAATCAATGGTTCATAAGCTTCTATCAAAGAACTACCACAAGGAAAGCCTGATCACCTCCCACTGCCGCATATTTTCTTCCTTCTATTACCCAAACAATCAATTTGGAATACGAACTTATAAGGGCAACCAAATGATCCCTCATATAACCCTAATCATTTCACATATTAAATTTGGCACCAAACAACTTAATCACGCTTATCCGGCAAAAATAATTAGCAGTAGGGTCCACATCTTGTAAACTTACTTTTTCTCCACTCCCCGTATGTCTGCCGCTGCCACAGGTTCAACAAAGAATCCTTACCGTCGCTTTACCAAGCTACACCACGCTTCCCCTATATCCACCTAGCAACAATTTTCTGCATTTTCAAATTGTTTGCTGTTGTGAATGATAGGTGATCCGGCCTTCCCGTTTGCCCGACTGAGGGACGTACCCCGCCGTTCCTCACAATGCTAGCAGCATATATGAAATATATAAAATGAAATAAAATTTTCTCCGCGGGACACTACACTATTGTCAGACTTTAATGAAATTTTACTTTTCTCGACAGATTTAAAAAAAATCATCAATATCAAATTTAATTAAAATCGTCTAGTGGCAGCCGAGTTGTTCCATGCGGATGGAAGCACGGGCGGTCAGACAGACAGACATGACGAAGCTGATAGTCATTTTTCGCAATTTTTCCAACGCGTCTAAAAATTCTTTGTATTTACTTTTGTCTAATAGTGCACGATATTTGGAGTTGAATATGAATACGCCATTAAACAAGACACAACGTTAAATTTCACTCTGAGATCAAGAGATTTAAGTGCTGAAAGAGGTACGGAAAAGCTAGTGTAAACTGTGGGCTCACAAACCATCAGCCTACAGAACACGTGTTGAAATACTCAGGAATGGCAATAACTATAATGAAGATTTCTCTTATTTGCTGAAACTTTAGTCCGTAATCTTTCATTAACTTAGGATCTAAAAATTTCCCACTTTTTATCAAGGCTGATGTTTTTCAGGTACCACACTGCTGACCACACAGTAATGGCACACTGCAGGCTATTCACGCCTGCCAATTATCATGAAGTTCCGTGAAACTATATGCTCTTTTTCGATGCTTTCCCGTTGGCCTTTACCTGCACTGTCCATTGAAAATTCCCAGCCGTATTAGACCTACATAGGGGGATAACGACTCATGTAGAGTATGGCATAATCAGTCCATATCAGGGGCCGGTTTAAGGCTCTTGTAGTCTATGCAGCTGCATTTGGGCCCCCTCGTTCTTTGGGGGGGGGAGGGGGAAGCTGTTTGTGTTTCAGATTGTGTCAAGAAATGATGTTGTATAAATCCTTAGACTGTTTGTCTGCATTATTAATACAGGACTAGGCGTTTTCAGCGCGCAGCGAAAATGTCGGAAACCGGCGTTCTCTATATATTGACGAAGATACGGATTGGATGCCCGAGGAATCGTAGTTCGTTTACCAAAAGAAGCAAGGAAGTTCCAGTTCCTCTGAAGGATTCATACGCGGTCTAGGGCTCACTTAACCTCTTTTCCAATGGGAATAGGGCCTTTTTCCTTGGGAATAAAGCGGTTGAGATGCTAGGGAAGCTATTCACGTTCATATACTGCCGAGATTATGATTATGTGGAGCTATTCCTCCACTTCCCCATATGCTTTTTTTGGCGTGGTGCTTAACTCTGCACAGAGCAACTTTACTTCCTTCTAGATGCAAATCCTAAGAGAAGGCAGGCGAACCTGTGGTACTCGTACCATAGTGGTACATGAGAAAATTTTGACTCGCGACACTTGCTGCTGTTCCAGGTTCTTTTTGACCAAACAAGCTTGCTTTATGATGAAAAACATACATAACACTTATAAGTCCGTTTACAAACCCGGCAGTAAACAGCCAATTAAAGAATCCAAAGGAGGAAGAGATGAACAAAATCTTACTGAGCCTACCCCCTTCCCGAACAATGGGATTCTAGAAGGTGCCAGGAAACATCAGTACAAATTCGAGTTACATTAGAACTGAGCGGCTAGCATTGGGTTGCTGTGCTCACTCTTGTTTCTACGTAAGTGCACTTCCAATATTGTTGGATGCTTAAAATGTGACGACAACTGTCGACGTAGTGATGTAGTAACGAGAACCTTTCGAAGCGACAAATTTTGACACTTTATTTATTTCACAGGTCCAGTCATACAAAACACCACCATGCAACTAAACTAGATTACTAGTTTCGGCTAAATATAGGTCATCATCAGGCATTTTCAAGGACCATTATTAGTTAAAACTTTAACTGCAATTAGGAATGAGATCCGATTCTTCACAACACACGTCATAAAATTGGTAAAATAATAGTAAAGTGCAAAGGATGTTTAAACACTGTATAAATAAACATTATGTGGGCACATGTATAAAATGCTTATAAAAGTATGTTTATACATATGCTCCCATAATATTTGCTAATACGTTGTCTAAACATATTTAGCACTTGACTATTATTTTACAAATTTTATGACATGTATTGTGAAGAATGAGATCTCATTCCTGTTTGCAGCTAAAGTTTTGACTAAAAATAGTTCTTAAAATAGAAGAGGGCTGATGATGGCTCCTAATAAGACGAAATTAGTAGCCTCGTTGAGTTCCATACCGATGTTGTGTATGACTGTACCTGTGATATAAATTATTTGATTAATAAGCACAACGAAGATGAATCGTCTTAAAAGTATAGACACTATTGTTAATTCGACTAACGTATGTCTTGGATTCTAAGACGCAACTTTCCTGCCATTTTAAAATTTGGTTGTGGTGAAGATATTGTGTAATTTTATTTCTGTGCGTGCTTTAAAAAGACAAAATTTCGAAATTTATTAATCGAGGAGAATTCAATGTAAATAGCATTACTTACTTATTTATTCCATGCAGCAGAGTCCTCCTTGAGAAGCTAACCGGTTCTCAGCTAGTCAAGTAATTCCCCGCGTTGTTTGGAAACCGAATGTTCAATACCGCGTTTACAAGAGCCCATCACTTGCCCTATCCTGAGCCAGATCAATCCAGTCCATTCCCCATCCTATTTTCTGAAAATTCATCTTAATATTATCCTCCCATCTACGTCTGGGTCTTCAAAGTGGTATCTTTCCCTCGAGCTTACCCACCAAAACCCTGTACGCACCTCTACTAATAGAAATGCTTTCGTCGGCGTAGCCGAGGTTCTGTTATTCCTCTATTTGCTGAGTGTTTAGATGAAATTCGTTTGCTTCTGGCGAATAAAAAACTCTCAGTTAAAGAATTAAATGTGGTGTGGCTTTTTAGATTTACATTTTCTTTGTGTGTGTTTCCTTGAATTTAAATGAGTTTAACCCAAATTAGAGATGTTTTAAAAAAACCGATATACTCGTATGTGTGTGACAACAGCCTTTGAAACCAAACTGAAATCTTGTAAAAGAGATGCCAGTAACGACACTTCCAAACATTCCCGATTCCTACAAACTCACACGACTGAGCTTAAAGCTAAATAAAAACTCAGACATTCAGCGCTTTTAAACTCAATCTTCATACACCATTGATCGAATTTCTCACTTCAAGATTTACCCCTTCTAAGTAATTTTAAGAAACTGCACAACCTATGGAATGGCCAGACCCTGTAACATTCAGGACAGTGGATTTGTGAGCCTTGCAATGAACTGATAGGAATCATTTTGATATGCGGTTTATTAATTTAAAAACAGCTCAACTTGGAGACAAAAGTTTGTCAAATTGAAAGCTGAACCGGATAGTGTTGAAAGAGACTGGTTAGTAGGACTGTTTGCCCATTTTCAGAAAATGAAGTTCTACAATTATGGTATTGCATTTCTGCAAATTGTGACTTTTTAAAAAATATAGCAATGACAGCATAATCAGAGCTTCTAAGTATACATGTGAGTCGTAGTTTCCGCAACTTTGTCAATTGTTAACGTTATTCACTCCGTGCATTTTGTCTAAATTTGGCATTTATAAAGCCAACATGTGCACACCCAACATAAACAGTAACACAATGTCTTGTTTTTTCTTACGCGTTTCGGCAGAACTCCTAGACTCCCTGAAGATGGCGGATTTTCGCTTAAACATGTAGGAGTAAACAAGATATTGTATAGTTGTGTATGTTAGATGTGGATATGTTGGTTTTACGTATAAATGACAAACTTTGTCAAGTCTGAGTGTTGCTTTAAGGGAGAATATGGTGCTGCATGCATAGCTCTCAAAACACCAACTAGAAACCCAATACAAAATATTTTTCGTCCCTGCTGCAGCATAAAGGTCTCACTGATAGTAAAATACGATTACTTTATTTTTTTCTCCCTTATCTCTTATCGCGACTATATTTTTACTATCAGAGTGCTTTTGTTTTGTTGCCTCTAAGGTATTATTGATAACTAATGACATTTTCAAATTATCTGATATAAAACAGTATAGGTTTGTTTTTAATTATTTGATAGTCTACCTGAAATATTTACATTGATTCTACTATCACAATGCTATAATTTTTATTTGGAAAACAAAATTAACACAAGGAAACAAAGGGATAATATAAAAAAAATTAACATAGGTTGCTGGATATGGTACAACTACTGCTTCTAGCTGCCAGCATCGGGCTGAGTCGTCACCACAGTGGCGGTTAGTCCGTAAGGAATTTGAAGGCGCAAAAAGTGTGTAATGGCACAATATTATCAGGAAAACATTTATTATTACATGCTTATGAAAAAACAACGTTCCTTGGCTGTAAAAAAGAAGGGGTTGAATTTACTCCGAAGTACCAACAGTCCCCAGTGAGGCAGCAGTTCAATTTAAGCGAGTGCAGTTTCCACTCCGCCCTGCACCTGCTACGTTCATCAACAAATTACACGAGCAGTACCTTATGGATCCTTAAACTAACTGCTTTCTCATGGACGATTATATGTAGCGTGTTCCCCTTTTGGAAATTCTGAATAAATATAAACACTGTATATGCCGCTACAGGACATAGTAAACTACAGTGCGTGAAGAGACGTTACATTAAATGCAACCTAACGTCACATATCGATAGAATGAACATTGTGCAAGTCGTGCAATAAAGTTACGTTATCATCATCATCATCATCATAAACATCAAGGATTGGACCCTTTGATCCGTTCCGTCTCCAAAGTTACAACTGCTCTCTCCAACGTTTCTTCGGTCTTCCAATTGTTCTCCTTCATTGTGGTCTGTAGTAGTACGATTTCAAAGGGATTCGGTTTTGTGGCATTCTTTGCAGTGTTGAAATCAGTTCTGTCTATATTCATCTATCTTGTCTAGTATGCCTGTAATATGTAGTTCGCGGCGTATGTAGTCGTTTGTCTTGTGGTCATAAAGGGTGTAGCCTGCCAGAGGTCTCAATAATAAGTTGTTAAAGTGCGTATTTTAATTTTTGTGTTTTTGGTCATAATGTAACTAAGACCAGTTCGGTGATGGAGTGTCTTAGCTTTCTTAAAGTAAATTAGACGTGTTACTGGAAGCCTAAACAGGCTCCCTAAAAATGCTGTCAAGTATTTTGTCCCCTCTCCTGTCATAATGTTAATAATAATAATAATAATAATAATAATTGAATTATTGTATTGAATTTATTCATTGGATCTGCAATTTGAGAAAATAATTCGTAACAGCTTCAGTTTTTGCCTATTGTTCTCCGTATTGCATTTCTCGATGATATTATTATTACTGTTATATCATGTAATAAGTGTAATATATTAATTATTATAGTACAGTTTAACGTTTTTATAACGGTATGGAAAAGAACAAATAAACTCTGTAGTTATAAACGAGTGTTGCTCTCAGCGAGGTGTGCGGTAGAAGTAAAGGAAAATACTGCAAGCACAGTGCAGGCCCTTACGCATATTAAATGTTTACGCTATGGTGTATTTTAAAATTAAATTGCAATTAAAATTTAGAAAGAATAACAATTATTCTTCTGCCATCGTAAATCGCCATACAAGCTCACGCTAAAAAATAAGTTAACTTACAAATAAAATTTAGGATAAACAAAAACTTGTCATAAGAAGAGGTACATTGGCACTTCTGACTTGCTTCAATCACCCAAGCGGCGATGCATCGACGTCACTTCTTTCAGGATTTCGAAATCTTTTTATTCTCCATCTGTTCCGTTCAAACGTACTAATAATTTTAGCTCTGTTTTTCCAAATCGCATGGATCGTGGAATTTACGAGACAAAATTCCCGACACACGTCAGATTTCTTTCTTTCTGTTTTCTATTTGTTGTATCGTTTTAAGTTTTCCTTCAACGTTCAGAACTTTTATTCATGGCTGTAACCATGTTAATCACTTTACCAGTATCCTGTTAACTGTAGCAATAGGGACATAAGGGAAACTTTACGCCCAATGTGAATTACCATTACTACAGTCATTTTCCACGCCTGGAATTTATGTAGTTACCTGAAAGCGTAAAGGGCTTGCTTCTCAAGGACGAGGAGATGGTTGAATTCTCAAAACAGCCTACTTCTTGGAAAAATATGTTAGAACGGATGATTGGCAATGTTGTTGTATCCGAGGTGGATGCTCTTACGTATGTCGTACCAAGCAAGGCAGAAAAACACAGGTCCTCTGGGGAATTACTTGGCACTTATACTAATAATGAATAATGGTAACGGAATATTCCAGGACCTTGTTTTGCTACACAAAATTAGCATAGACACGCGAAATGGTTTTTTCCTAATATTAGCAACAATTTGGGCTCCTGCCCTCAAAACGTTTCGTTAGCTTTGTCCTGGGACATATTCCATAATATGTGTCACTTGAAAGACTTTTGTTGAAACAAATCACTTATATACCAAGAATACTAATTTTAAATTTATTATTTTGCGTGGTGCGTAGTTCAGTGCCACACTTAAGTGGTAGGTCATACTGATTCCTGATAGTCTCTTATATTGCACTGACCTTATCAGATTTTAAGGCTGGATAGTATAGCCGGTTACTCATTAGGTTAGGGGCTGGTTGTCCGAGGAACTGTGATTAAGCTCCTGACAGCTAAAAGGAATTTGTCTCTTTTCCAAAGCGTCTACACCGGTTCTGGGACGCATCCAGCCTCCTACTTTATGCGTATCTAGGACCCTTTCCCAAGTTAAAGCGGCCGGGGCGTAAACCTTGCCCCTCACGCGCCTAGTACTGGGGTTAAGAATGAGTGGAGATATAACTCTTTCCCCCCTATACGTATTCAGGGCATCCACAGGGACAACTGTATCTTTCACTTGCACGTTATCTGACTTATACCCGCGCCTACACTATACTATGTCAGTTTGCCTTTTCTACGAGTATTAGTATTCAAAATGCTCCATTTTAATATTATGAATTTTATCACGTGTTCAGCGTATTTATCTTCTCATGTGTCTGTTACTACGTGGGAAAGTCAGTAAGTCACAAACAGAAATCAAAATTCAAGTAAAAGTTATGGCCAAAATAAGTAATTTATTTTGTTACTGTACCTTCCGAAACATTAATATACTTGGCCCATCACTTTACCAACTTGAAATGCACCTGCCTAAAACTGCGTAGGCTAATGTAGTAGTCACACGTGTACCTCATATGCAAGGTCCACATCGCCGGAAAAACTGTTACCAAGATATTTTCCAGTGGACCGAAGAGATTGCAATAGCTTGGGACAAGATGCGTGCGGTAAGACGGGTGATTAATAAGGTCCCACTTAAGTTCCAGAATTCTCTCCTGGGTTTCAGAAGCTCGATGAGATCTGGCATTTTTACGCGGTCAAGTAATCCTCTGCTTAGTAGACCGAGTCGTTTTCTGCGAACTGAAACAGCAAGGGTCTGCAGAAATGTGCAGTACGTGCCACTGAAAATGTCCACAGATTTTTGAAAACGAACAAACAATACACCTTGAAAGTCACAAAAAGTCAGCATTACTCTTCCAACTGATGACAGCACTTCATATATTTTGTTTACAAGTGAACTGGGATGCTACCATTACCTGGACTCTGTTTTGATTCGGTTTGGAAGTGAAGGACCCAAGACTCATTTGTTGAGTATGTTTTCGTCCTCAGCCTGGTGGCGAGGAAATTGTTCCAGTTCCAGTCCCATTCATGTCATTTTGTGCTCGTGATTCAGTTCTATGGCAAACACTTGGTGCAAATTTTCGAAAGTGCAGACAATTCAGCATTAGGCTGTAGGCCACCTCACCCGAACACACAATAGCGTCCGCTGTGTCGCCCATAATTACCCGTCTATCAGCTCGGACCACTGATTCCACGTGACTCACAGTCTATCTGTTGGAGATTTCCACCGGGGAACACGGTTTGTTGTTGCCTAACAGTTTCGAACGTCTTGCAAGAATTTCTCAACTCAACTGGAAACAGCCTTAACCGACAAAATATTCTCACCATACACAGGAAGCATGACTTATGCATATCCTTGGCCGAGAGTCCTTTCTCCTGGGGAGGAGGGGGGACACAGCTAGTTGCTCTGCCACATAACCTACAGCACGATCGCAAACATTAACCACTTCCAACAAACACGTCGTTTACACATGCGTGATCGACTGAGAAGAATCCACCGTGGAATGAGCTGCCATACATCAGACCGGCTCAGTACCTACGCAGTCATCCACCCAACTTAACGTCGTAGATAGTTCAGAGACCGGCAACGTTAGTTGAGACGACGTAATTCGAGACAGATTTTCCTATAAATGCAATGTTAAAATAAGGGGAAAGGTTCCTGACTATTTCTTTTTTTTGGGGGGGGGGGGCCGGTATGTTCAAACGGGTAAAATTTTAGAAAAAATATGAAACAGCAAAAAAAAGACAATTTAAGGCATAGAAACTTCCTCTTGAACTGTAGGCGAATCATTTGCATCATCGTGTTCAGTGCCAAACAGGACATGGCAATAAATGAGTCCCTGAAGATATCTTTAAAAAATCGAGCACTGAGGGCTGGCGAGACATAGCTACGTTTCTTTGCTTCCGGACCTCGTAATAGCAAGCAAGCAACTTCATAATTCATTGTGTAGTTCTGCTCGCTGCTTGTTCGAATCATTGTCTTCAACCACCTTGGTACCAGCTCCAGTCAGTCCAAGTCGCTCAGTCAACACTGTAACCGACATGATCCTCTCCTTAGGTTGAGGCTCAGGTTCCTCAGCTTCTTCCGAGACACTTTAGCTTCTCAATTTCAGCATGATGGTCGAGCGTGAGATCCATATCATGGTATTACAGCAAAATGAACACATCTTGAGCACTGTATTGTACGTACTAAATTGTGTGCTTGGTTGTATACTGAGTCCGGAGGCATACGAGTTAATTTCGGAATAACGTAAGTCAAGACAACGTAACACGGTCGGCTGTATTGTGCTGCATTCATTTGTGACTGACTCAGCGTCGTATTACCTTTGCTTGTAGTGTGAATCCCACTAACTGTTTTTTTTTGGGGGGTGCGTGGAGGCGGTGGTGTTTTTTTTGTGTCATTTTATACTAGGTTTTGCATTTAAATTTGGATCCAATTAAATGGATCCGTTATCTCATGCTACACACATGCTGAAAAACCCCAACGGTTATCAAAAACACAAATCCTTTCATAATGAACACGTCGGGCTAATGTATAGACCAATAAATGATCAATAAATAAAGATAGTAGTGGTTGCGCTTGACGGTAAATAAAAAAGGAGGATTATTTGAAACCGTCGTTGGTTATTTTGAGAATCTTATAAAAAGCATAAATACGTACACTGTGCGGGCAAAATGCAAAGTCAGGTAACTGTCATAGCAGGTGTTAGGGTATATCTAGTCAACACTGACGCTTTTCCTCCCACTACATGACACTCTGCATTCCGCCTCTACACAATATTCATTACAAACAGCCGTTTCCAATAAGTAAATAATACCGTCATGTATGCGGAACAATGATTGGTTGAAATGCTTTTTACGTCACGAGATGGACTGTGGGCTGGGAGGGAGGCGTGCGAATTATAAAGCAGGACCTTGTATAAGAAGGCAGGTAGTTTGCTGCTGAAGAAGTTTCTTAACCTTTATTCACCACATGGGTGGCCGTTCTGAAGACTTAGAACGAGGAAGGCGACTGCAAGTGTGTGGAAACCAATCGGTCTCACAAGCAAGACATCCGGGGACATTGATATCTGTTATCTTAATATTCCGAGTATTGTTTAATCGAAATGTACACGGCATAAAATAGTTCTGTTATAATTTCTGAAACTTAAAGAGTAATTATATTTGTTTTAAAAATGGAAATGAAATTTGAAAGAGTAGTAAATGCCGCAGTTTTACAAAGTCATCGATGGAAAGCTACGGTAAGATGATAATTTAAGGAGACTGAAGTAACTTTAGTTGTAGATGATAGCAGAATGGACCATAGCAAGACTTGGTGTGAGGGTGTGGATAATAGAAAATTCAATAGTAGAGTGCTCTTGTGAACACGGTAATGAACAGTCGCGTACCACGACAGGGGAGGAATTTATCCACCAGCTCAGCGTCTCTTAATATAAAAAAGGACTCTGCTCCCTAGACTTATTTAAGATTATAATTTAAGTAATTTCAAGAAGCATAATATTTTGGAGATCTGAGTCTAGATGTGAGGACAAAAACATTGAATCTTAAAATATACAGGTTCTGCAGATATTGATTGGATTCGTCTGGCTCGGGATATGGTCCAGTGTTGGGCTTCTGTGAACACGATAAGGCGGTAATCGCAGGGAATTGTACGACTAGCTAAGCTACTGTTTTTTGGTTTCTAAAGGACTGTGCTCCGCAGATTTTAACTAATTTGTGGGTGTAGATGATAATTTAAATACATTGAAGGAAATATTTCTGGTAGTATAGCTAGCCATAGACGGCAGGATAATATTAAAACTAATATTAAGTTTACAGCGTATGAGAATGTGGACTGGATACGTCTGGCATTGGGCAGGATCCAGGGGTGGGTTCTTACGAACACGATACCTTTGGTATCCATTATAGTCGAAAAAGTTCTTGTCTAGCTGAGCGACTCTTAGATTCTCAAAAAGGTCCCTGCTCAATGAAGTTGTTTAGTTAATATGCCAATTTAAATAGAAATGTCGAAAATATAAATCGAACGCAATGAAATTTAGAGAACCATAAGCAGCAGGTGACTTCTTGACCAACTGTGCAACTATAAGCGTCTCAGCAAGGATGTTCCTTTCAGTCATTTTCTCCTTTCCTTTGCAATATGGTAATACCGAGGAGTACCTTTTCACTCCCTTCTACTAGTTTAATTACGAATGCAACAAAGAACAATACACAGTGGGTATTTAAGTACGTCGTTATTTTACAAAGCTTGCTGGCCTTGATCATTGTTCTAGTCTTTTACTGTTACTGTTTTTGTCTTGGTGCCACAGTTTCATAATCGAAGTTACAGTATTGAAGACTTACAGGTCAAACATGGTGGACATGTATTTTTCTATTCCTTCTCAGATATTCTAGTCTAATACAGATACAAAGGATATTTAATTTAGCGTTTCTTTAACTTATTTAGGGTAAGACACTGAAACGTTTTCCTCGTCCTTCAGAAAAGGAGCCTGAAATTATTTTCAAACATTACTGGAGCAAATCAACCTGAACATATACGTCATTTACTGTGTTTATATTTTTAATTGCGGTAAGTGACGGCATTATTCACTTACGCACAGCGCAAGAGTGAATATTGTCACTTTTCTTGACAGTGTTCAATTAGGTACAATACGTTAGGGAATACTGTCACTTATCTTGACGGTACTATTCACTTAAGCACAGCGCAGGAGTGAATACTGTCACTTGTTGGAGAGTATTGTTCAATTAGGTACAGTGCAATAGTAAATGCTGTCACTTATCCTGAAGGCACTGTTCACTTACGTACAGCGCAAGAGTGAATACTGTCACTCATCTTGACAATACTATTCACTTAAGCACAGCGCAGAAATGAATACTGGCACTTGTCTTGACAGTGCTATTCACGTCAACACAGCGCAGGAGTAAGTATCTGTCACTTATCTTGTCAGTACTATTCACTTAAGCACAGCGCAGGAGTGAGTGTTGTCACTTGTCCTGACAGTACTGTTCAGTTAGGTACAATGCATTAGTAAATATTATCGCTTATCCTGACGGAATTCTTCACTTATGTACAGCGCAGGAGTGAATACTATCACTTGTCTTGACAGTACTATTCACTTAAGCACAGCGCAGGAATGAATACAGTCACTTGTCTTGACAGTACTATTCACGTCAGCACAGCGCAGGAGTGAGTACTGTCACTACCTTGTCAGTACTATTCACTTAAGCACAGCGCAGGAATGCATACTGTCATTTATCTTGCCAGAGCTGTTCGATTAGGTACAATGCATTAGAAAATACTGTCACTTCTCTTGACAGTACTATTCACTTAAGCACACCGCAGTAGTGAATACTGTCGCTTATCTTGACAGTACTGTACACTGGGACACAACACAGCATTGAGCATTAATGTAACTTATAGCAATTAAATATACATCACAAGATAAGTGGCAGTAATTTTCACTGGTGTGTTATGCCCAAGTCATAAAGGAGTATCATGTAGGGAGAAGGACAAAACGGAATGCTCGGCTTTCTGAACTATTTTGATGAGGGCCAACAAATTGGAGAGGGTTTTACATGCTCCATACAACATGCTTCTTAAAATTCCCAAAGACACCCGTCGAAGTTTACAAATTTTGCGATATGCATGTTTGTAAGAGTCTAACACTAGATTACGAATGCATGAATGTGGTGGCAAGTTGTCCCATGCAGCAACTGTTGGCTGCCCGTTTAGACATTCGTCCGGAACACCGATAACATTGACTTCAGTTTTTCGTGGCTTTCTCAATTCCTGCACGAAAATGTTGCAATAGTAACACAAGCTGTAGCACGACCGCTTCCTTTAACATCTTTTCCCATTCATTATTCAGTATCCTCTTTTTTTACGTCATATAGCCTGACACATTGGTGGCTTCGTTAAACAAGCCGTTATATGCACAAACGAAATCCGCCCACCTGTATGCTGGATCTGAGACAAGCGTGACGACAGACAGACGAACAGACATGGCCTCCACGTAGTGAGATGTATTATATTTGTAAAGGAAACCTGGGAGTTAATAGTTTGTAAATTATATAAGTAATGGTTATTAACTCTATTTTACGACGCTGTCGATTAACTCATACAGCGTAAAATTTGAAGGTGAATGGTGAATCACGAATTGAAACAGTGTGGAAGGAGAGGTCTAGGGTAGTTTGAGGTATTAGCCTGGCATCTTCGTAGAGGGACTCAAAAAAAAAACACAGGCTAGCTAGTCTCCGGGCTAGGGTGTGAACTCGGAAACTCCTGAATACAAAGCAGTGGACAGCGACATTCGGTGTGTAAAAAATAAAGTTTTTGCATTTTGTGTGTACTGTACTGTAACAGACCTTGACACTCATTTTATTACAAGTAGTGCTCTTACAAACACATTACGGGCGGAAGTCGTCACACCGAACGCACAAAGGGACTGGTCACTTATCATGTCTGAAGGAAATGTGGTAATCTATTGCAGTCGTCGCTACGCACTAACTCGGGAAGCTAGATAGCGAATAAATTTTTGTTGCACATGTTTCCAGTCATGCTGTTGAGAAACGCCAATTTTGTAATACCAGGTAGCCCTGACAGTGCAACATTATGAAGGAAACTGTCTTGAGGACACTCATTCATTCCTGCTGGAAGTGAAACCACTGACATTGTAACATGAGCTTTCAGAAGGTCGACAGTCCCTGGCACACACTTATACACCATCAAATATCCTTGATAATTTACGGTAAGAGCTGACATTTCCCATCTCTGGCTGTAGTCCCATAACTTTTCCATTGGTCAGTGATTGAATACTGTTGCCCTAAAGGGACACTTATGTCACGAATCCAGTCAATAAGAGTGCTTTGCAACTGTCGGCAGTACCGATCGAGGCATAAGAGGGCATACCTGTCTCTGTAATTTATTGCTACGTTTTCTGTTCTTGTTCTTCCCGAACACCAATGAGCCATAATCATGCATAGTAGACAAAAAACGAATAGTTTTGTGGTGCAGCGGTACCGCTATAGACTTAAATTCTAAAAGTGTTCGGTTCGAATCTAGGCCAGGACACCAACTACCCTGAGGTTTTGTAGTTTCCTTCAGATCCTTCCGGAAAATGCAGAGCTACTAACCAAAATTAGGCCATGACAGGTTCTTTCAGTATTTTTTAAATTCATCATGGCCAATATTTATATCGGCGGTTCGAACCCGCCGCCCGCGGACCACACGAAGCCCGTCAAATTATTTTATCCTGTCTACAGACACATTTGAAAATTATGCATGTGTCCTGGGAATATTACACGAAAATTTAGGCGGAAGGTTTACCACATGTTGTAACTTTTAAACGTGCGGCCCGCGAACTAGCCCACAATAACGATTGCCGCCTTTGGAGGGGGGGGGGGGGCAGGATAAAAAGTTGGATACCCCTGATTTATACAACTGGCGATATACTTAAAGCATGTGACACTGATAACGTTGTAAAATACACACAAGTAATAAATACTGACCTAACGCATGTACACACACATAAAATCATAGAATGTATTCTCCTGTTGTTGGATTCAGTAATTCAAATTAGGCGTTTATTTCCTGGTTCTAGGTGGAGGACGTGCCGCAGGTGGTCATGTCACAGCCGGACTACAAGATTGTCCATGTGACGCCTAAAGATACGGAGAAGGTTCTGGAGAATCTACGCAGGTCCTTCTTCCTTGAAGAACCTCTCAACATCTGCATACAGCTGTTAGGTGAAAATGGGGACGAGGACTGCCATGAGCTGGAGGATTATTGCAGGCAGAGCATTCAAGAAGGTATCTGAATACTCTCTCAAGGCGTATGTCAGAAGGTACTAAAGAAGAAATTCCGAATAAAACTCAGAACGCCTATTAACAAATTGCAAAATCACATTAATGCAATCCCACAGATCAATTAGAGTAACATTTATCCGTGTCCAAGCTGTTACGGCATATAGGAGAATTTACCGTATAATGTAGCTGCACTTTTCCTTAACCTCGGCACAGCTTCACGCTCAGGCCCCTTTGCCCTCGGGAATGTGCTCTTTTATCTTTGCATAGAAGGCGAAGTAGGCCCTAGAGCCGGTCTAGGCATTTTGCAGGAGAGAATTACAACTATATTTGCTATTTAATTTGTGTGCGGCAGTACGGACTGTTAGTAGGTAAATGCTTCGGATATAACCTCGAAGTTTCGCACCGCCTTCATGATTGTAATTACTGGTTTAGAAGCACATATACTTACTTACTTACTCCACGGTGCAGAGTCCTTCTTGAGAAGCTAACTGGTTTGCAGCTAGTCAAGAAATTCCCCGCATATAATGGAGCCCGAAGGTTCATTACCGCACTCACAAGCGTACGCCACCTGTCCCTATCCTGGGCCAACCCAATCCAGTCCATATACCCACATCCCACCTCCTAGAGATCCATCCTAATATTATCCACCCATCTATGCCTAGGCCTCCCCAGTGGTCTCTTTCCCTCCGGTTTCCCCACCAAGATCCTATACACCCCATCTCCTCACCCATATGCGCCACATGCCCAGCCCATCTCATTCTTCTCGATTTTATCACCCGCACAATATTGGGTGAGGAGTACAAATCATTTAGCTCCTCGTTATGCAATCTCCTCCA
>Ga0131853_10011939_pt1 | contig 15895 bp, 11 predicted proteins | sample TergutLab28metaG_FD_92764 | JGI IMG/M metagenome (GOLD analysis project Ga0131853, IMG submission 92764) | Labiotermes labralis P1 segment gut microbial communities from Petit-Saut dam, French Guiana - Lab288 P1 (version 2) (version 2) | ecosystem: Host-associated > Arthropoda: Insects >...
ATACGTTAATTACATGTTAAGTACAGATATTAACATTACAGAAACCACATATTCCTGCCAGTTTTAATATGTATTTGGTAATCAATAAGTGTGTAACAGCTGTCAAAATTTCAAAATTCTCTGACCATTATCTCCGTAACCGTTCAACTTTGGATATAGGTGTTTTGGGTTATATCGTTATACTTTAACATAAGGAACACTCTCCCGAAGTCTGGCACATTCCTCCTGGGACACCCTGTATGTATATATATATATATATACATATATGGTGAATCGATTGTATTTACCTATAGTTAAATACAACTTTCATTACTTTGTAAAACAGCACAAAACTGAAAGCGAAATGCAGGATTGTAATGGGTACAAACAAAATATAGAAACACTTTGCCTGAAACAATTAGCCACTGTTACTGATATCGCTTATTCGATGTCCAGCTGCCAGCATGTCGCGGACAAAGTGTGGTCTGCGGACCGCTAGTTAAATGGACTTGGTGTGTGGGCTGGTGTTAATTCAGCACTTAAAACACTGTACGTGAACACAAAAAAACAGTCAGGTAAATTTAACAAAGAAATTCCTCGAAACTTTCTACGGGAAAGAAGAGTAATTTGTATCACCTTTCAAAATCCAGTGGTCGCTATATGTACCACCAGTTTTGAAATAAAAATTTCTACTTTCTGCCCATACTGTGTGTTTATGTGTTTTGTATTGATCTTAAAACGAACAGCTATTATTTCCCTATACAGCATTAACTGACTGGTTTTTACAACAGAGACCGAGTATGATTAATTCACGGTACGGACTGCGTCTTCACATATAATATATATTAACCCTTCAAAGTCCAGTGGTCACTGTATGTACCGCCAGTTTAACACACAACAATTTTACGTTCTACCCACACAGTGTATTTATGTGTTTTGTACGGATCTCAGAACAAACACCGATTACTTCCCTATACAGCATTAACTGAGTGGTTTTTAAAACCGAGACGGAGTGTGTTTACTGCGCGGTACGGGCTCAATCGTGATTTACAAATTCAAATAATCTTAATCTTGAAACGGTTAAATGAACTGGAGTTTCACTTGTGACAGTTGGACGTTGGTAGTAGTGCAGAGACAAAATTAACTTCCTTATTTACATTTTTCGTTCTGACACGCACACTCAGGTGTCTGTTCAGCAAAGAACAAAATTTTCGATCGTGTGTATGTTGGCCTCCACTTAGGAGAGAGAGCTTATCGACCCAGAAGACGGAGGCTGCGAGCACCTCCGAAGCTTTGTCGTCTGCTATACCAAGAAGCCAAAGTTGAAACCATGGCGAGGGGCATACAAAAGTTGTGCGAAATATGTTGCTATTATGCGTGACTACATTAAACTTATTATTATTATTATTATTATTATTTTAGCGTTTCTAGTAACAGTATTACCAAAGAAACTAGTATGGAAGTGTAGGTGGTCACATTTTTAAATTCTTAGCATTCTGAACAATCCACCTGCCATGTCAAACTCAAAACCGATACACTAGTTCCAGCTTCATGTTAGTCAACATTCAGTGTTTGTTGCCAAAATATCTTGTTTTCAAGAAAACACGTTTATGCCGGCATCAACACTTTCAGCAGTTTACCAACTGGTGTGGCAGTCTTCCTGAATGATAAGGCACAATTCGAAAGAGTCTTAAGAAAATACTCAAAAACGCACTGCTTTTACTCTGTAGGTGAAATTTTTATGTGCAAAGATGATTTATAGTACTGTTTTGTAACAGGTTTGTAGTATTTTACACTGCAAAATTTGTGTATATTTGTGTAATTGTGACTTGTTCCAAATCTACTGTCTTTGGTACACAATTATGGATTCACACAATGCTTGTATGTATGTATGTATGTATGTATGTATGTATGTGTGTGTGTATGTATGTATGTATATATACGTATGTATGTATGTACGTATGTAATGAAGTTCATTAACGAAAGTAGATACTGGCATGGAATAGGTAACACCTGCTGTTTTTGGAATAGACTTTTACAAAAGGTTCTGGATTGTACGCCAACTATAATTCTGACGATTTTCTGAGGTAAAGTGAATATCTTCCCACTGTTGGAAAGGTTACCACAAGAAATTGTTCCATATTTTATAATAGAGTAATAGTGTGCTTAGGAAACTGATTTGAGAGTGTTAATGTTACTCATATAGACCTTCGACCTAACGGCGTAACGTGCTCCACTGAACGTAGGTATCATTTCCTCAGTACAAAACTATACCAGCAAATGCATTCTGTGGACAGAATGTAAGATATTTTCGTATTAAACCTGGTTATACGTAAAGCAACCTCTGGGCTGCGAAAGGGTTGAAATGCTGGTTTTATGGCCGTTAGTTGTTAGGTAGTTCAGCTGTATGCCGCAAGGTGGTGTTGGACGTGACGTCTGATCCGTGTCTGGTGGCAGCAGCGCCGTGCGCACCATAGCTGCACGCTGTTGGTCTGACATACGAATGTAAAGTTTGTCAAGTGCGGGAGGGCTATAGTCAATTGAGGGGGCGTGCGTCGTGTTTCAGACGTGTCTGTAGCAGTGTTCGGCAAGGTGTGTGGTTCATGTGACTTACTGCACCATAACGATATGAGGATATATACTTAATGGGATGTTACACGACTCTCTTGGTGAGTGAAAATACATTCATTGAAGTATGTCTAACGTTCCCTTTCTTTATTGATATATTTTGTCCGTTTTTAGTATAAAAAATTCGACTGAATGCATTGTTTTACGTACTCTTCTTTTGTTTAACAGCAATTTAAGTAGTTTTGCAGCGTCGAATAATGGTAGAGTGATGAATAATTTATTCGGAAACGTGCTGGTGGTGGCGCAGTTTAAGGCGATGTGTCTCCACGTTTTTAGCGTGTCTGAAGAAAATCACGAAGGGCTTCAGGATAGCATGTCTCCGAGCCTAGATTGGAGGCAACAGCCACTCAGTTGTGGCAGGGCAGTTTGACTGTAGGTTTTATTCTTTTTATACTGTAGGCTGAAAATTTCAGAACACTGTGTTGACTGCATGTGCCACCTGCTGCTCTGTGTCAGAAGTCTGTGCAGTGTACTCAACAAGTATGATTCTCAGGAGGAACAAATTTAATTTCTGGTGGTAAATAGGGATTTCAGGTTTCAAAATGTACTTTTTATAGATTTTCTTTATTAATAGTGCGGCATCACTTCACATTCTTCCATTTTCGAAGTTTAAAATGAGACTTTGATTGTTAGTTTTTCGAAGACCAGTAGTTACGTCATGTACAACCGAGTTTAACTTTTAAAAATTCTACGTTATTCCCACACGGTGTGTTTTATGGAGTATTTCAGAACAAACTGAGACTTTTGCCTTACGCAACAGTAACTGACTTTTTTATAGCCGAGACGGAGTGCGTTTACTGAGCGGTACGAGCTGGTCTTTTAAATTAAAAAATCTCGTTTCTTTCTTAAATCATCATCCAACCAATACTTCATACCCATCTCCGTTTACATGTTGCTCTTACCAGAAAGACAGACGGGCGAAGCTTGGGAACCTTCCAAACTGTTTTCGAAATCGGGAAACGCTGGATAGAAATTATTTTCACTTCTTTCCTTTTTGTCCTTGAAGGTTTAGTCTCTCGAAAGCATGCTAAGCCGTAACCTTAAATCCACATGCATTGCCCCACAACCCAACTGTGGCGGACCAATTAAACTACCTACACTTTTAGAGATGGGGTATCCAACACGCGGCTCGCAGGTCGTATGCGACTCACCAGTTCATTTTATAAGGCCTCGTCTTTCATTTTATTACAACTATAGACTGTGGCCGGCAGAGTGTCAAAGAGTTTCTGATTGAAAATAATTTTCTTCACCCATCGGGAGGCTCAAATACGTCCGATATGGACAGACAGTCACGTACAATGTTCGTCACCGAAAATATAGCAGCAATATAAAGGCTTAAATCCATAATCATAATATGTTTTTATTTTGTTATTAATAGCATGTAGCATTCTTAATATTGGTGAAAATACTTCCTTCCTTATTGGTTAGAATGTCGTGTTGTTCGTCTTAAATTTCAAAATTGTACTTTTGGCCCACGTAATATCGCGCTGTGTTACAGCAATAGCTGCAGATTGCCGTTACGTGCGGTGTGCACAGTATACCAGCTTTCTCCTTCAAAAGTTGCCCCCTGTTCTTAAGTAAACACCACGCGATGAAATCACGTAAGGTGGTGAGGTTACAGGTCCCCCCCCCCATTCTTCCAGTCTTTATCTCGGCCTTAAATTGATGTAACTAGTCAGCTTCATGTCCCTGTCGCTCCATCCCCGAGGAGAGCGCCGTCAATTGCATGGGGGGGGGGGGGCAGAGATATTCCGGATAATTTGGAGATCAAAAGGTCCTTTCTGCAGGGTATCGAATACCGATTTTCCTGTAGTTCTGGTTGCTAAGTCGACTGAGATGTGAGAGGCGCGGAACTGCATGTTTTTATATTGTATATGTATTTATAGCAGGATTTTTCAGGTTAACGGAATTACATACAGTTGTAATGTGTGTGTACTTTAGGGGGGAGCAGACAGACTGGCCTGGCATGACCTGTACACCCTTTTGTTGAGTTCTCAGTTTTCTGGAAAATAAACCTGTTTGTTTAATTTTGTGTTCTTGTTCTGGGTTGGGGCGCGCACAGCTTAAAACGGTGTGTGTTTAGTCTGGTCGCTTTTAGAGTGCTTAATGATCTGCTTATTCGTAGGCTGGATGATAATATTACAATGCATGTAGACGAAAGGGGCGGGAGGTTGTGTAGTGGATTAATCTGGCTTAGGGTACGAACAGTAGAGGGCTCTTGTGAATACGGTGATTAACTTGCTTGTTGCATAAAAGTCAGCAGTTTCCCAATTAGCTGAACAACTGTCGGCTTCCAAAGTTGAACCCTGCTGCTCTTAGTAATGCGCTTTTTGAAGTGACATTAGTGAATGTGAATGTTTTTGTTACATATTAGTCTTTGTGTGAACAAAAACTAGAGAGAAAATTAACTTCTTTAACAAAGAATTTTCGTGCATTCAAACTAGACGAGCTTACTTCCACGTATTAAAAATGTTAATTTGGAATACGCGATATGTTTAATAAAGAAATGTAGAAGGAATATACAGGGACATTATTTTATCCGATCAATATCCTTCTTACTTCCTGTCAGCTCGCTTATAGTAAAAACTCCAGCCACTCTTTCGCCCTCCCATATGCGCGTTGGAGTAGCGGCGGAAAGCGACAAACCATATTGGTCAGATAAAATAATGGCACTATAAAACGCATGTAAATAAATATTCTGTATTTGATTTAACTACAGTTAAACAGAGAAACTGTAGGCGAAATTTCGCGTTACTTTACATTAAGGAATGTGGCAGTGTGCACATAATTACTTTTGTTCTGTGACAGGTTAATACAGGTGTTGTTTGTAAAAGTATTGTAAGGGTAAAATTAGAAGCCATGGAGTCATACGCCTGAATGGAGGCACAGCTCCACTCATTTTTAAACTGGTCTCTAGTGGAAGTGAAGGATCAATTTCACTGCCCGGCAACTTTATTCCCGGAATAAGAGACGGTTTGTTGCCAGAGCGGTCAGGCACTTTTAAGAAGAGAAAAGTCTTTTGTCCCTTTAGGGAATCGAAATACGATTTTTCAATTATCCAGCCTCTGGTCAGTATATAGATTACTGTGTCCCAGCTTAGTACAACGGGTGCGCGCTGGACTTAGCTGGCGCAGGATAAGGATCACTGGCATGTTTATGTAAGGATGGTTGTCTTGAAAGGCGAAGGGTGCCTTGAATGGCTGATGGGTTGTTAAGTTGTGTAAAAGATGTCTGTTCGATGTAATTCTTTCGATATTGTTTTTAACGACAGTAGTTCTTCCGGAATGGTCAAACATGTCCACCAGTTTAAAATATCCTTGTTTGCGAGAGCAGGGTAAGACCTTCAGGCTGGTACAGTGTGCCCATTCAACGGCCGATCAGATTTGCAGCTAGCGACTTGCAGGCTAAGAATGTAATTGTGTAATAACGTGTCTGGGCTGTAGATGGGATGGTGGAATGGCGGTTATCAGGGGGAAACAAGAAAATGAAGAGAAATATTGGCCGCAGTGTTACATCGGAAGCCTTGAACCTCGCGTAGTCATTCCCGGGATTGAACCCGAGGCTTTCCAGTACGAAGCCAACGTCTAGTAGACTGAGATTCTCTCACCACTAATTTAAATTTAGTAGATTTTTTTTTGAGTAAGTGTTATATCTTTAAGACAATCAGATAGTTCCTTCGTTTCTGCGATGCGGTGGGTTGACGCGGCCCGTAGGAACTGTATTGACGAAACCCCCTGTAGACTTGCTGTTCAAAAAAGAAGAGAGCCTAAAGAGCATTCAAACTGCGGTCTGCAAGGACGACAGAATAAATCTTCACTTCATAATACTGAATGAAGTTTCATTACGCCGAGCTCCAGTCTGCTCGGTTAGATTTTCCTTTATATTCCCCATTAATATAAACTTTTTTCCACCGGATTTAAATTTCAATGTCCACTTTTTATTCATAGGGAGATTCATCAACTTTTTTCCCCAGAGCAAAAGGTTGCCGTAGAAAAAAAGTTTATTAAACGTTTATCTGAATGATGTGTAAAGAACACAAATCAGAGCTCTTACATAGCATGGCGTCTTACATATCATGGCGTCTTATATAGCATGGCGTCTTATATAGCATGGCGTCTTACATATCATGGCGTCCTATATAGCATGGCGTCTTACATATCATGGCGTCTTATATAGCATGGCGTCTTACATAGCATGGCGTCTTACATAGCATGGCGTCTTATATAGCATGGCGTCTTACATAGCATGGCGTCTTATATAGCATGGCGTCTTACATAGAATGGCGTCTTACATAGAATGGCGTCTTATATAGCATGGCGTTTTACATAGCATGGCGTCTTACATAACATGCCGTCTTACATAGCATGGCGTCTTATATAGCATGGCGTCTTACATAGCATGGCGTCTCAATTACAAACGTATAGTGCGAGATATTAGGTTTCCACTAGATTAAGGATTCGGGTTATCTGGGATGTGAAGTCGTCTCTCTGGGTTAGGGTTTTCTGACGTTTCGAAGGAGCGTGGTGCGTTTTTCTTCAAGGCTTGAGGGTTCCAAACGAGGGGTACGTGAAAACGGCTAAGGGAAGCCATTGATGTTTGTTGTGCTAGTAGTAAGATAAACGCGAATTGTGTGAGCAGAATGCAGAATTTGTGTGCAAATGTCGGAGCTGTTTATGCTTTACCTCCTTAATGAATAATGGTGATTATATAACCCACTTAGTTTGATGGTGTAGGCCTATCTATCAACAATTCTTCCAGAGTGATAAAGTTTATTTTAATTTGTTACGGTACACACTGTGATTCTTCTGAATATCATTGGAAGAATGAACTGCATAATAGACGTGTTGCGTGTTATTTTCGAGGTGTGATTCAGACTCATACTTCGTATTAGTTTTAGAAGCTACGAGTATGAAATATCTTCTGTGAAGTATGCCGTAAAACTTTTTGGACCATATTTGGTTGTTACGTGATTTGCACGGGCGATATGTAAAACTGACACGAAGTATGTTGAAGAAGGTGCATAGCAGCTTCCAGCACCTGGCGTCAGGTGTAACGAAAGGGGAAATGACGCCAGAAAGGCATCAGCGGTGACGTAATGTTATTGATACAATAAAAAAGAAGAGACTGGCGACTTATGCATCACGCAAGAGACGGCAAGAAATGTAAAAGAGATTTTAAAAACTTAACTGTAAGTGGGAGGTCAAAAGTAAAGTTGTCTCTATACTTAATTAAAGATCTTGCCATGAAGGTGTATCGGGGTGTGGAGGTATGAGTTGATGCATTATTAACGTCGGTAAAAAGGTAAAGCAATCCCATTACAGGCCTGGACAGGCCCTGAGGGTTTCCAGGTTGAGGCATATGAAGGTGGTTAAGTTGTTAGCCATAACCACCGGCCTCCTTTACCTCTCAGGAAATATTCCTGGTTCTCGTTCCTGTTAGAGGCTGAGTCATCCCCAGGGCCATTTGCTGTCGGTAGGATCGTGTCATTGAAACACTCCAATGATATAATCGGGATTCGAAACCGCGACCTTCCGGCTTGTAGCACTGTGCCTCAACCAACTGTGCCTCCACGTGTCCGATCTGGACGTTTCGGAACAGAGAAAGATCACTTGCCCTTAAAAACCCTCCACAGAGCCACTGTAATGTTGTGCACGTCTTCACACACGCACACAACTCTAACGTGCATTTTAATATCGTACTCCAATCTGTGTCTAGATTTTCAAAGTAATATCTTGTCTCAGGTTTTCCAACTAAAATTTTGTATTCTTTTTTTACCTCTTTTGTGCGTGCTACGTCCTGCATTTTCTCACGCTCCTAACGATATTTGTTGCAGAGTAGACATTCTGTGCCCAAATACGTGAGAATGACCAACGAGATGCGCAATTTTTCTCATTAATTTATTCTAATTAAAATATCCTCTACATGTTCCGAACAAATAATTGTTCATCATCAGAAGGTTATTTCTGTATACGCAGCACACAGTATTTTACCGTGCATCTATGGGTGTCTAACCGCTAACACGACGTGAATGGAAATGATGATGAATAATTATTCTTTCGAAACATGTAGGGGATGGTTTACTTGGAATAAATTAACGAGAAAAAGTGTGCGTTTCCCATGTCATTCTCACGTATATGCATCACGATGCACGATGCACGATTTAGAGAATGTAAAGAATGCAAAATTCTGAAGCCCTTCATTACGCAGCTTTCTCTCTTAAAGATGCCTGTGTGCACGCCATGGAACCATAAATGAAGTGACGATATGGCTGCACGTATTCTTAACCTCGGCATTGAAAGAATGTGAGTGGTCAGCTTCACACGCGTACCGCTTTACCCCTGGTGAGCCCCAGAACCTTTTGCACGCGGTGAGGAAGAGAGGTATATCTTGTCACTGTCTGGAATCGAACCACGACTCCCTGGTCGCCCAGCCTGTATCCTCGTCACAGTACTGACTGAGCTATACCTCTAACTCACTCACTATCCTAGTCCTGTGTCCTGTTCTCAGACATCACCAACATTTATTTCCCCCTCCCCCGTTTCTCTTCTTCGTATCATGTAATCCGGTGTTCAGTATTTAATTGAAGGTGAATTGACTTCAATTCTGTGTCATTGCTGTAGTTAGGGAACTGTCAGCTTATTGCCTCTGTTAAGTTGTTGTCATACCGACAACAAAGTAATCATGCAGGGTACTTCTGCCGGTGGTTGATGCGAGTAAATCTTCGTACTGTGACTCTCATTGTTATTCCTGAATTAGTGGGTCCTGTTGTGCTGTATTAAGGATCATGTGTCATAAACAAATTTTACAGAATTCGGCACAACTAATATACCGGGGTGCTGATAAATCCTTAGATCGACCAGGAAGGAAACACGCTCGGAAACATATCAGGGACGCGCGCTATTTCAACAAAATCGAGACGCGAGTTGTTATCAAGTTTCTTTTCCTGCAAGGCAAGGCGCCGAAGGAAATTCACGGCATTCTGACAGAAATATTAGCTTCTTTCCTTCCTGGTCGGGCTAAGGACTTATCAGCAACTCTGTAAACTTTATGATCATTTTTCTTGCTGGGTGTTTCGGCTATGTCCTAACCGTCATGAGACAATTATGCTTTTTAGGTAAACCAGTTCTGGACACACATTGCCAATTGTTCGGTTGGGAAGGATGGGATTTCAAGTTGTTACAGTGGGTCTATGTGACTTTGATGAAACACGCAATGAAGTTTAGTTACCAGTACAATTTCTGTTTTAAAACGGCATTAAATTTTCTTTTGTTAATTAAGTAATTTCGGTCCTATGCGGCACTCTTTTGCTCCGGTTCATAAGACGTCTTCTATATTAGCACACATGATAGCGTGAACTCCATCTTTTACCTATTAGTGTTTAAAAGCTGGCTTTACTTTGTTTCATATTTAAATATTTTTCGAAAATCTGTTGAGAAAATTCAAGTTTCATTAAAATCGGACAAAAATAACTAATCCTTTACATGAAGACCAACATACATTTTTGACCATATCTCGCTCAGCTATCTTAGAGTGAAAAATGTTTTCGACAAAAGCTGTAGAAAGACTCGAAACACACATTTTGTATTCAATAATCTTCTTTCGAAAATTGTGCTGTTTATGAGATAATGTGGAACAATATTGTAGAGCGGCGCAGGGCACAGATGACTATATGGTGCATGCGCATTGCGTGCTGGATACCTCAGGCCACAAATACACACTTATAATATGTAATTCTCATTGATCTTCCACAGCAACAATGGTTACACGATCGCGCCTCATTGTTACGTTATAGTATATTGCCTGTCTTGTTAGCACTGTTCTCGACCGACCGACCGACCGACCGACTGCCACTCTAGAATGTAACCAAACCACTTGCAATTGACCCAGTATGAGTCTCCACTGAACACCGCCCCTAGGAACTGTTGATCCTCAGCTTCTAACCGCTCATCACTGTCAGTGTGTGCCTCTCCTGCTTCATACTCGGGAGGTCCTGGGTTCAAAACTTCTTGGCCTTTTGTGATTTTTTTTAGTTTCTTCAGGTCATGACAACAGTCGGTTATTAGCCGGCGTGTCACCACGGAGGCTCGGCTTCAATCCCAGGCCAGTCTTTGTGAAATTTATAATGGACCAAGTGGCGACTATGCAAGTTTTCACCTTTCTTTTCATTCCACTAACACTCTGTACTCATTCATTCATCTGTCACAGACTGTGATTTATCTTATAAATTGACAGCTTTCTTAAATAAGGCACAAACTCTCATTGCCTTCAGAAAACTATCGAGGTCAAGCCTGCAGTAAGGCCAAGACCGATTTCTTACTCTTCCATTCCAATTTTTATTGTTTGCTGATATTCCTGCCTTTAGATTCTAATATAGCATGGTGTTCTGTTAAAGTCATCAGAGATAAGTAAATTCAATAATTGCAGGCCATACGATTTTGCAGTCATAAAACTCAATAGTATAGATTTTTGGGTCTAGAAAGTGCGTGTTTTGACTGCTTAGTTGGAGGAAATAAAATTTAGGAGCGAAGCTAACTAGGCTGTATGACTTACTGACAGACAGAAAAACTCACGTCATGGAGTAGATGAAACTTTAACACAAAACTTGGTGGTCTATTCAAGAAATTTCAGGTCTCACGGAAATCAAAGTCTACGCGTTTTGTGTTTCTCACAGTGGTGCTGAGGATTCGAGTGTTGTAGGATATGGCGCCGTATTTTTGGCTACACCGTAACATCTTAGGAGACGTGAATCCCCAGAACAAAGGTTCGTTTCCGTGTTCGTTGTGATCGCATTACTGGAACCTCTCCAGAGCCTTGTAGGTCCATTCCAGACCCTCACTCTGTGATGTGGAGTTCGTGGACAGTAGGAGTTAACTTGAAATTTTACTGCGGTTCGCCTTGTAGTTGAAAATTTGTTTTACTCTACACTACGTTGTATTACACATACATTTTAAATTCAGTTCGCTATTGTATATTGTCGAGCTCCCCGTCGTCTACAGGCCAACTCGGTATGTCATAAATACAGTTACATAAATACATAAAGCCATACCATTACAGGCCTGGACAGGCCCTGATGTTTCCAGGAAGGTGAAGTACCCAGATTTCAAGACAGTCGGTACATGAAGGTGGTGAGGTTGTCAGCCGTACGCACCGGCCGCCTTTACCCCATGACGTATTCCTGGTAATCATTTATGTTAGAGGCTGAGTCGAACCCAGGGCCTTAGTGCGGCCGGAAGGATTATGTGTTCAAATTTGTAGAAGAATTAAACCCTACCGGCAGTTAATCCACTTTTCGCAATAATTACGCCTAATGTCTTGCTCCATTACGCTTCATGTGAACAGTGCGCATGAGTTGTCCTGCATGCTAACAAATGAATGAGTTCCACTTCTCGAGAGGTTTTTCCTGGAAAGGGCGGAAAAGACGCGTCTTGCAAATTAGGTCCGCATTTATACCAACGTTTCCAGGAATTCCTGATCGCTGCAACAGGAGATTAGTTTCGTCTTTTCCGCTAGTGTAGGTTACAGGTGTTATTAGTGTGAGTGGGTAGTATCTCATTTCGCATTATTACTTTAACAGTTGGTATAGCGACCGGGCTGCAGGCTTGACGACAGAGTTGTAGGAGTTTGAGCCCCGGTAAGGAGAGAACTACACTTTTCCCAGATGTCCAGACCGGCTGCGTGTTATCACTCACTCTCGTATTTAATATGTGCCGGGGTGAACTCTTTCCCCAGAGGTTAGGCAGCCATTACGTGAAACTACGCCCACGCCTTAGATCGTGCGTCCACTGGATCGCCCATGCACATAGTACTGATATCCTAATTAAGGGATACCTGTATAAGCAATATATACTTTAACAATATCGTTGTTTGAATGATATTCCTGATACTTTTTCGCCGTGAGTGTTTAGTATCTCATGCAGTCTATTTGTTCATCGCATCATAAATTAACCTATCTGTTGACCTTCGCTTATCATTGAGAGGGTGAAGGGTGGCTTATCTACACTCTGGACACGCGGTGATTGCACACTGCCAGAATGGCGGCGAGCACTGAATCCTTGCTAATTTATGCCGATTGTGCCTTGTTATAAACACGATTTAGTCTTGTGGATATCCAAACACAGCGTTTCGGCAACTGTATCTGCTTCCTTCCTCTGGTTGCTCGAATGTCCTCCATCTTAGTCAGTGGACTCTCTGATCGTGGACTGTCGCATTCTTTTAAAGGTCCCGGCGCTATTGCGAATGGTTCGAGAGGCATAAAAAAATGCGTTGGTGAAGCGTCCCTTCATTTGCAATTGGAACTGAATACTCTAGGGTTTTTAAATGTCCCCAGTGGTAAAAATCCAAAGGTCAACAGGTTTTTGGGCTGTGCACTGAAAACTGAGTCATTGCGTACGTAGGGCCTATGTTGTTATGAAGCCTGTGTTGGTATGACGTGCATGTTTGTATGAAGTGTTTGTTGGTCTGAAGTGTATGCTGGTATGAAGTGTATGCTGGTATGAAGTGTATGCTGGTATGAAGTGTTGTCGGTGTGAAGTGTGTTGGTATGAAGTGTGTATTGGTATGAAGTGTTTGTTGGTATGAAGTGTACGTTGGTGTGAGGTGTTTGTTGGCATGAAGTGTATGTTGGTATGAAGAGTGCGTTGGTTAGTAGTGTTTGTTGGCATGAAGTGTATGTTGGTATGTTGTGTTTGTTGGCATATTGGTATGACGTGTATATTAGTAAGAAGTATATGTGGTATAAAGTGTTTGTTGGTATGAAGTGTGCGCTGGTATGAAGTGCATCCTGGTATGAAGAGTATATATGAAGTGTATGCTTGTATGAAATGTATGCTTGTATGAAGTTGATGTTGGTATGAAGTGTTTGTCGGTATGAAGTGTGTGTTGGTATGAAGTGTATGTTGGTATCGAGCGTACGTTTGTATGAAGCTTACGTTTTTATGAAGTGTTCTTGTTTTGGTGCTGGTAACTCAATCCTGAATTTTGTACAATTAATTTAGATACATCTTGTATGCCAGTATGCACTTCGTACCCTAGAAGATGGGTCTGTTCATTTCCGAAGAAGTCTTTCCCCAGTTTACGAACAAAGTGTTGCTGTTGCGTGAAAGCCCCTTGGTAATGAGTTTCACCGGCTGCATGTGTTGGCAGCACCGCCTGTGTGTTATTATTATGAGTTCTGAATTTGTGGATTACACAAAAAATTGGAAAGCGAAATGGATCCATTACGGAGATTAGAGAAGCTGGTTGCCTGAGAACAAAGAATTGCAAATGGTAAAGTGTTCAAAGGTCAAGCAGACACACATTTACATTTAGAGAGGTCGTATGCATGTGTCCATTACACCTCGTCAGACGAGGAGACATTATTTTGAAGCCTGAAGTTAATTTAAATAATTTATAAACACCTTGATTCCTACATCGCAGCAAACACGTTCTCCATGTCAAAGACCAACCCCTCAGTTTTATTTAGGGAAGTAATCTCTAAATCGTAATTTTGCCTGTTGTTTTGTATGGGTGTGAAACTTGGTTGATCACATTGAGGGAGGAATCTAGGCTGAAGGTGTTTGAGAATAGTGTGTTGAGGAGAATATTTGGACCTAAGAGGGGCGAGGTAACAGGGGAGTGGAGAAAACTACATAATGAAGAGCTTAATGATCTGTACCCCTAACCACATATTTTTCGGGTGATCAAATAGAGAAGAATGAAATGGTCGGGGCTTGAAGCGCGAATGTGGTCGAGGAGAGGTGTATACAGGGTTTTGGTGGGGAAACCTAAGGGAAAGATACCACCTGGGAAACCCAGGCGTAGGTGGGAGGATAATATTAAGATGGATTTTCAGGAAGTGGGATGTGGTGGCATGGACTGGATCGATCTGGCTCAGGATAGGGACAGGTGGCGGGCACTTGTGAATGGGGTAATGAAGCTTCGTGTTCCATAAAATGTGGGGAATTTCTTGACTAGCTTAAAACCGGTTAGCTTCTCAAGAAGGACTCTGCTCCGTGGAGTGAGTGAGTGAGTGACTGACTGACTGAGTGAAGTTTATTGTATCATGCGAAACACATTAATTCGTTGTATGGAAAAAATACAAAGCTCGTGGCTGTTAACGCAAGAAACTGACACATTTGTCACTGTTATATGGGCTCTTCGTATGTATCTTCGACTTATTGTGAAAGTACCCACTGTGCAGCAACTCCGTGCAGTATAGTCAGTTTTTATAGGCTAAAATAACTGAGATGGTCAAGAAATTTCCCGCATTTTATGGAACCCAAAAGTTCACAAGATTTCCTCCACTGGTTCCTATCCTAAGCCAGATGAATTCAGTCCAAGCCCTTTCATCCTTGTATTTAAGTCCTTCAAATATCATCCTCCCGTCTATGGCTGGGTTTTCCCAGTGGCTTTTTCCTTCATGATTTCCCACCAGACATCCGTATGCATTTCCCTTCACTCCCATATTTGCCACGTGTTCCACCATACTAATGTTTTATTTTAACACTTTACTCGTATTGGTGAGCAGCGCAGATTTTTCACTATACACTGGGGCCAGTGTCCTGGCAGTCTGTGTTGGACCATGTTTATTTCTTGGTTCCTTATTCTCGAACATCCGCAGCGTATTTTCTTCCCTTGATATGCAAGACCAATTTTCACACCCACATAAAGCAGTCAAATCTGTATTACTATATGTTTTAATTTTTGTCTTTCTTGATAGCGAAAGGGAAAAGGGCAAGTTTCTAAACAGAATTATTGTGATTATAATATATTTTCATTGGAAATTAAAGTAAATTCGGTTAAAAAGAACCAAACTTTCAGACGAGACAAAGGACGGTGATTTATTGACAGACAGCTGATTTTAAAGTACAGGGTGATTCAGGAGAAAAGGTTAATGGGTGATGGAATTGGTCACTGTGAAAAAGGAAGTTCGTATCAACAAGTGTCGTAATTCTGTAAGGTTACCGATACAGCTGTTTGAATCTACAAATAAAAAAACACTGGGAGTGGAAGTAAAGAAAGAGAAATTACTTACCGTTAATAACGTAATTTTAATTTAATACCTAAATGGCTAGTTTGTTACACAGAAGTGAAAAATTTGTTACATCTTATGTTTATTGGAACGTGCATCATCTTGATAGTTGAATAAAGAGAGACCAACTTGATGTCACTTGCCTTATTATTTCATTATTTACTGCTCAACATGTTTCGGATGTTAATACATCCATCCTCAGGAGCTTGCGACTTATTTGTTGAGTTATTTCATCAGTTGTATTGCTCTGGTTCGATGTGTGTTGGTGTTAACGTTGTG
>Ga0131853_10011941_pt1 | contig 15894 bp, 13 predicted proteins | sample TergutLab28metaG_FD_92764 | JGI IMG/M metagenome (GOLD analysis project Ga0131853, IMG submission 92764) | Labiotermes labralis P1 segment gut microbial communities from Petit-Saut dam, French Guiana - Lab288 P1 (version 2) (version 2) | ecosystem: Host-associated > Arthropoda: Insects >...
ATATTTATTCACTGCAAAGTCACTCTACATGTTTCGGGTGTCACAGCACCCATCATCAGGAGTACTAAAAACTGTAACCGCAACCTCCGGTACAGGTCATAATACTGGTACAGCTACTTCCCTGCAACGTGGTCTGATCAGGCCACAAGGACACAAGCTGTATCACAGGCAAATGGTGGCCAAACTCCATATTAATAATGAAATGTGTATCTTTCACAACTGTTTCCTTTATTTTGTCCATCGCCTGTATATGCTCCCCGTAATATAATGCAAATACACGTTTTCTTCAAACTGCAAACAAGCGTCACTTAAAACCTTGTCTGATATAAAAAAATTAACAACATATTTTAATTCAGGGCAAAAAATGTTTGTGGGTGCAGCTACTGTAGTTAGTATGACAGAAGATAACAATTACTTTGTCATACAGGGTTGCTGAAGACAAAGTTTAAACTGAATTAGCTTTTAGACTCCTAATGTCAACTATTGTGGTCGTACCGCACCGCTAACCTCTAAAGTTGCATTTTATATATTTATTCAACAAATATTGGCACTGAATATTTTAAACATGGTATATACTCTCCGTTTTTTTTTTTCTTCAAAATGCAGCTTGTTTCATAATTCTAACGTATTTGGTTCCTGTACTATTCACATTTTATATACAGTGTGTGCTAAAATTAAAATATAATTCCGGCGCCAAAAGTATACGTAGAAAGATCCAGTCCGTACCGCGCAGTAAAAACTCTCCGTATCAGTTATACAAACCAGTCAGTTAATGCTCTATAGGGAAATAATCGCTGTTTGTTCTGAGATCCATACAAAACACATAAATACAGCTGTGTGGGCTGAACGTAGAGTTTGTGAAACAGTGGGTCTCAAAGTGTTAAATCGGCTAACAAGAATAAACGACGTCTGCAAGGATATGACGCCGTGCAGTCTGCCTTTTACACTGCAAAAAGGAAGCGGCAGACCTCTGGCACACAACACACACGACATCGCAGCGGAACGTGTAGGCTACCATGGCATACTAATCGTTCCATTTCCTACAACCAGTAACAGCAACATGGCGGACGTGCGGTGAGAGCGAAATTACAATGACAGTGCAACTGTACGCAATAAGAGAGTTCTGAAGCGAAGCGTGTGCGTTTGTAAGACGGCGTTTGTGTCTTCGTCGCTGCACTGCACTTACAGGTGGACACTGGTGAAGACTAACTGGGAATGTGGAAGGAGACTGATACGAAGGTGATAGCCGAAAGCAGTGTATGAACCAAAATAGCGAGTGGCCACAACAGCAGGCCCCAACACGCAACTGCACTTTCAATACAGCACCAACACTTTGCAAGCATAAAACACATTAACCCTTGGACGCCTAATGTCAACTATACTGGTCGTATCGCACCGCTAACCTCTAAAGTTGCATTTTATATATTTATTCAACAAATATAGGTACCGAATATTTTAAACATGGTGTATATTCTCCGGTTTTTTTTTCTCTTCAAAATGCAGTTTCTTTCATAATTCTAACGTATTTGGTTCCTGTATTATTCACATTTTATACACAGGGTGTGCTAAAATTAAAAAAAAAATAATTCCGGCGCCAAAAGGTTAAATGGCTGAAGAAGCACATTCCATAAAGCACAAAAGCGACGACGCTTGGCTGAGCTGAGAGTGATATGCGACAACAACAGGAGAGTGGTGCAGCCGACTCACCAGCCATGTGGTCTCATCCTGATTCGTTGTAACCAGTCACAAAATATCGAAAAACAGTGTTAAACTGGGTAACGGCAAAAATTCGGATTCCTAAGGATCAAGACTCACAAACTTCGAAACAAATGGATGAACGAAACTGTTTTTCAATGTGGCGGAATTTCGAAATTTTGGTTAGTATCTGACAAATGTAACTGCAAACGTGTGCTTCATGGCCCAGGACAGCGATTAATTACTTCATGATATGTAGAGACACTTTTATGGCTGCGTAATTCCACCGTTTGTTGGTTAACAAACAGATTATTAATTAAACCTCTAACACGTTTCGGCAAATATAATAATTAATAGTCGAAACACGCTGAACAGTTAATAATGTACAAGTTAACTAACAAAAGGTGCTGTTAGTTCCAAACAAACGCATGTATACACACACACCCACTGAGCGGAAAATGTACAGTATCAAATTAGTTGATAGTTACGCCAGATAGCACCGTGGCGATACATGAAACTAACGCCTACTTCACCAGCTCGATTACGACAAAGCTCGGCTAGAGAGTGGCGTAAATCTGCCGCTACAATAAGGGCAAATGTTATACTCTGTGTCGCGTAAAAAATGTTGATTCATGGGTTATCTTCTTGTCGGCTACCGAACAATATAGCAGATGTATGAAGTATCGATATATATATAATTTTACTAATGGCAGGTACATTGACTGTTTATCATTGACCTATGCGACCAATAAAAGTAAAACCTAAAAAAAAAGAAGAAAAAAGTATTACACTTTAAAAAAACATAAAAAAAGGAATATTCAGGGTAAATATAAAGTCCTAATGCTAAGGGGTAGTCACAAAGGCGCAAAGTAGATCCACCTCCTAGTGGTGCACCCTGGGCAACGTTCTATGTGGCTAAGTGATCTACAACTCTGGCACAGCGATCTAACTAAGTAATTAGAATTATATCAGATTATATTAGATTATCGCAAATATGTGTAATCAGAAAGGAAAAGTTCGAAAATGATCTTTTCAGAGCAAGCTTAAGAATCAAAGCAGAGACCCCTCCCACAGCACACACACACACACACACACTGCGCGCGCACACACACACACACACACACACACACACACACACACCAGCCTAAAAATCCTCCAGTGGAACGCCGGAGGGCTGTCACAAAGTAAGAAAACTGAACTGCGCCTAAATCTGATTAAACATGATGTGGACATCTTGGCCATCATGGAAGCAAACCTCACGGCTGAGAAACTCATCTATTACCAGCTTAACGGATATACACTCTACAGCCTACCAAAATGCAGATTTCCAGCGGTATATTAATTGGGGTAAGCAACTCCCTCCGTGCGGAATTAAAAATAGTAAAAGAAATGGGCAGCTCAGAAGACAAAAGTAAAATAGTGAAGGTTAACATGTGGAAAAAAAGGTAATAACTTCACAATCTACGCTGTAAACAACCTCCCCCCCCCCCCCGAATAATACGCCCGACTGTACATCCCTCCACGTTACCAGCAAAACCGTAATGATTGGAGATTTTAATGCTCATTCCCCTAAGTGGGGCCATAAGGACACCAATGCAGCAGGGAATGAGATGGAAGACCTACTCAATATTTCAATCCTGGAGCTAATATACAACGACACAGATCCACCCACATACCTTCACTTTAATGTAGCCCAAACTACACCAGATCTTCTACTTGTATTTAGTGACATTAGTGCGAACACAAAACGCATTACACTTGATATATATATATATACAGACATACTATTTTCAATACTCTGTAACACGAAACTGTGGAAGTGCGACATATACATTATTATATACATTTCGCACATCCACAGTTGGTGTTACAAAGTGTTGAAAATAGTTTATCACTGCATAGCGCCAATTATAAACAACACACAATTACATTCCAGCGTTTCCGAACTATTTTCCATAGTTTTACGTGAATCTGTTTTATATTGCGTTTGTTTAGTGTACGACACGCGATACGCATGATCAAGAAATGGGTATGTAAAAAAAATGGAATAAAACAATTACAGTAAATTATAACTTTTAAATTCACGCGACATTCCACTGTCATCCCTTCAAAATGACACGTTCCAACACCGTCTGCAGTGCAGTAACAATAATTTACGGCTGTTTCTACTTCGAGGGAAAGATCTGTTATCCAATATTTACATTTCACGTTAAGATTATATTTTCAACATCTGTTCAGTTATGCTGTTTAATTTTCTAAGCACTACTGTAAACAGATGAGGCACTGCGCTACAAGCCGAAAGGTTGCGGGTTCTCTTCCCGATGGTGTCACTGGAATTTTTCATTCCCATAATCCTTCCGGCCTGGGGTTGGCTCAGCAACTCACAGAAATGAGTTCCAGGAATATTTCTTGGGGGTTAAGGCGGCCGGTGCGTAGGGCTGACAACCTTACCACCTTCATGTGCCGTCTGTCTTGAAAAACTGGGAGCCTCAGCCTCCTGGAACCCTCAGGGCCTGTCCAGGTCTGTGCAGCGATTGCTGTACCTTTCCTTTTACTGAACTACAATAAATTCTTAAAGCAAAATGCCGTCCATGTCTCGTCTCTTCACAACACTATAGGGCTCTGGAATGTGAAGCCGAAACGTCGGCGGGCTTCCACCTGAGTGACCAATCTGTCATGGCCGCGACAGCCTCAGCCCTGTCATGTCAGCTGCTGTGAACAGCCACATTTCACATCGCCTTCTGCACGCAGCTTCACGGATTCTCGGAACAGATCAGTAGGCCAGAAGCTGGCTGTGGCAGCTCTCGCTCCCCTTCCTGGATACTGCACAAATACAGCACGGGGTTAATATCAAAGGAAATACAACAGACAGCTTATGTAAAGCTTCGTCAAGTCGAGAAGCCAGTTTACACACACAAAACAAACCGGCTTTCCACAAACACAAACAGCAATACTAAGAACCTACTGCGGAAAAACGGGAAAATGAAGTTAACATGAACACGGCCCCCTCAGCCACCTCCGACAGAATACGTAATAAAAAAGAGTGTTCATTGAGACCCAAAGGACCAAACCACAAAGCAACGTGACAACAACAAAACTGAATCTATACAATTTGTGGATATCGGGCAGTGACTATACTTCAACATGATAATACAGAACAGCAATTTTCAGTTCTTCTTTAGATAATCAGAAGGCGGGATAGCTCAGTCGGTATGGTGATCACAATACTGGCTGCACAATAGAGGAATCGTAGTTCGATTCCAGGCAGAAGCAAGACGTCTTTTTTAAAGTTTTCAGACTGGCTCTGGGTCCCACCCAGCCGGCGCTGGAAAAGATGAAGGTAATGAGAACCTGAGGGCAACCAACCGTCCGCAGTACAGATCGTGACGGATGAAAAACTGCCGGAGAATGTGGAATATTTCAGCTGTTCGGGTAGCATTTTAACAGACAATGCAAGATACACACGTGAAATTAAGTCCAGGGTTGCCATGGAAAAAGCAGCATTCAACAAGAAGGCTCTTTTCACCAGCAAACTGAACTGCAATTTAAGGAAGAAACATGTAAAGTACTACATTTGGAGCATAGCTTTGTGTGGTGCTGGAACTGGACACTGCAGAAAGGGCATCAGATATGCCTGGAAAGTTCTGAAATGTGGTGCTGGAGAATGATGGAGAAGATCAGTTGGACCAATCGTGTGAGAAATGAGGAAGTGTTACAGTCAGTCAAGGAGCAGCGGTACATTCTGCATACAATAAAAATAAGGAAGGCTCACTGGATTGGTCACATCTTGTGTGGGAACTGCCTTCTAAAACAAGTCATGGAAGGAAAGGATAGCAGGGATGGAAAGATGAGGAAGAAGATGTAAGCAGCTATTGGATGACCTTCAGGAAAAGAGAGCATCATGGATATTGAGAGAAGCAGCACTATACCGCACTCCGTGAAGAACTCGCTTTGGCAGAGGCTATGGACCTGTCGTAAAACAGACTGCGTGATATATATACATACATGAATATGCAAGACATTATGAACATACAAACTGCGTGCGAAACGTTGTTCGTTTCAAGTAATCAAGTAAGTTGAGTATTTGAAGCTACATATGGCCGACAAACAGAACAGAAACAAAATCGACGCACACATACAAGAAACACCTTCAAGGCAATACCATATCAGATCCTGACGTTAGAAACAAGTCTGTAACATCTGCATACTTGTGGCGTAGCTAAAGTGTTGGGCCCCTGCGCAGGACTTGCCCATGAGACCTGTCGCAACCATGACGCAAAATGGCTACCATAAACAGTCGGCTTTCAAATGCAAAAGTTGAGTGATTCTTGTCTCTTATCATTACCTGCAGAACGTGTGATTACCACAATGAAAACATTTGAAGGTTTCTTGAGGGGCATAACATTAACAGGAACGCACACGCCACCACAAACATTACTGGGACTCACAAGAACCCAATTTTCGGAAAACATGAACTTTGTTTCCACCCCCTGGTGAGGCCCGTCGCACACCACACAGTGCCAACACATTTACTTGAGCCGCAACTGCAATAAAAGGGCTCATCAACCACCTGCACAACGCGGTGTGCGTTCTCCATAACGTGGCATGCAGATTTCGCCATGGAGTTCTCTACATTCATCATGTCACATGGTTTCAGAGTGCACAATTAAAGTAAGTCCGTTTACGCCCTAACAAACGTACGGCCTTCCCTAGACCGCTGGTCACAAGAGTAAGAACGGTTGGCAGCATTATGTGCGGATCTCTTACACCAAATTTCGCCCAAATCGGTCGCGATATATGAAAAAAAAAAAAAGGACACAAATTAATTACGAAAGTGAGGAAAGTATAGCTGCCACACAGTCTACTTTCAGGAAACTCGAGCGAATTTCACAAAAATCCGACCAACGGTTTCGTGGCTGACACTAGGCCACAGGCGGACGGATGGACGTGATCTCCATTTAAGGCGCTCCTTTTTACTTTGTACAGAACGCCTTGTGAGTTGGGAAATGTAGGCATCGTGTGATAATTCGGACCGTTCCTTCTACACCCTCGCATCGTGACTGCTAACAACGTTGCAGCAGACCGAGCAATACACACTGCTTGTCAGAATCGTACATATACAGTTCGTACCGCGCAGTAAACACAAACCGTCTCGGTTATACAAACCAGTCAGTTAATGTTGCATAACGAAATACTCGCTGTTTGTTCTCAGATCCACACAAAACACATAAATACACTGTGTGAGCAGAACGTAGAATTGCCGAATGTTAAACTGGTGGTACATATAGTGACCACTGTGCGGTACATATAGTGACCACTGGGCTTTACAGGGTTCAGTAGGGCAAAAAATATTCCGCCATATATTTAAAAAATTCACTGAAAATATTAAATGCTTCATTTTTCTCTACTTCTGCTATAAACACTTTTCGTTCCCATAAATACGTATTTGATGAGTTAGTCTCACAAAACTGTAAACACAATGCAAAAGTTGTCGGATTTTAACCAAAACATGTCTACTATTTAAATAAAGGTTGACCAACTTGATGACACTTGCTTTATTATCTACTGCTCAACATGTTTCGGATGTTAATACATCCATCTTCAGGAGCTTGCGACTACTTGTTGGTTGTTGTGTAGGCTGACTTGAGGCGTGTTGGTGTTATGTAGCGGGATTGTCTGTTGGTGATGTGGTATCCGAGTGCAGCCTGCACTCGGATACCACATCACCAACAGACAATCCCGCTACACAACACCAACACGCCTCAAGTCAGCACAATACAGCCTACACAATAACGCACCAAGTAGTCGCAAGCTCCTGAAGATGGATATATTAACATCCGAAACATGTTGAGCAGTAGATAATAAAGCAAGTGTCATCAAGTTGGTCAACCTTTATTCAAATATCAAGATGATGCACGGTCCAATACTCATTAGATGTCTACTATTGTCTTACAAAACTCCAGGCCCAGGGTTTCCTTTTGTTTATCCCTTCACCGTTGGCTGCACTGCTGCATGAGGACTTGGGCAAAAATGGTGAACGTGACGTAGTCGCGGGTGCTTGCGGGAGCGCGAAAAATGTACAACACCGCCTGCCTGTGGATACAACCAGTACAGCCTGTCTGCGGATACAATTATAACAGCGTCCGTCTGTGGATACAATTTGTGCACCGTCTTTCTGTGCATAAAAGGAGCACAGCGGCCGTCTGTGGATAAGCGCCACAGCCCGTACATTTGCAAAGAAAATACTGACTTTTCGATTAAGGAAAGTTGGCGAATGCCTGCTGCAGGCAAGGTGCAGTAGTCAGGTGCTGGTCACTCTGGGTGACAGTTCATCCTCCCTGACGGACTCAATGGCACTGAAATCCAGTAATTGTGCCCCTACAGGTACCAGGTTTTTATAGGACGATTATGATTTAATGGGGCGGGGGGAGGAGGTTCTGCAGGCTTTTGTTTGGACGAAATGCTTCTGAAAACTAAAGGACCAGAGCATGGAGAGTTAATGTGCTGGGCATCTGTTGTCGAGAATGTAGTGCTGCCCAAACACGAGAAGGGAAGTTAGGTGTTGGTTTATTCAATGACATTTTATCACGTAGACCTCAAAATGTCGACATAACAGTGTGGAAGACTGTGCCTGTGAAGAGATTCCAAGTGCTTGCCGTCACAAATGTGAGGAACACCAAAGAGAGCGACCTATGACCCGAGATATGAACCGATGTGCAGTAAAGAACAGCTGTACTGCGACGTTAGCTAACAGCTCTACTGTGGCGTTAGCTAACAGATTAGAATTGTCATGTCTTGAAATACAGGATATCTCTTTTATCGGGTCTCTGAGCAAGGCAGCTGTCACGGGTTGTTGCGGCAGATGCAGACTTTCTATGCGATGAAGCTGTCATGCTGTGGGACAGGATAAAAGGGCCACTCTGTGTGTGTGTGTGTGTGTGTGTGTGTGTGTGGAATAAGAAAGTTTGCCAGTATCTAAATACGTATTTGCATGCATCCTCTGCAGAAACTTCGGAAACTCACGCATAATGGGGAGGTCTTATCTGTCTCATTTAGAGAAGCTGTACAGGTTATACGGTGTTCCCTTACATTCTGACACGGTACTGAAATGTCTGGCACTGCTCGTTCACGAAAACAGCAATAACATTGCAAACTTTAATTAATCACTGATTTACACACACGGTACAGCACACGTTACATTTCTTTCCATCTGTTCAACCACTGTCAAAAAAAATGACTAATGACCGGCATATCTGTCCTAACTGACGCAATATTGGCAACACTGAAGGCGTTCGCTGGTTATCGTTTACTGAAAAGCTTAGAGGGTAAACGTTGAGTGAAACGTTGCGCAAGCCCAGAAACTGACATAAGGAATGTACGACAGCTGCGGTTCCCTGGGCACCAAAATTAAAGGACTAAAACACGTAGAGGTAAATCTAACCCTATACAGGCCTGAACAGGCCTTTTGAGGTCCGCGGACTTTCTAGACAACTGGCACATCAAGGTGACAAGGTTATCAAATCTCATGCACCGGCCGCCTTTACCCACCAGGTTACGTTCCTGGTACTCATTTCTGTTAGAAGTTGAGTCGACTCCGGACCACAGTTCGGATTAAAATGAAAAATCGCAATGACCCCACCGGAAACGGAACCTGCGACCAACGCGTACCCCCCGAACCATGAAATGTATGTAATTCATTCAATTATCATTGTTTTTAACGAAGTCTCTGAGCACACTGATGCATTTGTTTTGTGTTGGCATTAGTTTCAAATAACCGTCGCGATACAAATCGGGCTCCACCATCTGCCACAATTCACGAACAGCCATTTGCAATTCCGTATTACTATGAAATACTCCAAGATCGAACAATCGTGCCATGGGATTATTTGAAAAAAATAATCAGTGGGCTAAATGAGTCACACTTAGCGTTAAGACAGCTTCTTACTTACTAACAGCCGTCTTTTCTAAGTACAGGAGTATAAACAGTACGCGATGTCTTACGTTTGCTTGTCAGACTGAAGTACAGGCGATGCCATTCCTGGACTTCCTCTGAACGTACGTATGTATGTATGTATTCCTGTCACAAAACTGTCGCCATCTTCTTTCTTGATAAACCATACACCAAGCTCCGTTATTCCCTATATTTTCACTCTGCCCAAGTGCGTTCGAACATCCGCTATTTCTGACGCTGTACTTTCGAATACTGTAGCTGTGCTGTTGGTAACAGTGTCCGGTATCTTTTTCGAGTTGGCCTTGTGAACAGATCGCGAAGGATGGCAACAGGCCGATAAAATAATTGCATTTGTTGCAGCGATTAAGCACCTTGTGACATTCTGCAACGCCAGACACTTGCCACGCACTGCACAGTCCGTCTAACCTCCTCTACCACCGTTTCGATGTTCTTCCTGGTCGCTGACCGCCTGCTGTAAAACTGCAAGGCTAACATCCGCAGCATTGCAGAAATGCATTTTGGAAGTCAATGGGGAGGGGCGGGCGACTTTTCCTTTCACCTCATTGTCACCTATGAGTGTTACAACCGTACTACAGAGGGCACAGTGCAGCTTCACACCCGCGGGAGGGATATCACTCTGCTGCTTCAGACGTCACTGGACAAATTAGGCTCGCATTTAACGAGACGAATTTCGAAGACCGCGATGAACATTTTTTTATGAAATTGGATCATGGCCATAAGTTTACTTTGGGCAGTTTTTTTGAGATTGGTCACGTGCCAACAAATAACACTTATTGGTAGTTTAAAACAGTTGAACTTATGCCAAAATGGTAGGTCCTACAACTTTTTTTTTCTGTTTGGACCGCTACCAAATTATAACGTCAGTCAGTGTCTTTTTCACGATTAATGGGCACAAATATCGGTTAAGGTTGCTTAAACTTTAACGTATACCGCCGTCTCGGTCGTAAAATTACAAAATTCTGAAATATTTTTAAACCTACAAGTGAACAAGAGGGACGTGTGCCAGAGTACACGACCGCAAAACTCAAACAGCAAACCGTCTACATCGACCACAACATATTCTAACCTACAATCACACTGCCGTCTCCCCCAGCAAAAATCTATCCATCACCAAATGTCGCCAACTCACACTGAGACACAGCCGTCGTTTTCTTTTCATTTGTACACTCGATTTTGTTTCCACTTCGTGATTACGATTTAACAAACTGCTCGCTCCTGCTCACACAAACTCACTCACACTTCACTGCTGCACGGTAGAAGCGCTGCACCAGTGCATGTCTCACGATTTTCACAATCACGGACCCAACCACTTCACCGTGCGGCACTCTCCGGCCAACTGACCTCACTGAAAACGCTGGAAGTCTGCGCTCGTTTGCAGCTCGTCGCGGAGGGCAGGATAGTAGTTCCGTGAGTGCCAACCTGACAGCTGTAAAGGCGCCAATCCACCAAAGCGCGATTCACACGATTAGAATACGACACATACATTTTGTGTCTATTATTCCGGAACAAGGAGAGAGAAGTAAAGCCACAATGTTTCACACGCAGTTGGTCGGCTACGCACTCCACACTTCACAGGCCGCAAGTGTTTGCCACTCACAGCATGTAATAACTGGCAGCAACTTGATTATGATAAGTGTAGCCTGTGCTGTTGAATGCTAATTTGATAGAACGTATTTCTGTTTCCAGCTCTGCCTTCCCACACTCCGCGCCGGACATTCCAAATCTCATAAACACTCAAACTCGTTCTGGGTTATTTCCAGGGTTATGATATGAACTTCCTCTGCGGATAAACAGTCCTGACTGCACACACACAGTGTCGCCACACGTGCACAGACTGATGGTACAGCGATACAGTGTCGCCACACGAGCACAGACTGATGGTACAGCCACATCGTCAGTGTCGTCACACGAGCACAGACTGATGGTACAGCCACATGGTCAGTGTCGCCACACGAGCACAGACTGATGTTACAGCCACATGGTCAGTGTCGTCACACGAGCACAGACTGATGGTACAGCCACATGGTCAGTGTCGTCACACGAGCACAGACTGATAGTACACCCACATGGTCAGTGTCGCCACACGAGCACAGACTGATGGTACAGCCACACAGTAATTTAAAACTGCTTGCTTTAGTTCCTGAACTGGGCGCTACACTGCTACAGTTCTTACCATTTTAAAGCTACCTCCCGCACACTAATTTTAATATTATCACTGCATCTACGATTAGCGTTCCCAGGCTCTCTCTCTTTCCTTCGCGTTGTCTAATCAAAACCTTGTGTTAATTTCTGAATGCCTACTTGTGTGCCATACGCTCCGCCAATTCCATCACTCTCGAATTGTTTGCTCTGATGAAAGGCATGCCGCCATCTTGCCACCCAATGAATAGGAGGGCAGGTGGGCCCCAGACCTGGTCTGGACATTTCGGAGAAGAGAAAAGTCTCTGCCGGAAATGGAACCACAATTTGGCGGTCGTCCAACCCCTAGCGTAGTCACTATACTGACTGAGCTATTCTGCCTAATAAAACAGGCACAATAATGAAAAAGATGTTCCGTGTTGCAACTTCAAGCCATATTTATGTAACATCAATTTTAAAATTATCCTCCCACTTAGCTTTCTCTTTTTACTCCCCTGAGAGTTTCAGACCGCAATTCTGCGTGCACTGCCCATGTTCTCCACACATTCTACATGCCCACTCACTCTTGATTTAAGCACCAGTCAGTTTTAAGCACACAGTAACGGTAAAGTCTCTGTGCTGCCATGTAGGTCTATGTTAGGTGAAAAGCAAAAATAGTTACGCTTCTTGTTAGGCAGCGTGTGCTGATACGTGTGACACAGTGCTAGTTACGTCACAACGGGGCAGACGACTGGCCTACTGCCGTGCGGATAAACCCGAGCGCAACCGGAAGTAGCCGACAGAATTAGTTGTGGTCAAACAATTTGCTCAGCTCAACAAAAACAAACCTAAAAGTCACCTCACCACAATCAAACTTACTTTGACACCTTTTAAGGGACGTGTATTTGACGCATGCGCTAAGTACGGTGTGTAGAGACACCGTGTCTTGCAGCGGAGACACTGAATGTACTGAATTATTTCCCCACAACCCAGTTACGTACCGCCAGTTTAACATTCACAATGCTACGTTCAGCCCACACAGCTGTATTTATGTGTTTTGTGTGAATCTCAGAACAAACAGCGATTATTTCCCCATACAGCATTAACTGACTGGTTTGTATAACCGAGACGGAGTGTGTTTACTGTGCGGTACGGACTGGGTCTTTATATATATATATATATATATATATATATATATATATAGTTTCAGTTACTCGTGGTGACACGAGGTTTGTCTGGTGTAAGCTGCACCCGCAGTCATCAAAATACAGCGATGATTAATAAAAGCGATCTTCATTCTTTGTGCAACATTCTGTGTGTTACTTCGGTTTAACTTTGTTACAAAAAATTTAAAACTTCAATTGTGAAGTTCTGTGCGTGAGACGACAAGTGAAATTCGTAATAATACGCACTTGCTTAGTAACCGGGATTGGCAGTGTTACAAAACACACACTCACACTCACACATATACATGAACAATAAGGAATTGCAAGGGCTCGCAAAATATTGTTATAATTCACTGTCAGGCTACATCTGGGTATTCATCTGCAGGGCTGAGCAGAACCAAGGCAATTATGTGATGACGGTTGGTAGAATGGCTACAGTCAGCCAGCGCTACAGTAATAACATTACGACTCAAAACAAGGAAGAAAAATCCTAGCGAATGAGGGACATTAAGGATCAAAAGTGCAGGAGTGCGCTGCACCATAAATTGACGTGTTTGTCAACGGCTGTTTAAACTTGCGTTATAAACGGTGGTGCGCTGTATCGGAGTTGACTTAAGTGAGACTTCCAGCAGTCCAGTGACGGTACACGTGGGGCTAGCGAGTGTGACAGGGAGACACATGCTGTCGGTCCTCACTGCCATTGTGACGCAGCATCTGAGGTTGAGGATGTGACGTGACAGCACTACGATGCCTCGAGATGCCGGTGGCCACTCGCCCAAACAGAGGGTCACACCCCGGAACCCTTGAACTGCCGAAACTTACGGCCCTCCATACCAAATCAACGAAATATTCAAACAAAAATGTGTAGTGTTTAACAACGAGACGTTTGGAGGGGGTTGATTATGAGCTACCTTAATTTTAAAATGGGCAAACTTGTCAGACTCTCTGCAGCAAGTACTGTTGGCAGTCACCGAGCGGTCGCCATTTCTGCCTCACAATCCGAACATCCTGTGACTGGCTTTTTATCACCAAGTAATGCAAGTCGAAATTACAGTGTCTGTCGCCATTTGACATGCTGCGCTGTGCTGTTGTAACGACAATAGCTGTATACAGTTTTGCAGGATTTAGCACAAGCACTAGAACAAATACAGCAAAATCTGTTGGAGACTTCTGAACAGCACAGTTGGCTCACTGTGTAGTGCAGACAGGATGTGACCAATATCCACCGCCTCCTTTGATCAACTGCAAACTGTTGTTTGTACTGCATACAAACTCTTCAAATTTTGTGCAGATGGTGGCCGATCTTGTACAATCCTATAGATCTGTTGGGTGTCAAGTGATATGGTAGCCGATCCTGTACAATCCTATAGATCTATGGGCTGTCAAGTGATATGGTAGCCGATCCTGTACAATCCTATAGATCTATGGGTTGTCAAGTGATATGGTAGCCGATCCTGTACAATCCTATAGACCTATGGGGTGTAAAGTGACATGGTAGCCGATCCTGTACTATCCTATAGATCTCTGGGGTGTCAAGTGATATGGTAGCCGATCCTGTACAATCCTATAGATCTATGGGTGTCAAGTGATATAGTAGCCGATCCTGTACAATCCTATAGATCTATGGGGTGTCAAGTGATATGGTAGCCGATCCTGTGCAATCCTATAGATCTATGTGGAGTGTCATACGTGATATGGTGGCCGATCCTGTACAACCCTACAGATCTACGGGGTGTCATAAGTCATTCAAGGTGCGTATCTTAGACTCTCACTTTGACTTCTTCCCAGGAAATCTTGGGGCAGTGAGCGATAAGCACGGACAGCGATTTCATCAGGACGTTTCCACCGTGGAAAAGCGGCGCCAAGGCAAGTGGAGTCCCAGTATGCTGGCTGATTAACGCTGGGTACTTAGATGGTAAGTTCCACAGGCAAGATATACGAGAAAACGATCCAGCGTTACGTTTTAGGTACTGTATATGCTCCCTGTAATGTAATGTACATATAGGTTTCCTTCAAACTTCAACCGAGAGTCACCTAAAAACCTTACCCGATAGAAAAAAATAACAACACATTTGAATTCAGCGCACAAAATGCTATCGGGTTCAGCTATTGCAGTTCGTGTTACAAAACACGAGAACTATTTTGCTGTCCACAACGTTCCTCTTAGCAAGGCAAGCCAGGGGACAACTGCTGAATTATTTTACGAATGAGTTCCAGGGAAAAGAAAGTCGAGCGTAGGAGGTGAAAATAAAACTAGCGCCATTGCTAGGATTCGGGGAAATGCTACCGAAAGGGGAATTCCGTGTCAAGGTGTCCATCCGGCAGTGACGCTGCATATCCAGACAGCGATACCGACAGCACAAAATGTATAAATATACAACATGTCGGTCTCGAACAGCCAACCGCTGACTGAGTTACTATGTCTAAATTCCGAGTGTCCAAAAGATCTTGGGCATCGAAGGCTGAAACTTCCAACAAGTGTCGTTGTTAGGGCGGAACTGAATATCACTCGGGGGAACACAAAATATGTGGACATTTTTCTGTGCACACACACCACACCCCCCCCCCCCACACACACACACACACACACAACACAATACTTAGACACAGCATGGCTCCATAGTGCAGTCGGTAACATCAGTGCGTGGAATAAGCCATTAAAATAGACAATAGGGTCAATTACCGAAACGCAGAAATATTAAAATGATTTCACACCAAGCAGATAAATGTCACAGTAAATCCATTACATGCAGCTGATAAGATTCACTTTAGACACTTCCAATCTGCCAACACAGTATAACCTGTCTGTACAGTACATGTATTTAAGTACAGTTCTTCCTTAATGCTGCCTTAAATTGAGCCTTTTCATTCATAAGACTGCCAGTTTACACGGTGAACTGCCACAAATTATGATGTCATTTCTGCAGACATGAATGGCTAGCA
>Ga0131853_10011942_pt1 | contig 15893 bp, 11 predicted proteins | sample TergutLab28metaG_FD_92764 | JGI IMG/M metagenome (GOLD analysis project Ga0131853, IMG submission 92764) | Labiotermes labralis P1 segment gut microbial communities from Petit-Saut dam, French Guiana - Lab288 P1 (version 2) (version 2) | ecosystem: Host-associated > Arthropoda: Insects >...
TCCTCACCCAATATTGTGCGGGTGATAAAATCGAAAAGAATGAGATGGGCTGGGCATGTGGCGCGTATGGGTGAGGAGAGGGGGGTGTATAGGGTCTTGGTGGGGAAACCGGAGGGAAAGAGAACACTGAGGAGACCTAGGCGTAGATGGGTGGATAATATTAGGATGGATCTCCAGGAGGTGGGATGTGGGTATATGGACTGGATTAGACTGGCCCAGTATAGGGACAGGTGACGGACACTTGTGAATGCGGTAATGAACTTTCGGGTTCCGTGAAATGCGGAGAATTTCTTGACTAGCTGCAAACCAGTTAGCTTCTCAAGAGGGACTCTGCACCATGGAGTAAGTAAGTAAGTAAGTAAGACTTGTTGCATTCCGAATGTCTGTTTTCTCTAGTAGTTACGTCGTCCAATTCAGGAGGTAGGAAGGAAATAAATGTGCAAATAAATAAAGGGAAAATAATGGAGGAAATAAATAAAAATTTCGAGATAGAGAGGGCAGAAACAGATAATTTCAAGAACGTACTTCAATTCAATTCTAAGGTGTGTTCCATTTGTGGGTTACGGCATCGTGCAGATGCCTACTGTTCCTGTTTCAATTTAAAAAAAACACATCATTCACAGGATTCTAAAATTGGCATCTACCAGAAGATGTGGAGGTTTATGGAGAGCAAACGACCGTCTGTATTCGTGTCAACGTATGAGGAGGGTGTCAAACGAGTGCTGGACGGCAACTACGCATTCCTCATGGAGTCCACCATGTTGGACTACGCGGTTCAAAGGGACTGCAATCTCACTCAAATCGGAGGTCTACTGGACTCCAAAGGTTATGGCATCGCTACTCCTAAAGGTCAGTTTCAAAGGGAAATGGTGAATAGATATGATTCGTTAGGGGTGGTTGAAATGCAGGGTACGGTAACTGGAAACCAACAAGACTGCTAAAGTCAAAGTACTGCAGACTTCAATCAGAAACTATGAATACAGAGAAAATGACACAGCTCTTGCCTGAGCCATTATAAGTAAGGGTCAAATATGATAATTATTCGACCGAGAAATCGAAGTTCAATTCCTGGCAGCAGTAAGAGGTTTCCCCATCTCCAAATCATCCAGACATGTTGTGGGGCACACCCAGTTCCTATTTAATGGGTACCGGGGAGAAGCCGGCGGAGGCGTAAAGCTAATAGAGCTGTCACATTTGAAAGTACGTGGAAACCATACGTTCCCACGGAAATGGCCTGAGAACGACAAAATCTTTTTTTTTTTCGTGTTTCGACAGCCCTATGTGAGTGTGGGCTTCCTCATCGTTGAGGTCTCGAGATCATTCTCAGACACAACACACTCGATAGGATTCCTCTGGGCGAGTGATCAGCCCGTCGCAGAGACTTCTACATGACAACACACAACATTCACATAAGACAGATTTCTATGCCGCCGGCGGGATTCGAACTCGCAACCCCAGAAAGCAAGAGGCCCAGACCCAAGCCTTAGACCGCACGGCCACTGTGATCAGCCCGATAATACACGTAATTATAAACCGGATACAATTAAAAAAATAACTTAAATTATGGTGGTTATGGGAATCGTAACTGTGACCCCTTAAGTAAGAAGTTATTTCGATATGTGTATTTCACACTACGTACCAAAGTTTTCTACGACAGACCTTTCTTGGGCACCTCAAAAAATTTCGATTCGAGTTTCAAGAACGCGCTGAACCAATATTAACAGAAATAAAATTAGTCTGACAGCTTCTACCACGCATTCACATTGACACACCTTTATACGGTGAGATACACGGGTTAGGAACTGACACAGACATGCCGGCGGGCGGACAGTACTTTTCTGCTATGCATTTCTGTGACATATTAATTTCATGAGTCGGACAGTATAGTCGGTACAGTAACTGGGCTACGGGTTGAAAGACCGGCGAATCGTGGTTCGATCCTCTGCGGTGACAAAGATTTTCCTTTAGCTACAGGCTCTGGGCCTCACCCAGCATCCTCTCCAAATGTACGCGCTCACCACACCTCCGCACCCCTATACGTCATTCCTGGGGAAGGAGGGGACTGCTTACTTAATTAAGCACAGATAAACTTCACCTTTACTAACGGCTTATGAACAGAGCGTGAACGTCTGCTTATCTGTGGGCATTATAAGAAGTTTCCACGGACCGATCTACCAAAGAACACGCTCAATCTTACAGGGTCGCCATGGAGAGACAAGATCTCTCTAGCCATCCTGGAGCTGCAAGAGAAGGGTATTATCCAGATCCTATACGACAAGTGGTGGAAAAACACAGGGGATGTATGCAATCGGGATGACAAGAGCAAGGAGTCGAAGGCCAACGCCCTCGGCGTCGAAAACATTGGTAAGTCTGTAACACAGTGCAGAAGTGGCCAAGCGCCAGGATGGAGTATAAAGTGTCTGTTCTTCTTCTTCTTCTTTTGTAGTGTAAGCAATTTTTGTAAAATCGTTAAGTTTCGGGTTCTTCTTCTTGTAAGGAGATGTTACGCCTTTTGATCACATTAACTAATATTAAAGTGGTTGTAAGTTTTTAATATTATCATCATCATCATCATGTTCCTGAAGGGTTAGGCGTGTTTCCTCTTCCTTGATCCTCAAGATGAAGTTGGTCCCTCCGTCTCTTCCTCGGTCTCCTATGTTCATTCGTCCTTTCGGTTTATATTGTAGTGCTTGTTTTGGTAGTCTCTTTGTGTCCATCCTCTGTACATCTTGTAGCCGCTTTTTCTGGTACTGTTTTATTTCCTTCACTGTGTTCTGTGCTCCTGTTTCCCCCCCCCCCTAATACGTTGATTCTTTTCTTTATCTAGTTTTGTTATTCTAAGTAAGTGTCTCAAAAATTTCATCTGTGCTGCTTCTAAAAGTTGTTCCTCTCTTTATGCTCCAAATACTAAATTTCATTTAAATTCCATCAGCGGTTCTACAATAAAATGTGTGTATATTTAGACACATTTGCCATACCTCCTCCAACCACGACTTAACTTCCTGCATTTTGAGCAAAATGCCATGAATGTGCGAGTAATTAATATTAAGGTAAAATATTTAATTGGCATAATATAGGTTACAATAAGAAATACGCATGTACAAGGCGTACATTGGACAGCGGAAGCACGACTACCGTATGTGTCACCCGGCTGTGTATGTCTCTGTTGCCGGTAGTGTAAACCCTGAGCGTTCGCTTACACGTACACAGTAGCACTTCTGTAGGATCAGTCCCACTTTCTAACAAGCCGTCAGAACAACTCAGGGTCAGAAGCTGAGCGTAACAGGCCACAGTAATTCTTGTTCGCGAACACTGTGTTAGTTATGGTATAACACAATGAGTTTTCTTTGTGACGTAAATTGCTGTCTTCACTTGTGAATATTTTGCACAATCGAATGCAGGGGATTCTCTTTCGTTGTGAATACCTGCTGTAACCGTCTGTTTGACTTGCCCGACTTCAGTTACAACAATTTGTAGCTTGTCGTCGTCACGGATCCTTCTCAAGGAATATACAGGAGGAATTAGAAGCCACTATGCTCTTTCAGTAGCTCTTTATTCGCTGAAATTCCAGAACCGACTCCTTTTGGTTGCTCTTTGTTCAACGAGAATTCACAACCACGAACAAAGTACACCTGAGCACAACTGACTAGCCCGTGAGCAAAAAAACATCAATCATATAAGGAAAAAGAAAGATGTCAGCATTCTATCCTTATGTCTCTCTGTCAAAGAAACTACTATAGGGAAAAGACACGAGTGTAAAAACATTTCCAGGAACAACTATACTTGAATAAACCCTAGTGACACAGACACTATCAGTGAACACCTGCTCATAGCTGACATCGCAAAAGTATGAGAAACAAATCATATGTGGCAGGTGCAACTCAGCAGTCTTATTGATATAGCCTGGCAGGTGCACACCAAACAAACTGTACCTCTCCCCCTTCAACAAAAACTAGCCAATACTTGACGACCAGTTTATCTTCTCATCTTATTGGTCGCCTAGTGCGAGATTTGAACTACGGACCCTGGCCGGTTACACTGTGTACAGTTGAAATCGTATAAAAAGTGTCGTAGCAAGTTTAGAAGTCAATGCCGCGGTATTTCCATTCCGTTCAGAATCAACATCCAAAGAATTATTTGTTGCGACAGTACGGTTTTCTAACTGGTTTTGTGAAGCAGTGTGATGCTATGAAGTCGATCTATCGTTAACTTGTATTAAAAGATTAGATTATTTAAACATTCAGGTAATTGCTCGCAGTAACACCGACTAGTCGACAGATAATCCAAGGTCTAAACACGCTACGCGAGGTGGTGTAACATGACATTACATTTGGTGTATGTTGTATAGTGAGTTGCCAGTGCTACAGGAATAATCCAACCCACCCTCTTAACGATACAAGAAATCTAGAAAATACAGCGAGCAAATCCTCGAACATTTTTTTAAGTTCAGTCACGAAGAAAATAAATGTAGGTTCTTCCAGGAACACACACACACTCACAGAGGAATTACCCGCGGCACAGTACAGATATGCTTCGCTTAACGGCGGGGATACGTTCTGAGAAATGCGTCGTTAGGCGATTTCGTTGTTGTGCGAACGTCATAGAATTAGCTGACACAAACCTAGATAATATTGTCTAATACAAACCTAGGCTATGTGGTATAGCTTAGTGCTCCTAGGCTACAAACCTGTACAGCATGTTACTGTACTGAATAATGTAAGCAACTGTAACACAATTATATTATATTATAATTTTATGGGACCACCGTCGTATCTGTGGTCCGTCGTTGAGCGAAACGTCGATATGCGGCGCATACCTGTATTAGCAAATTTTAACCTTTTGACGCCAAATGTCAACTATAGTGGTCGTACCGCACCGCTAACCTCTAAAGTTGAATTTAGATATTTATTCAACAAATATAGGTACTGAATATTTTAAATATGGTATATGCTATCCGTTTTTTTTCTCTTCAAAATGCAGTTTGTTTCATAATTCTAACGTATTTGGTTCCTGTATTATTCACATTTTATATACAGGTGTGCTAAAATTAAAAAAATAATTCCGGCGCCATAAGGTTAAATAATAATTTTAGTTTTCCGTAACATGTTCACCAGGTGTCAATTATGTCTTACAGTATACAGCACCTTTTAACATGCGGCAAACTGCAGACAATTTACTCGTACATTGCTGGACTAAGAACTGCAGTCGGGAGGCATCATCGGTCGCTATGCAGCAATGCTGTCGTCAGCTGTACGGCGAGCAGTCCGATAAAGACTAATCTCTGCATTAATGCACATTCTGTGATCGGGTTTGTGGATTCCATATGCAGGTTACGCTTAAAGCTGGAGATCCTATAGTTATTATTACGGTCTAGCATAGAATGGATGGCTGGCTGGTCTTACGAAGCCTGCAAAAATACACGTAAAACAGGGCTAACTACAGGAAGGGAAGTAGTCATGGAACAACTGTTGGTCCTTTCAAAGACCAAAAGAAACTTCAATTATATTTAAAAATTCAACTCGTACCGCGCAGTAAACACATACAGTCTCGTATATAAAGGCCATTCCATTAATATTATCCAGGAAAATAAGTGCTGTTTGAACTGAGATCCACACAAAACACATATTACACTGTTCGGATAGAACGTAAAATTTGGTAATGTTAAAACTTGTGGTACATTAAGAAACAACTAGGCTATAAGCCGTTAATTAACATTGCACAAATCGACAAATTATACTTTAAATAAAAATTTTCAAAAATTTAAATTATTTAATAACAACATTTAAGGATTGCTTATTGACTAATGCCTCAAAATTCCTTCAATACCGTATGTGCACTACAGCGGTTTGCGTGTGGTGTATGGCTTCTGAAGACAAAACAACTGTTTCTAAACATGTTAGGCTTAGGCAATTGACATAGATTGTAAAGGTATGCCTCACTCACCGACATTACCCATCGGTTGTGTGGAAATGTGCCGTAGAGGAACGCTGAAGGAATATCAGACACACATCCTTAGAACTGAGTCTACATCACCACTCAACAAAGAACAGAAATGTAGTTTTTCAAACACCATGTAGCACTGCACTTCACAAACATACTGCACACTGCCTACTTCATTTTACGAACATCACTTCAGCTTTTCATGCCCTAGCGAATTTAAAAGAATCGATCACAAACTGTTTAGGATGACTGTTTCACTATTACAAGTTCGCATCATACGATGATATAACACAAGATCATTTTAGACAGCGTGTGTTGGCACAGAATGTAAGACTGTATGGCTGTATATCGGTCTTAAGGACTGCTATCTGAAAGCAAAGTCACAATTCACTTCGGATTCCTCCAGAAAAGGAGGCATGCACGTGAACTTACATCAGGCACTGAACACCAGTCTCGTATATCTGTATTGCCGTTAAGAAAGCTATACACAACAGTTTAAAGCAGTTTAGCAGGACAGGTTCCGCGCTCATAATACCACATATATTAACCTCCAGCCATCCTTCTCCCATCAACAGTGACTCGTAGAACAAATGAATTACGACTTTGCAGTTAGTACCAACTGCGTATCGTCATGGGTAAGTTCTGTGTTGGTATGCCAGAAAAGGGAGCAGAGGAACAAAACGAAGATATGCAAGACACCTCATTTTGTGAATATCTATGCCAAAATCAAAAACCTCATACAAGACGTAAAAGTACTCTCTAAACACATGCCTTACGTACGTTCGTCGAGCAGTTGTGATAGATGCGTGGGATTACATACGTCGCTGACTCGTTCCAGTATATCTCAATAGTATTCTTTCTGAGCTTTATCGGATTATACCTTCCTAACTCTTTCGATTCACGATCAATTCTGAGAGTTTGAAATCTTTAGAATGTCGGCAGGGTTCCTTAGTTGAAACAGCTCTACCTACACTGGACAACAGAACACAAATACAGCACGAAGAAAAAAATTAGATCTCCTGGTCCCTTTTCGAACTGCTCACGACCCTACAAGGCTCAGACCAACATGCAGATATCCGTAACCGGTTTATCTACATTCCCTCTCGAACTAAATTCCCTTGTATCAGTTACTAATACCTTCTTTCAAACACGTGGTGATTTTTTTTTTTCCACACGTGTTGCAGGGGGTGTGTTCGTCGTACTGCTTTGTGGTCTTGCCCTTGCTATTCTCGTCGCAATATTGGAATTCTGTTGGAATTCGAAGAAAAACGCCCAAAGTGACCGGGTACGTACAATACTCCCCCCAAAAAATCCTGCATGCGACACTTGCAACACATCGAACGTGAGGTGCAGTAAGTTTGTCACCACCAAACGATGCATTGAAATTCTTGTCTTGTCGTCGAGGGGGTTCAAAGAAAATCCAGTTAATGAAAATAAAGCAAAGGTGTAAGATTTAAAAGTGCTCGTGGCGTAGACCAGTGTTTCTCTCAACCTTTGTGAGACCCCGGCCCGGTAAATTCTTTTTTCATAAGACGAGGACCCGGTCCCAACAGATTTACTCGTCAGTACCTTTCCAATTTTTTTTAAGTTCATACATTAAACTAACATTAGTATTAATAATTAATTATGGCATAATCGTAAAGAGTATTAGTACAATTATGTGTACGGTGTGGCATGTTTACAAATATAAAATTACATTTAAATTAGTTATCAATTCCAGGAATATCTCTCGTGGCCCGGTATAATTGATGCCAGGGCACGGTACCGGGCCGCGGCCCGGCGGTTGAGAAACACTGGCTTATGGGACGTGACCTGTACATTCTGGCAGACATTTGCCGACCTTTCGGAAAACCATGCCTCCTCCATCTTCCGAGCAAAATGATCTGCCCTGAAGATAGAGGCAGCACGTTCCTCCAAAATGCTTATAAATTTCTACCCGCCTACACGGTGCCACAATCCCACAAAAACATTCTTTTTTTTTACAATAACGAGTGATACAATTACGGCTTGTACATGTTATTACCATGTTACAGCAATCGCTGTGCTCCGAGATGGCAGAGGAACTGCGATTTGCCGTACGGTGTCACGGGTCTCGGCAAAGGCCGGCGTTGAAGCGGTCTTGTACGCGTTGTTCCCCCGGCACCACATACGTTCCTGCAGCTTTAGAGATGCCACACATCAACGGGGTCAGTGAGTACCTCCAACGGTCTAACACAACCCAATAAACAGCCACCTTCAGCCCACTATGCTACCTACAACTGAGTAGTACCAATATCTAAAATGCTTTGACAGAACCTTATATCATTTATTACCAGTGGCGTACCCAGGAATTTTGTTCGAGGAGGGGTTCAACAAATTCATTTGAGGACAGAGAGAACGGGGATCTGGGGGCGGTAGCCCCCTAGTCAGGGGTTCTGGAGGCGGCTGTAATTTGGTACAAGAAATTTCATTTCATATAGTAAAATTTTCTTAATTTTTCGTACTTTAAGACTATTTATGATGACAACCAATTTATTTGTCATTGCTAATGTAAAACAATTGCGAACCGGCGGTAGTTTTAGAATTTTACTGGCTTTTTTCCGAACATCTTGGGGTGTTGGCGTCCTAAATTCAGCAATGTTTAACAGTTTTCACAATGGGTTGAGTTTGGCACGATTTTGGAGGGCTTTCGGAATTTCGAATGGGGGTTGAACCCCCCCCCCCACCCCCTCGGTACGCCACTGTTTATTACTCACCGCATGTTGGATATTTTGTGAATCTCAAATGCATCTTGTACAACTTTCCCCCCCCTTTTTTTTTTTTTTTCAGGAGACGGGAATTCTCCCAATGGTCGAGATGAAGAAATCATCGCTGAGCTACGACCTTGATTCCTAGTGACGGCGACACTCAACTAGCTGCCAAGCCACGAACCACGCCACAAGAATCAAAACTAAAGAGGACTTATCGGAACATTTTAAAAAACCAGAACGGTTCTACTGTGATAAAGAAAACCACGACATTTCCGACGTCTACCTATAAGTACGGACGTTACAAACGCACTGTCAAACTTATAACAATGTTTTCCAGAAAACTGCTTGGTAAGCTTTATGAACAGCATTGTTTAACGTTCGAAACAGATGTGCAATTTCTTCACAGTGTGTGTTATTCAAAAAGGGGGGGAGGGGGGGGGATTTTTTAAGCCGCTATTTGAATGCGAGTGCCGAAACTTGTTTTGTTGTGGTGATAAACTTTAGTTACGATGTGAACTGCCTCCGTGGAGTCGGGCAGTCCGACGACGTGACAAAGTATTACTGTGGTGAGAGCAAATTCAGATATCGTCAGCGATCTGAAATTCGTGCCCTCACATCTCCAGTATACTCAACACTGCCAAAGTACAAGAATAAGCAGAGGTAAAGTGCCCGAGCTGTGCAAATACAAATCTGTATGAATCTGTGTTCACTGATCGAGTACAGAATACTCGGAAGAAGATTTTGATTTGCTATCATAAGACTACCAACTCTGTAGGAACAAAATTTATACATTTTCTAGTTAATATTAATTTGTATTCAATAAAATACATAAATTATTGAAGTAGATGGAGGACACAGGAAACACACCAGAGTTAACGAACATTAAAAAAGAATAATTTGACTTGTTATTTTAAAAATAAACTTTTGCAAGAGTAAGTTAGAAGGAAATCTAAGTGCCAAGTTTGTCACAGTAATAACTACTTACAGACCGTACAGCAGTGCTATCAACTATCTACAACTGGTTCAATCAGCAATGTTAGGACTGAACGGCCTAATAAAAAAAACTAAGATGTCAACTGGATGTAATGATAGATGAAGAAGAGACATTCTTGCCCCTGAGTTGGTTTTGAGTGGAATATTTTAAATATAGATAAATGAGGTTGTTTCTAATGTTGTGTTTTTATTAAAATCTCTGTTGATTTTTACAAATCAAGCCTTAAAATAAACAAATGAAGACTGTAAACAGATGTAGCGATTAATTTTGACTTCAAAGATGCTGTGACACAGTCAACAAAGATTCTATAATGTAAAGTTTGTGGAAAAGATTCTGACTGCTCGATAGCTACTTTCATTTAAGCCTACAAATTTTTACTGTTTATATGGGGAACACATTCCTTTATACAGCAAAACAGAATTTTTAATAAAAGACTTTAATTTGTTTTCTGTAACAGTAAACAGCAAATGTGTGGTAATTTACAATGGAAGTGGGAAAGTGGTGATGACTATCCATTCTCCCAGATCCAAACATAAAGCAGAGCTGAAAAAGTGTTAAACTAAAAGAAATTCGTTATTTACACTAACAATTTTGGTTATAATCAATACAGACAGAAAAGCAAACAAAAGAATGAAACACCACACACTAGTAAGAGTGGTACCTGATGTACCTGACAGGAAGACGACCTCCGGGTTTTGAGGACAGATTTTTGAAAATGATGTTTATATCAGGCACTCCTAGTCGGCGATTTGAAGGAGACTTTTACCTAACTGGTACAATTCACGAAGAACTTCCTCTTATATGCACGCAAATAAATTATCTGGATACGTGGGTAATTATTCTTAACAGGATAGGAAATACACATATAATGTAACACTGTGGAACTTCCAGATATTTACATCCTTAGCTTTTCCTGTTATAAGCTAACAATTTTACGTACCTGTTACTGAAATAATAAAGGGTCAAGTGCACCCTTGTACATGCACAGAGGCTCTGTACAGACCGTATGGCCCATAGAGGAAGTAGAGATATAGCTCCACTCTTTCTTGACCACGGCACTAGAAGAGGGGTGAGCTATCAGCGTGACGCCCCGGCCGCTTTTTACCCCCGGGAAAGACACGGTACCCATTGTACAGGAGGCTGGGTGGACCCCAGGGCCGGTCTGGACAGGTACAGAAAATCTCGCCCCACCGGCATTCGATCCCCGGACCGTCCAGCCCGTAGCCAGTTGCTATACCGAGTACGCTACCCGGTACACTACTAAAAGAATAAAGCTCTTAATTCATTCTGTCTGCACACATTTACTTCTATTTGTTCTACTAACATTCGCAGAATAGAAAAAAACATTAATTAATTTTCTTCTGCAAAACTGCTATGCGAATATGCAAGTCATAATTAGCCAAAACATCGCGCACTTTCTCAGTTTGCATATGTCTAATCTCAAATCAGGCTGTACATTGCACAGATGAGAGACGTACTTTCATATTTAATTACCCAGCATGCAAATCGCTTGCAGCGCCATATTATGTTTAGACAGCCAACTAATTTGTTTTTTCTCTCAGACTGTCGCATTTCATGTAATATCACGCAAATTACAATATTTTCAAAAAAAAAATTGTTTGGCACAAAATGTGGTTTGATTTCCTCTACAGCTTTTTCCAACAAAAGGAAAATCAGCATCATATAATTGGTCTTAATGTAGGTTTCAGAATCTGTTATTTTTGTCACATTTACAAAAAAATGTAATTTGGTCCAGGATTTTGGAAAATGGCTGGACAACATTTTCAGGTCGAAAAACACTACTGTCATTCAGTACACTTTACTTAAATGGTATCTAATCATGTCTTCTTCTTCACCAATGTAAGCAATCTTATCCTGTTATGCTGTCACACATTCGTTCCATGTTTTCTGAAATCTCCCTCAGTCTCAACACACATTTGAATTATCCTGTACATACTGTTGTGGTACTCTTTCATTTTTTACTCTATCCAATGCTTTATTCACCTTTTCCTGTTATCATTGGGTATATTTTACTGTCTGACTAATCATAATTTCATGTCTGTCTTCATTGCAACATGACACACTTTAGCACAGCCTTCTTCTGTTCATAGCGCTAAGTTGTAGCATTCTTTCTACATGCCTGTTAAGTCTGTCCTAGTGCCTTTCTGTTCACCACAAATCGCACATACACTAGCCTGGGACTGAACCCAGGCATCTGCAGTGTGAAAGTGCCAGTGACCAACTGCAGAGCTATGGTGCAGTTGCTTACTGCATGATGACAATCTAATACTGTCAGTTCATGCACAACCCCTAGATGCATCAGTGGTGTACCCAGGAATTTTTTTTTTGGGGGGGGGGGCAACAAATTCTGTTGAGGACAGAGAGAAAGGGGATCTGGATCTGGGGGCAATAGCCCCCTAGTCAGGGGTTCTGGAGGCAGCTGTAATATAGTACAAGAAATTTCATTTCATATAGTGAAATTTTCTTAATTTTTGGTACTTTAAGACTATTTATGATGACAACCAATTTATTTGTCATTGCTAATGTAAAACAGTTGTGAACCTAGGTAGTTTTAGAAATTTACTGCCTTTTTTCTGAAAATCTTGGGGTGTTGTCATCCTAAATTTAGCAATTTTTAACAGCTTTCCTGATTGGGTTTAGTTTGGCACGATTTGGAGGGCCTTCGGAATTTCGGGGGGGGGATGAACCCCCCCCCCAAACCCCCTCCCCCTCGGTACGCCACTGTGGTACCTTACAGTCTATACATCAAGCGGTAAATATGAAGTTTCCTGGTGCCTGTGAAGCACAACATAAAGGAGTACGTGGGGCATGGAAGTAATCCCCATGCATTCTAGACCTCAACATTATATGCAGATTATGAGTGATAAAATTAACACATAAGCCATTTCACCCAATCCTAAATCACCATACTGTCCATAAGATAAGAGATTTGGCAGGCTCCAGAGCTGCTTTGGACGTGGTCAAAGACAGCAAAGTCAGTGCATGTGTGTGTGGGAATACAAACAAATCTTCCAACCTAAATACTCGTACATCTGGTACTTTCATATTTTCAATTATTGCTTCATAAAGAAAATTTGATCACAATGGAGTGCACTTTCATTTCATTTCTCCCGTAATGGGTAGCATGGGAGCACACACTGTACCATAGAATTTACATTTTTTTAATTGACCCAGAAGTTTAGGAACAACCGTTCTATGGATGAATTAAGAATTCATAAATACTTTTCAGAAGTTCGAACACTGACAATCATCAGATTTAAAGTTTCTCATAATTGTACAACATGAACATGTTCCAAAATATAGAATAAACCAAATTTTTGTGACAAGATTTTCAGTCACACTCTAATGACTTATGCAGAAATGAAGGCAACATTGTTTAGCACGATCACCTTGCCAATACATACCCTTGCAGTAAAAATCAGGGCCCAGTCTCATCAATCAGCAGTGTAGGCCAACTTCCCATTGAACATTGATACCTGTGCTGCATCTTCTAGAAGTTTCTGCTTTTGAGGTTCCAACAAATGGAAATGGAACATAGGTAACTTCAGTCATGTATTTGCTCACCGAATTACTTACTTACTCAATCCATGGAGCACAGTCCTTCTTGAGAAGCTAACCAATTCTCAGCTAGTCAAGAAAATTGCTGCATTTTATGGAACCCAAAGGTTCATTGCAGTGTTCACAAGTGCCCACCACCTATCCCTTTCCCAAGCCAGATCAATCCAGTCCATTCTCCCCTCCCACTTCCTGAAGATCTACCTTAATATTATCCTCCCATCTATGCCTCGGCCTTTCACTCAGATTTCCCCACCAAAATCCTGTACACACCTCTCCTCTCCCCCATATGTGCTACATGCCCCACCCACCTCATTCTTCTCAATTTGATCACCCAAATAACATGTTGTGAGGAGTGCAGATCATTGAGCTCCTCATTATGTAGTTTTCTCCACTCCCTGTTACCTCATCTCTTTTAGGCCCAAATATTCTCCCCAACACCCTCTTCTCATACACCCTCAACCTATGTTGCTCCCTCAATATAAGTGATCATGTTTCACACCCATACAAATCAAGAGGCAAAATTATAGTTCTATATATCTTAATCTTTATATTCTTTGACAGCAAACTGGAACACACGAGATTCAGCATTGAATGATAACAAGGATTCCTTGACTTCAATCTCCTCTTAATTTAAACCTGCATAGAATTTTGTTTCATTAAGGTTGTTCCCAAATATATCAGTTGTCCCATCTCTTCAAAGGAACTTTAATCAATCTTTGTTCTCTGACTTCATCCTGCATTCTGATCTTGAGACATGACGTTCGTTGACTACAAAACATAACTGTGTTCCAGTAATCTCAGACCTCACTTACAGTATGTTGTCTAAGCTACAGTTTCTTTAAATCAGACAATAAATGAACACTTCATAAAACAAAATAACAGATATTAATATGAATTACACAATGTAGGGTTTCCTCATTCTGTTATGTAGCAATAACTTGAATACACTTAAACTGAAACTAAATCAAGTGAAACCATGTTCAAATACGAGTATACAGTATACCTAGCAGCAGATGACTCTACAGCCAGAGTATAGATACTAGGCTGAATGGTGATAATATACATTTGACCTTCAGGAATAAAACATTGCGAAATCAACAGCATACTTTAATTGTAATGAGTTCGGTCAAAGTATTTAATATTTAACACACTGCAAATGTGATAGGTTACCTACTGAACTACACTAAAATATATCTTTTGGGTATTTCTGTGAAAATAAATTCTCCTACATAATTATCTTGGCCATTTATACAAATTACAAGCTAAGATAAAAATAACCAAAGAAAAAAATTATGTTTTAATTTCAGCCCACAGGAAGCTAACTAAGTTTGTTAATATTAGGGAAAAATAAATATGTAAGAACCACATCTCACAAGTTGACAAATCTGATATGCCAAATACTTCAACTGCCTGACTGAAGAAGGTTGAAACACTTAAATGAATATAATGTGATAAATGGATAATCTTCAGTGGTGTTCATTACCAGTTTCTCAAGGACATCCTTCCACCTGAGTGCTGGATTACATTCTGTATTATCATGACGTTCTGATGACCTAGAATTGCTTCCTGATTTAGACCAGTTCCGTCTCCAGAGATGCAATATGTTCGTACCGGAACCCTGTGATGAATCGCTCTTGTTCAACGATGTTTCTGACAAATGGAATTTCTTCCACTTCTTGAGAAGTTTCTCTGTCATATAGAATACATAAAAACTTTTTTCTATATCTCCTGGTTTATGGCCTAAAGAGTCCTTACTTTCTGCATTACTAGCTGAAGCAGGTTTCGCTTTCAGGTTGATAAACATGATCTGTATCTTCTCCATCAAGAAGTTAAGAAAGTCAGTGCATAAGGGTTTGCAGTTTCCTAGCTCAACTATAACACAACACTGCTGTGTCCATACTGGGTGCTGTAAAGACAAAAAGATCCATCAAAAGAATTCTTTGCATTGGAAATCTGTGTGTATGAATGTAAAATACTGTAAACAAATTAGGAGAGAAACGTCCATATCACAAAGAAAAACATGAGGACATCCCAGAAGCTATTCGTAAGGACATGGATAGAGAAGTAAATGTAGAAAATGGTACATGAATGTTCATGCCACAACAGCAAGAAACAGAATAAATGTGTCATACAAGCACCCATGAAAACTTCAAAAATGCAGCAATGATCAAGTACTTTGACCTTTTAAAGCCTAGCAGTTAGTGTAATACCATCAGTCTTTATGTTTAAAAATTCTACATTCTGCCCACAATGTATATATATGTTTTTTGTATCTCAGGAAACTTGGGTGTGAAACTTGGTCATTGACATTGCAGGAGGAAAGGAAGCTGAGGGTGTTTGAGAACATGGTGTTGAGGAGAATATTTGGATCTAGGAGGGACAAGGTAACAGGGGAATGGAGGAGATTGCGTAACGAGGAGCTAAATGATTTGTACTCCTCACCCAATATTGTGCGGGTGATAAAATCGAGAAGAATGATGGGCTGGGCATGTGGCGCATATGGGTGAGGAGAAGGGGGTGTATAGTGTCTTGCTAGGGAAACCGGAGGGAAAGAGACCACTGGGGAGACCTAGGCGTAGATGGGTGGATAATATTAGGATGGATCTCCAGGAGGTGGGATGTGGGTATATGGACTGGATTGGGCTGGCCCA
>Ga0131853_10011944_pt1 | contig 15891 bp, 17 predicted proteins | sample TergutLab28metaG_FD_92764 | JGI IMG/M metagenome (GOLD analysis project Ga0131853, IMG submission 92764) | Labiotermes labralis P1 segment gut microbial communities from Petit-Saut dam, French Guiana - Lab288 P1 (version 2) (version 2) | ecosystem: Host-associated > Arthropoda: Insects >...
TAGAGCACACACTTCCTCATAACTACACACCCTCTCATGTGTCTGTCAGTCATTCTTCATGATTGCACACTCACACACACAGGACACACCTGACCATATACAATGTAAGTAACATTACGCAGAAGACACATTTGTTCTATCATGAAATGGGAACCCATAGAGTGCACAATTATATTATACCTTGTATATGTTCTGCATTGGCCTGATGATGGCTGTTTTACAGCCGAAACATGTGGCCCTGATGTAATTGATATTTCATCACTGTGTTGATGTACATATGTTGTGTTTTAGATGGTAATATACATATATTTCGAGATTTCTGTTGATGCGTTGTGACAGGGAGCAATTACTTAAGATGCAGCTTTGAGGAAATTCTTGGTTTGATGTTACAGAATGTTCCTCCAGATGACCAGAAGATAAAGACATTGGTTAGCAGTTCATTGTATGCCTATGAACTGCCTGAGAGTTTGAACTCAGGGTCCATGTCTGGAGGGGAGGAGGAGCGACTGTCATTGTGTTCGCTCAGGTCACAGAGAGAGGCTCAGACTTTCACTGCAATCCAACGCTCCATTCAGCCTAAGCAGCAGTCTGCAGGTGAACTGTCATGTGGAGGAATGTAGTTATGATGGCAACTTGCATTGGAAATTTGAAGCTGTCACACCCATGTTGCTGGGAATTCTGTTGTTGCGGGATGCGACACCGTGCTGCTGGATGAGTGGTTATCATTGTTTGAAGGCTCTGTGACCCTTGGAAGCCATTCATATCTTCGGTAACCAGTCACCCAGTGACACAGCATGGCGTCCCTGACACATGTGATACTCAACAAGGCCACTGTGAAAACATAAAGCCTTGAAGGTGATACCAAATATATTGCTGAACGGAAATGTTCTCTGGTGTGTGAGGGTATAGATGCCAATTTAGCAGAATATGTGCAAATTCCACATAGTGGATAATTGAAGAACATGTCATTGCCTTGAATTCCTATGTATGGACATGGGCAGGGCATGGAGGAGGAGAGGAGGAATTCATGTAAGCTTTTGTTGGGGAATCCTGAAGTAAAGAGATTGTTTGGAAGATTAGGCACATATCGGAGGGCAATTTTAAAGTGTATCTTACAGAAATAGAATGGGAGAGTATGGACTGCATTCATCTGGTTTAGGATAGGGACTGATGGCAGGGCATTGTGAACATAATGAACCTTTGGATTCCATAAAATGTGGAGTATTTTTTGGCTAGCTAAGAACTGTTAGATTTTGAGGAAGGACCCTCCTCTATAGAGTTAATTGTGTGTGCTGGCTGCAAGTTGGCTCCTCATATGGAAGTAATTTTTGTAGAAACATTAATATTTTGTTCATTTTAGAAGGTCAGGAAACAAAAAGTTTTGAATGATAGTGAGGCTGACTTTTGTTTGCCTGTTTTATAGTGTTTGTGATTTTGTAACTTTGTTCCATTGTCTTGAAAATGATTTTGGCAGGAATGACCAAAACGGGCAACAGTGTCGCAGATATTGACTGTTTACAACAGCAGCCTTTTAGCAGTAAAAGTGTAATTGAAGAGTCCTCTCTTCTCTCATCAACCAGTCCCCCTCCAGTGCCGGCCGCCCCCACTGTGGAGGTAAGGTGGCACAGCAGTTTCTGCATGCCTGCTGCATTCTCATGCTTCAAGGTATAGTGTTCGTTACTCTACTGATTGGTTGGTTTGCAGCCAGTAATCAGAGCTGTTTCTCCAGCCCCAGTATCTTGTCTTTGTTGCTTTTTACCATTTTAATCTCATCTTGCCATAATGCTAAGCCCATATCTTTCATTTCCAAGACTAGGTAGAAAGCTGAAGCCAGATTTGGGACTGTGAGAGCGCTGTTGCTCTGGATGCAAGCCTTGTGTGATGTGCCACAGTGTTCTCGGTTGAGCGGTTGCTGACATTTCAAACTACCTTCATCTTCAGGGTCTGGCAGATCGGTGAATATGAAGTCGCCATGATTTTTCGAAATGTCAGGAAGAACTCTCACATTGACACAGCATCACATCCCAGAAGGCTTACATCTTAATTACTTCCTTGTATTTCCAATTTTAACCTTATCATTAATATGCTGTTTTTATTAGATTTGCAGCCATCTTATGTTCCATAAAATGTGGTAGACATTTTAAGTTATTATGAGTCAAGTGCATGTGAAGTCTCTTGCATCTGACTCGGCATATCTGTCCTGTATCTCTCCTGGTGATGGTATAGAAATGAGTCATTTCTCTTACAAAATGGGAAAGTCAGCAAATCATATTTGGTTTTTCAGTGAGTTCATGAAATGCAGACTGTTTGTATATATTGTAATTGTTTGTACACAAAAAGTTGGTAGTTGAATAAAGAGAGACCAACTTGATGTCACTTGCTTTATTATGTCAATTTACTGCTCAACATGTTTCGGATGTTAATACATCCATCCTCAGGAGCTTGCAGTTTATTGATGCGTTGTTACGTGGGTTGTATTGTTATGTAAGGATAGAGGTTGATGCATTAGTGTAGTTATTTAGTGGCGAGTGTTAGTCGTGATGTGCGTGGTTGTTTGAGAAAGCGTGTTTCTGCAAATGTGGCTGGTGCGGTGTCTTATAGTTATTGAGTTTTCTTTGTATATGGTATGTTTTGCTAATGTTTCATGTACATATTCTGATGTCTTATATATGAACTTACACATACCTGGCTTGTTGTGTGTTGGTGTTACGTTGTGGTACGGCTGGGTTGGTGTGTTATCTGTATGCAGGCTGAAACACTACTGGTCTGTTCATGTAGAATGTGGGGGTTAGGGGTTAATGGCCGTTTGGAATAGGGGGTTTATTTCTCCTGGACTGTGCTCTGGAATGAGTTTTCCTTCATGGTGAAGGGATTGGATATAGTATTGTTCATACGGCAAGAGTAAGTTTGGGTTGTTTAGGGGTTTGAGTAGGGTCATTATACTATTCATTTGGCCGTATTCATGTTGGTTTTGTAGAATGTGTAGGGCGTATGCTGATTTTGTGCGTGGTTGTTTGAGAAAGCGTGTTTCTAACTACACTAATGCATCAACCTCTATCCTTACAGAACAATACAACCCATGTAATAATGCATCAAATAAGTCACAAGTTCCTGAGGATGGATGTATTAACATCCGAAACATGTTGAGCAGTAAATAAGGAAATAATAAAGCAAATGACGTCAAGTTGGTCTCTCTCTCTCTCTCTCTCTCTCTCTATATATATATATATATATATATAAAGGTAGACCAACTTGATGACACTTGCTTTGTTATTTCCTTATTTACTGCTCAACATGTTTCAGATGTTAATACATCCATCTTCAGGAACTTGCGACTGCTTGGTGCGTTATTGTGTAGGCTGTATTGTGCTGACTTGAGGTGTGTTGGTGTTGTGTAGCAAGATTGGCTGTTGGTGATGTGGTATCCGAGTGTAGGCTGAGTAGTGGTTCAGCCTACACTCGGATACCACATCACCAACAACCACTCCCGCTGCATAACACCAACACACCTCAAGTCAGCACAATACAGCCTACACAATAACGCAGAAAGTAGTCGCAAGCTCCTAACGATGGATGTATTAACATCCAAAACATGTTTTAACAGTAAATTGACATAATAAAGCAAGTGTCATCAAGTTTGTCTATCTTTATTCAAATATCAAGATGATGCATGGTCCAATATGCATAAGATTGGTCTTTCTTTGTTCAACTATCAAGATGGTGCACGGTCCAATAAACATAAGATTCACAAAAAGTTGAGTTTGTTGTTGCTAGTTACACTGTTATTTGTATATTGTTTCATTTGTTAACAGTGAACTGTGAGAAGGTGTTTCATTAGTGCCTGTAGTTCTGGTGTTATTCTTACTTACCGTAGTTGTTTACTGCATTATTGCTGCTATCTACATTTGCAGGTGCTGCATGGGTGCTGGCATGTTTTATGTACATAAAAGCTAATGGTGTAGTTGCAAGTTGCACATGATTGTTTCACAAGTGGTATGTAGTGCAGTGCACAGGTCACAGGCATGTGGTATTAGCAAATCTAGTGTTGGTGAACTGTGTGTGTTCATAAGTTTCAGGTTAGTCTGAATATGACCGAAGCTGTGCAATTCTTGTTGTATGTTGTCTGGGGATGTTCAACAGAGTGTATAGGAAGATATTTGGGCCTAAGAGGGAGGAAGTGACGTGACACTGGAGAAGATTTTATCATAGGGAGTGTAACGATTTATACACCTCACCAAATATTATTTGGGTAATGCAATCACAGAGGATGAAATGGTCAGGGCTTGTGGCACGTGTGCAGGAGGGAGGAACGCATGTAGGGTTTTAGTGGGGAAATCTGAAGGAAAGAGACCGCTCGGAAGACCTAGGCATAGGTGGGAGGATATTATTAAAATGGATCTTCAAACAGTAGGATTGGAGTTTGTACACTGGACTCATCTGGCGCTAATAACGACAAGTGGTGGGCTGCAGTGAACTTGGTGATAAGCCTTCGGGTTTCGTAAAATGCAGGGGGTATTGTGATTGGCTGAGAAACTCAGCTTCTGAAGAAGGAAACTTGCTGCATAGAGTTAAAGTTGCTCTGCCAGTTTTATTGTATTGTGTGATCAATGTCAACAGCAAACTGAGACACAGTTTTGTTATCTCATATTACAGTAATGAGAGTGTTATGCAGAGGGTGTGTATGTGCACGTGCACATGCAATTTGTGTGTGTGGGGGGGGGGGGTGCTGTGTTCACATCTTCATAAGTAGTCAGAGCAACTACAGTATTGCATTTAGTGTAACATGTAAATGAGAGAAAATGAAGTACTGTATCTCATTTGCATCAGGTGAGAAGCTTTTCAGATATTCTGCAGTGTTTCGTAATGTTAGGAATGTATCACAGAACATGCAGATGTCTGTTTGGACATGTGATGATTACTAAGAAGAACGAAATGTCTATCTGTTTTTAAAACAGATTGTTATATTTCTATCAAGTACATCGTGTTATTTTATTTTTTTTTTATGTTTAGCAGAAATATAAAAACCTGCTTTAAGCCCATAAACACAACAGTATGTCCTCTGTAAAATTATGCCTGTTTGGTGTTTGGAATGTTGGTTACACGTGCAAAAGAGTCAGGTTGGCTTATTGCAGGTGCAGCATAACTCGCATTTAGAATTTCTTAGGTAAGCAGTGGATTTGAAAATTGAACTGTGGAAAATCTTAAGTAGAGGAAATTTAATTTGACATTTGAGGTTCTCACATCAGTGCTACTGATGGTTCCAGTTCCTGGGATGATGCACTTTCTTGATTGTTAAGTAGTTATTGACATATTGTCTTAATATGCGACATTTACTGGGACTGCTTGACCATTGAAGGTGAAGGTGCCATGATCCTTTGCAACTTTGGGAACTGCTCACACAGTGTCACATGGCAGAATACTGAAATCTTGAGGAAATTTAACGTTGAGGTTTTTGACTTGGGACTAACAAAATTGGACCATAAATTTGGAAAGGCATTAACTGAAGGGACATTAAAGGGAGTTAGTTTTGATACCTGATTTTAATTGTTTGCAGATGATATGAATAAGCCAGATTTTTAATCGTAATGTATTGAATCCACTATGCCAGTTCCATGAACAAGAGAGAGTTCTGGAAGTGGAGATGTTCTGTCATGTGAGAATTTAATGCTGTCCTCTGTTTTTATTGTCATACCACAGACTGTCTTCATTGCAAGACTTGCCACTGGTCTGGCACTAATAGTCAGTGGTGTATGTCAAAAACAGCAAATGTGATACTGTATTTTATGTTTGATTTATGATTGTTAAGTAAGTGTGTGGTGCTGTTGTAGTCATCTTCATCCAGCCCTGCACCAGCACCCCTGGCACCAAGTGCCAGCATGGGAGCAGTGGATGAGTTGTCACCAGGGGCACAGCTTCGACAGTCAAGTGGCAATAGCTCAGCAAGCTCTGGCAGCTTAGCTGGGTTAAGCGATACAGACACAGTGAACACTTTGCCTGGCCCAACACAGGGATTTATTATTGCTTTGCATCGAAAAATGGTGAGTGACTGTTGTATCATGTTGCTGTCGGGTTTAGTTTACACAGGCCTGTTTCTGCCAGATTTCAGGTTCCCACATGGCATTACTGAAGATTCATGTCTTCTGAGATCTTATACTGTGTTGTTGGGTGAGTGGTACCTGGAATTCTGAAGGAATGTAATGCCTGCATCTCAGGATCAGGCAGTCAAAGAAGATATGCCTATATCCTTCAATACATCAGGAACTACTCACTCAGTGACCCACTGTCACATCACAGGCGGCAACTGCAATATTCAGACCTCTGTCTCCCTTAGTAGACCCAGGATGTCTGTTCCATATTCCAACACAGACCTGTACATCTGTTTGCATCCTTTAGTCCCTCCGTTTTTTCAGCCCACAATTTCCTTGGTGGTTCAGATATTGTTTAGGTCACCTGTTATGTTGCATCAGCTTATTGCTGGCTTTTACACAAACCATCGCTCCTGGAGGACCGTGAGGTCACTTCTGTTTAAGTGTTGTACAGAATGAGCTTTTTGTCCCATGGAAATTTAAATGAAAACTTTCAGGTTTGTTATATGAACGTATTGTTCTTCTTTGCAGTTTTAATACATTTTCAAGATGTCTGTGTTCTTGTATATGATGCCATGTAGCCAGGCAGCAAGGCACCTAATGGCAGCAGGTTCAACTGAAATGTATATATGAGATTTGAGATTCTTATGGCAGTGTTCCTGAAGATCAGAGTCATCTGGGATGTGACTATGTGTCATTGGGTGAATAGTTGCTAGTATTTAAAAGGAGCATAGTGTCTGCATCTTAAGGTTGAAGGTACTGTGGATCTTTGAACCATCACGAGTTACACTTAAGTGACACTGTGTCACATACTAGAAGACGTGAGTTTTTAGATTTCATATGCATCATCTACTTTAAATTGTTGCTGAAAACATGGTTTTTGATAAAGGTTATGTGTGTCTGACTGTTCACAGATCCGACAGGATGTTTACTTCATGTCATCACAGAAGACCAAGCCGAGTCTGTTTGGGTTGCCATTGATTGTTCCTTGCTCTGAATCAACCACTCATCAGGATCTGTACCAAGCTGTGTGGGTCCAGGTGGCTCGCCTCGTATCTCCTTTACCTCCTTCTGAGACTGCAGCCCCTAATCATGCCCAGGACTGGTGAGTAAATTGAATAGTTTTGAGCTGTTTCTGTTTTGTCAGGTGCATTTATTGCTTCACACTGGTAGAAATTACAAAATTTTGGAGGAGGGTGCTGCCTCCATCTTCAGGACAGATGAGTAGTCACTCTCATGAGAACATCTGGTTTTCCACGGAAGGGAACAGATCATATGGGAGACCTATAAATATTAAAATGGTGCAGCATGAAATAAATTGAGAGGGTATGTCTTGGTTCCAGGTGGCTCAGATGTATGTTTATTTGTGCCCTATTGTCACATATATTTCAATACTACCTTGTGGAAGAAATTTGACTTTTGTATTTGCATTCATCCATGAACAGCATTTTCTGCTTCCACAATATTGTGCAATGGACGACACTGAATTGTGATTTTCCATTTTTCCAAAATCAGTTTCTCCACTTGTGCCATACTCATATCTCTCTTTGATATGCTGGGCTGACAAGTTTGATAGTCATTATGCTTGTCCAGTCAAGCATTGTCAAACTCTACACACTATTTTCTGACAAGCTGTGCTGTAAATGTGCCATCAATTCTGTCAGTTTGTGGTGAATTTTGTGAGGGGAAATATGTTTCGCGCACAGAAACTGATTCACTTTTATGAACTTTTTCGTGTTATCAAGTTTCCAGTGCCATTGCCATGGCATAGCAGCTTTTCTGCAGTACAGCACTTGACTGACTGACTGACTGATCGACTGACTGACCGACCGACCGACCGATCGACCGACCGACCGACTGACCGACCAACTGACTTACTGACTGACTGACCGACTGACTCTTGCAGCATGTTTTGCATCTTACCCTCCTACAAATGCTGCTTCCTACCCCAAAAAAAATGCCTTATTCACACAGAAATTGGTGGCTAGGGAATCGTAATTATTGAGCGTGTTCCATGTATGATAGGTACTGACTTCAGTTTGAACATTTACTGCAGTTCAGTACTTTAGCCAAATATTCTGTCTTAACAGTGATGATAGTCTGGGCTATGAGTTCCCGTTTGTGCTGAAAGCAGTGCAGAAGGACGGTTCACAGTGCGCGTGGTGTCCGTGGTACAGGTTCTGTCGTGGCTGTCGGATCCAGTGCAGTGATGCAGAATTCAATTTTGGTAGTGGTCATCTTGCCATAGACTGGGACCCAACGGCACTTCATCTTCGTTACCAAACATCGCAGGAACGGGTAAGAAAGTGCTGAATTTAGAATAAATGCAGAGCAACCTGATGGACACATCCCATTGTGCTGCTTCCAACTTTCAACAGATACTTAAGTCACCACCTAACACAACCATGGACATGTGTGCTGTAAGCAAGCTACATCTTCTAGCCCTTCTGGATCATCAGCAGGCATGTGCATAAAAGTTTAAAGTAAAAAAGAAAAGTGCGTAAACTCGCATATATACCAATTTTTGTGACATCTCATATTACATGTTTTTATTACTGTTTTTGTTAATTGTAAAACGCCTTCTTTTTAGCTTACCCTATAAAAGGTTTGTTCTCATTATATCTTTTAAAATAGATACACCCCACACACACTGGAGAATGTAGAACTATGTAACTTTCAGTTTAAAAATAAATGTAATCATTTTGGACTTTAACCTTTTCGGGCTGGAATTATTTTTTTTAATTTTAGCACACCCTGTATATAAAATGTAAATAATACAGGAACCAAACAAGTTAGAATTATGAAACAAACTGCATTTTGAAGAGAAAAAAACGGAGAGTATACACCATGTTTAAAATATTCGGTACCCATATTTGTTGAATAAATATATAAAATGCAACTTTGGAGGTTAGTGGTGCGGTACGTCGACTATAGTTGACATTAGGCGTCTAAAGGTTAATGTACTGGATAAACATTTAGTTTCAGCAGTTGGTATTTTAAAAGATACAATATGAACACAAATTTTATGGATTAAGCTACTAAGAAGGTATTTTACAGTTACCACCAATTGTAATAATAGCTTGTAATGTGAGATCTCACAAAGATATGTAATATTACACTTTTACTTCCACTATAAGTTTTTATGTACAATCCCTATGATGGTTTGGAAGGCCTGCAACATGCAGTTTGCTTGTAGCATACAGAAATGTGGTTGTGTTTGATGGTGACGTAAGTGTTAACATGTTGATAAGTGTAGAGACCTGTAATAACAGTGGGGTTATGGGAAACTGCTTGTTTGCAGTGCTCCTGGAATTTTGCAAGAAAGGTAAAGCTTCTGTGCACATCATGAAGGCAGGTAGGGAATAGAGGTATAGTTGCTCTTATTCTTCACCTGGGCATGAGATGGAGTTTAGTGAGTCACACTCTAGGCACTGTACCCCAGGAAAATAGCCCCAGTACCGCTTGACTAGGTTCTACGTGTCAGTTCCATTCCACCAATGCTCCAGCCTCTTTCATCCTATCTCAGACACTATGAAATTTTAGCTACAGACAGTGCCATTAAATGCCATACTTAAAAATCCAGGCAGATTGCATTAAAAACAGCATAATACAGGGTGGGGCATAAAGATCTCCCATTTTTCGAAGGGGCACTGTGTGGGCTGTAGTGGTGGTAGAGAGGTGGGGGTAGTGTCATGCGGTTGGTTAGCCTCTACCGTTGTCAGTACCCATAATGGGTTGGACCAGTGAACATCGGGGCTTTGTTGTTGTTCCCTGGGCTTTTGATCTCTTTAAGGGGAGATGTGGAGTGGCCGGCACGGTCACCTGATTTAAGCCCGTGTGATGTTTTCCTTTGGGTATACCTAAAGGAAAAGGTTTTCAGACATCGTCCTCAATCTCTTGAGGATTTGAAGGAAAGGATCCAACAGGAAATCGACTCCATTCCGCCTGAGCTAACCCGGAGAGTGATGAAGAACTTCCGGGAACATCTTCAGCAATGTGTTGCCAACGTCGGCCGCCTTATGTCTGATCTGATTTTTAAAACCCATTAAAAACTGTTTTTAATGTACTTTTCAGAAATATATTCAATTTTTTTTCTAGATGGCTTCTTTCATATTTTATACCTCTTCGAAAAGTGGGAGATCTTTATGCCCCACCCTGTATATGTTCTGGGCCTGAATATCATGGAATAAAGACAGAGGTTTGAGACAGTGTCTTTCAGTTTGTATGTTTCACTGCTAACCTGCTGAATGGATGTTGATTAAATTCAGTATTGGAGTTGGGCAAGGTGGATTCTACACCAGGAGATGGAAAACTGAATTTCACTTTCATTGCCATTTTATTTTGTTTCTTGTTCATGTTATCACCAGAATTATATTGCAGGTCTATATCGAACATGAGAGTGTGGCTGTCACACGGCAGCAGCAGTCGGAACCCATCGATCTGGATTACTGCCTTGAAGCATTCACCAAGGAGGAGCACCTTGGTGAGGACGAGAAGTACTATTGCTCAAAATGTAGAGAGCACCAGCTTGCGAGCAAGAAGCTGCAAATTTGGAGGTTGCCTCCAATTCTTGTGAGTATTGAGTATGCTAAGTGCCTTTTCAAGACAAGACTGCAAGAAACAGTAACACCTGCTGAAGTGCAGACATATAGATACACAGTTGATTCTTACTGATGCACCCCACCCGTATTACTTAACTGTTGAAATCATTCCAGGAGTGCAGGTAACACAACACAACACAACACACATAGAAAACATTAAAGGTAACAAAATTTAATAGTTAAGAAAGATGAATTTATTAACAGAATGCAAAAGATTTTAATTACATTATGTATCAGAATAATGAGTCTGAACATTCACAAGCCAAATGGCATGGGTGACTTCATGATAAGACAACTTAATGTACCTCAGAAACCTAGAAAACATACTATAGCCTCTCTGTAACACAAGTTTAATGTAATGCCTGCATGAAATCAACACAGGGACAGACAGCCCTGTCTTCAGAAGTCAGCCAAACCTGAATTTAGACCATCCTGATCCTTCAGGTAGGGCAGGACAATGGTGAGGGGGAAGGAGGATAACTGGAATACACTGCGCATGCCCACACTTTATTGTTCAGGCTTGTGAGCTGTAGGGGCTTGACACTTAACACGGCACATTTGCACAGACTGGAGAGCATTATGTGGCCTAAACAGATATGGAAAATAAAGAAGATGCGTCACTTCCATAGCATTATACATTAGAGATGCAGGAATGACTTCTGGAGTATAACAGCTAACTGAATTAAACCATGCTACAGTCCTTGAAAGGCTAGTAGATTACTCGGCTGGTCAAAATATTCTCTGCATTGATGGAACCCAAGGTTCATTACCATGTTCACAAGAACCTGCCAATTATCCCTGTCCAGAGCCAGGTGAATCCAGTCCAGTCCCTTCGTTCCTGTTTCTGTACAATCCATTTTAATGTCTTCCGAGTAATCTCTTTCCCTTAGGTTTCCCCACCAAAACCCTGTTAGCATTTCTGTTCTTCCCATATGTGCCACATACTCCACAACCATCACATCCTCCCTGTTGTGATCGGTGAGCAGTACAGATCATGAAACAGCCCATTATGTATTTTTCAGAAGGATGAACAAGGAACTGAGTGTAAGAAATGCTGTGGAAATGCAGAAGAGAGAGAAGTCACTTGATTGAGGCAGTACTGTGATAACAGCTTTAAGTCTGCATGGTTCAGACTATTTTCATTATTCATTAACATACTTAGTGTCCACTTGAGGATTTCGAATACTGAGACATAAAATGAACTAAGTGCTGTGTGGTTTTTGTTGCAGATTGTTCATTTAAAAAGGTTCCAGTTTGTGAATGGGAAATGGGTGAAATCTCAGAAGGTGGTGAACTTCCCTTTCAAAGACTTTGATCCAACAGCTTACCTGGCATCTGTACCAAAACACACAGTGGTGAGGCATAGGGAGCTGGAAAGGCTGAGGTTAGAGGAAGGTGACGGAGGCTTCGTTTATTCGACGGCACCTCTTAATGGCGGACAGGAAGCAATAATAGCACCAGACAGCAGATCAGACGTAGACAAGGTCTGGAATGAACAAATAGAAGGAGATGTTTCTAGTTCAAGTAAGTATTGATGGTTGTAACATGTTTGTCAGAACTTGCAGACTGTAGTGCAGGATCTTGTAATAAACTTTCTTCTTCTTGGGGGTGGATAATGAAACTTTGGTGCGTGGTTTGCAAAGAAAGTCTCATTGAACTTTAAAGGCTAAAATTGTGAAATAAATGGCATTTTGTGGGAAATGAGACGGAAATTATCCAACATGTCTTACACTTCAGCAAATCTCCTTGTTGCCTGAGTATATACAATGCATTTCTAGGGGTGTCTTCATATGTACATATGTATTTGGCAATACAGGTATTTAGTAGGTTAAATTTGCCTCTGGTAAGTCCTCATGGGTAGATACCCATTGAATAGAAGGCTGGGTTCACCACAGCACCATTCTGGACATTCTGTAGCAGATAAAGTTAACACTGCTGGTAACTGAACCCAGGTGTGTCACAGTATGGTGTTGAGGGAGTTAAGACAACGTGTTGAAGAACCCTCAGTGAAATATTCATGTTTAAATTGAGACTCCTGAATATGGACATGTGGTTACGGAAATGTAATTGTGGGGATTCATGAAAATTGGTACAGTGAAAACCATACTTTTCTTAGCAGTGTAAATTAATTTCTACCCATACTGTCCCCATTTATTGTCCATTGTGGGTGAAATTTGGCATAATAGATCTGCACTTAATGCTGTTAATCATTTCTGAGCTGTATGAAAATTAGCACATGGAAGACTGTACTTTACTTATGGACGTAAAGGGAATGATGTTCACACGCGTGTCATGAAACCATGTATCATTTTGAAAGTGAAGAATACCTTGGTAAAGTCTGTGTACTGTGTTATGTTGCATAGATATAACTTGGTAATAATTCTGGTGGGGGGGATTGACCTTGGGTATTAGGAACTTTAATTCACAGAGCAGTCAGACACAGGTTTTTCATTCTTTTCTATCTTCAGACCACCCAAATAATTGTTTAGAAAATATTTCAATTTTTTATTTGCCCCTCTTGAAGTCACTAGCCAAAAAAATTTTTAGGTAGACAAGATTTTGAAGGGGCATTTGCCCCTGTTGCACCTTCCCCTCTCCCCACCCAATTTATGCCTATGTTATGGAGTACAGCATTGTGTTTCAGACCCTTAGTCTTGTATATTGTGCAGGGCACAGCTTGCCTCATTGCCTATAGTTGTAGCTCTGTACTTGTTAAAATGTTCCTGCTGGATAATGTAGTTTGTCATTTAACTCTGTTGTTGCTGAATCTAATATAACACATGATTTTTTTTAATCATGAAGTTAATTTCATAGGCAGTTTAAACATTCATTAAAGAAGTGCAAGAAATAATTCACTTTAATTTCAAGAGGTGGCAGGGGAGTTTATTGCCACTTAGGATTCAGACGTTTCAACTAGGAAAAGGTATGTAGTCAAACACAACTTAATCACTGTGTTTGACTACATACCTTTTCCTAGTTTCACACACACAATGGGGAAGACACACTTCCTAGATGTTTCAAGTTTGACATGTTGCTATTTCTTGAAATAATGTCTTGTCTGTAGTTGGAAGGAGATGAAGAAGAACATGAGATGGTAATGAGGTGTAGTTGGTATGGAGTATCATCAGTTAATTATACATAAAATTATGGCAAAGTCTTAACATTTCCCATGTTTTCTGCTACTAATTTTGTTACTGTGTGATTTCCAGGTAAGTGAATGGTCACATTTTTTCCAGCTGCTTTTGTGATGGTGAAAACCTAGGACTAATATTTAAAGCCCCTCTCCTCACCACAAAATAATAACATTAACGAAGTCATATTTTGTTTTTGCGCAGAGAGGGTCGTGGCTAATGGTGATGTCCCAAACCTTTGCCTGTCTGTTCTGGCAAGAGAACGTTTAGAATCTACATCCTTGGTTCTAACTCCAGTTACAGATAGTGCCCTTCAGGATTTCCATCAGCACCGGTTAAACCTGGGTACCGATCCGTTTAACCTCAAGTACCATCTGTATGCTATTGTTGTGAGTACAATTCACATATTGTCTCTGGTAACACTCTGCTTTATATTTCAGTTAATTATCAATGTCTGCTCAGCTTTTGAAGTTGTTTAGGGACAAGTGAGACAATACCTCATTATGTGGGGTCAGTGTAAAATGGTTGGGGAGGAGGCGGTTTTGTTCTGTGTGGAGATACCATCGTGGCATTAGTGGTGCTCACCTGAGGAAATAAAGTTCTTAGTGACATGGCAGTTCAGAGAATTTACTTTTTGTAAGCCAAAGAGCATCTTCTTGGCATTTCCAGCATCAACGAGTGGTGTGCTGGTAGCAGGGGTGGGGGGAGCATTGGGGAAGGTGAAGAGGGGAACATGGCCTTGAACCAGTGCTGAGTTTTACTGAAGCATGTGCAGCTATGAGACATTCAAACTGTTGTCTACATGCACAACATTAGGGAGCATGAACAGAACATTTTGAATTGGGAATTGATGTTGCTTGCTTGCAACTAAACTAAACAGCTGCAATTACAGATTTCTTGGGGGACAACAAGTGATTTACGTGAGGGTATTGGTGCAACTTTGTACATGTTTATTACTTTGTAAGCCTAAGTGGGGGTTTTATAATTCTCATTTTTTGTTATTTTTTTGTGTTTCTGACACATTTTAATTCTTTCTCCCAACTGTTGTTCTCGGTGTCCATGTTCAGTGGTGCACCCTGAACTAAGTGTCCGGTGTGCTCTGCAAGAGACCAGGATTTAGGTGGCCCACCCATTACTGTGCATGTTATTGGTTTGCAGTTACAGTCTTCATTCAGCTTTCTCTGCATTACATTGCACAATGACTGTAGTCATTCTTTGGCACTGGAGGGTTAATATGTACCTTGTTTTCAGTTAGGAAGGCTCTTTGACTTTTGAAGATAAATGCAGCTTGTTCTCTTGAAATGTTGGTAGTCAGCAACTGCTACTGAACATAACAACCAAGGAAAACTGAATCTTCAAATGGTCCTTTGTTAGAATGGGTCTTAGCTAGTATAGTGTCATATATTTGCTAGACTGTTTCAGTATGTTTTGTAGTATAAATGGTTTTTACTGTTGTCAAAGTAATGGAAGATATGTGCACTTAACTACTTAGTGTGGTTACTTCTGATCCAGTGGTTAATTACAGATTAAGTGTGGGTAATTATATAAGTGCAGCAGAAACTAGAGAAATGTAAGTGCAGTGGACACTACAGCATTGTAAGTATAGTGGACACTGGAGCAGTGTAAGCGCAGTGGATCCTAGAGCAGTGTATGTGCAGTGGACACTACAGGGGTGTAAGCATAGTGGACACTAGAGCTGTGTAAGTGGACGCTAGAGCAGTGTATGTGCAGTGGACACTACAGGGGTGTAAGCATAGTGGACACTAGAGCAGTGTCAGTGTAGTGGACACTACAGCATTGTAAGTATAGTGGACACTGGAGCAGTGTAAGCACAGTGGATCCTAGAGCAGTGTATGTGGAGTGGACACTACAGCATTGTAAGCATAGTGGACACTAGAGCAGTTTAAGTGCAGTGGACACTAGAGCATTGTATGTGCAGTGAACACTACAGCATTGTAAGTATAGTGGACACTGGAGCAGTGTAAGCGCAGTGGATCCTAGAGCAGTGTATGTGGAGTGGACACTACAGGGGTGTAAGCATAGTGGACACTAGAGCAGTGTAAGTGCAGTGGA
>Ga0131853_10011945_pt1 | contig 15891 bp, 5 predicted proteins | sample TergutLab28metaG_FD_92764 | JGI IMG/M metagenome (GOLD analysis project Ga0131853, IMG submission 92764) | Labiotermes labralis P1 segment gut microbial communities from Petit-Saut dam, French Guiana - Lab288 P1 (version 2) (version 2) | ecosystem: Host-associated > Arthropoda: Insects >...
ACTAAGAATCCACAAAATATTTTCTAAGAATTTATTTACTTTCAAAAACTGAAGGACACAATTTGGTACTAAGAATCCACAAAATATTTTCTAAGAATTTATTTACTTTCAAAAACTGAAGGAACCAATTTGGTACTAAGAATCCACAAAATATTTTCTAAGAATTTATTTACTTTCAAAAACTGAAGGACACAATTCTACGCTTACATTTTCTTCGATTTTATCTTGTTTTAAGTTTATGTCTTTCCTTCAGAAACACCTTACTGTCAGGGACATAAATGAAATGCGCAATATCGAAGAGACCTTCAAGTGATTATTTTGCAGGATGAAAGCAAGCACGGCGCAGAACCTCTGACAATAGAACTTCTTGTTCAATTTATTATCTCGGTAGGGGCTTGATTTCTTTTACCTTTTTATTGGCGCCGGTACTTATTTTCACGACTGCTTAGCAAAAAGTTATTACTGTGATTGACATAATTCATTCTTGTAAGTAGAGTGGTTTCGAGACAAGTTAAAATATTAAAATTATTTTTTCATCCTTGTTACGGAGGTAATTACCAATAATTACTGCTAATTTATAAACAAACAAACGAGCAAACTATCAACGAATCGCTTAGTAATACACCCTGAGAATGTTATACTCTTTATCACGCAGTTCTCATGGGTCTAAAATTAAAAGCAATTTCCACACCCGTCACCATGCTGTTTTGTAGAGAAATGTTTTATGTATCTGTGTATCAAAAGCAAACGTCTGCAACGCTACGAAATGTATGTATATTTGCTTTATGTGTTATGGAACGAAAATTTATGCTGTTAGATTCAAAGGAATACTGTTGGGAAAATATGCGGTGTAGTAGCTCATTTCATGGTACTTCCCTTAGCTCTTCCAAGGACAGTAATTACTCTACGTGTCAGTTGCTGTAACAGCAAACATTTCTGCACTTTATCCACAAACACATACAATTTTATTTGTGTGTTCTTAAAGTTCTCACAATAAATAAAAATTATTTGCCCGTGCAGCACTAAGAAGTTGGCCTTCATGAAAGACATCGGCTTTTTTTCTGTGACGTAAAAGCTGAAATTGTATAAATAATTTTAAACAGCTAACTGTTTAAAAAAAATTATTCTTTAATTATTTGGATACGTAGTTACAAAATTCAAATAAAGCCGGAAAAAAGTTTCCTTTTGCTTTCTTCTCTATATGTAAAGTGTTAACTTCATTATTCACGTCGCACTGAAACATCAGTTTTGAGAATATTGAAAGCACAAAAATTGCAGCACTGTCACTTAATTTTTATCATCCTGAATAAGTAAGTAAATACGACTGTCTATGATTTTAAAAAACAGTGATTTTGTAGTTCCAAAGAACTCGCTTTCGGCAAATGCGCTTGGCATGCCGCAAATATATCAATTTTTTTTTTATTTAGTTGACCGTGCATCTATTAGCTTGTAAATGAAACCAACTTGGTAAGCAATTTCTTTTTGGTATATTTATTGTTCCCTACATGCTTCGAGTGACTACGGACCCATCATCAGGAGAAACAAATGTGTTTAAGCAACACTTGGACCGTCATCCACACAGAATAACAAGTACCAAGTGTCGCATAAACACAGTTGTTTCTCCTGATGTTATTCTGTATGGATGACTTCCGGTATGCAGAAGCACATGCTCCTGCATACCAGACAGTCATTCACACAGAATAACAAGTACCAAGTGTCGCATAAATACAGTTGTTTCTCCTGATGATGGGCACATAGTCGGCCGAAACATGTAGAGATTGATAAATATACTAAGAATAAATTGTGCACCAAGTTGGTTTTATTTACGATATAATATGAATTCTTCTAATTCTTTAAATTTCGTTTGCAAATAAGAGAAAAGAAAAATATGTACACGTATATTCTGTTATCTGGTTAAATTCACCTATCATGTCCCAATAAATGAATGAATGAATAAATAAATTTTTAATTTACAAAGACACTGTAATGTACAGATATAACAGAAAAAAGGAAAAATATTGAACTGTAAAGAAATGTTTTGAATTTACTAAATACTTTAAGAAAAAACGGTACTTTATTACAATAATATTTAAGGGACACGTCGCAATTTCAAAGATCAGCAATAACATCGTACGGAGATCAAAATTTGCCTTCCTCATGGCTCTTGCCTCTTTCCTTTACTATGTGGTAAAAACTTCCCACTTTTTCCCATCACTCAAATTTACAATATTGGGGTCGGGTGGGTGGTGGATGCAATTCACCGGATTTAAGAGCATCTCGGCGTCAGTGTCCGTGACTAAATTCTGAAGCTTACCCCACTTATCAACAACAATTTAGTAATCTTGTCATCATTGTTTCCTACAAAGATATGAGTAACACTCTTTCGTCAAGTAATGCTTGCTTTGCTGTCCTTTTTTATTAGATTCCTTATCGAAAGCAGTTTCAAAATATGAGATCCAAAATGTTTAATTCTTTACTTTTGTTACATAAAAGCCGAAATTTGCCTGCAAATTTAGTCAAAAACGTCCGCATCCCAACCCAGCATCTCCAAAAAATATTTCATTAAGACCATCCTTTTACATAAAAAAAGGTATATCAGTCCCATTACAGGCCCGAGGTTCTCAGAGGGTTTCATGAATTTTAGGTTCCCAGATTGCGTGACACTGGCCCAGTATGGTGCTAAGGATGTCAGCCTTGTGCACCGGTCGCTTTTTATCCCAGAAAATGCTCCTGGTACTCATTTCTGTTAAGATTCTAAGTCTACTCCAGGGCCATAGTGCGATCGGAAGGATTATGTCAATGAAAAATTCCAATGACACCATCTGGAATCGAACCAGCGACCTTCCGCTTTGTAGCACAGCAGTTAAGGCGCTGTGCTACCTCGGTCCCCCCATCCTTTTACATACCCACAGGAAAGACAGTTTGTTTGGGTCGAACTCTCATTCGTTATTTTTTACGAGAAGAGTAGTCTACAAATTATGAGAGCTAATTTTTATATAATTTTTCTTTCCTTCTGTTATTTCGGCCGTCAGGTCCAAATATATTTCTCGGCCCCTTATCCAACTAGATCTTCAATCTATCATCTTCCCACACATTGAGTAACCAAGTTTCACATTCATGCACATCAACAGGAGCAGCAGACTAAAATATCATACAGGGCGTTTCATAATGTACTCCGGGATTACAAAAATTTATTACAGGAAAACCGTAGGACACGTATTTACGAAACCTCTACAGATAGAAGGAATTCAAAAAAATTTTTTCCACTAAGTTTTTTTCATCGTAGTTCACATTTCCGCCGCTAGGCGATGCGAGTGTATGTAGTGAGAAAATGGCCGCTCCAGGGAGAAGTCGCTTTGTGTGTTGGAATATCACACGAGTAAGTCTGAGGTTACTGTGCAACGTGCATTTCGTGCAAAGTACGCAAAGGACCCGCTAAGACAAGACCATTCGTGCGTGGTATAAACAGTTTACTGAAACTGGGTGTCTGTGTAAGCAGAAACCAAGTGGCCGCCTATTAACCGCTGAAGATGATGTTGAACGGGTTCGATTTTCGATGTGTGCAACCATGGTTCACACATCGGACATCTCCATTTCTAAAAAAAAAATCTTTTTCACTCTTCCTGTGACTGTGAATAATTCCATTAATGTAGGGCCTTTGGTTTTCTTGTTATAAATGTTTGTAATCACGGAGAACATTATGAAACGCCCTGTATAGTTTAATCATTTGACTTGAAATATGGAACACACGATTGTGTGTCAATTTTGTTGAACATTGTTACGAAGAAACCTCACTATTTCCATGTTCTACTGTTAAAAATAACCTTAATTAACATAAGTAAACTATTTACTTCTCTCCTTGACATTTGGATTCTTTGGGATTCTACCAGAAATCCCCTCGATGTGAATATTTAGAGCATGCGTCAGAACTGTAATAAACTCGCGGCCTTTAGATTGAACCCCACATACTTTACTGCCGTCCTATTAATAGTCTTTTGCTTATTATCTTTTTGACAGATTTTCTCATGCCTTATGCTGTCATGTTAACCTTACGTCTTCTATGGTTTATATCCAGTCCACTGAAGGGACAGGCACTTACCCCCAGTTTTACTGCGAATGTAACATTTATGTTAAAGCTTTAACTGGCTCGTTAACAAATTGATGGTTGAATATTCACGGCTTACTATTTTAGGTTTTACGTGTGTGGAACCAGCCAGAGACGCAGTCGCTTCTTCAAATCCACAAACTCATTAACTAACATAAGTTTACATACAGTTACTGCGTGCTTCATGTGTGTGTGTGTGTGTGTGTGTTTGTGCATGCGCGGAAGGAACGGAATACAGATATATAATATAATCGTGCCAAACACAAATGACACGTTTAGCACTGCAATATTGTTCTTTTCATTAGCGGCATAGCAATGTGTACAAGTCAGTGCAGATAAATACATGTGCACTGAGAAGTTCATTGGTGTCCGACCGGCCTTCAACACCGCAGGGGACAGATCGAAGAAGTGAAGACATCTGGTTGACGGCAGACCAGCTTCTGGCGCTTTTTCTTTGCAAAGAAAGCCTTTTCTTAATTTGTTTCACACAAAGCTGCCTACTGTGTAGAGTACTGTAAGTTGGAAACATTTCATACGGTCCAACTCGACTGAGGAATGTTTAGAAGGAATAATGACAGCTGGGATGCATGTTTCAGGATAGGCAGCATAAGGAATTCCCTATCTGACTGACATCAATTCATGTAGTGAAACTCATTATCGCAAACGAGGTACAGACGACAAAGCCAAGGAAGTATAGTGAATTACATTTTCTGCATGTTACGTCTGAGAGAAAAGCTCCAGGCACTGACAGGAATCAAACCTGGATATTCAGGTCATAAAAAGAAGCAATGAAATGTAAAATAATGCACAAGGTGTAGACATTTCACATATTTAATACATCGATATATATCTAAAATTATACGAAGTTTGAAATAAATTTGGAATCTTAAAGAAATTAGCGAACTTAATAACAATGACGTTGCAGGATTCAAACGGAAAAATGAAAATCCAAAGACAATTGACTAAAGCATTTGGCATAGAAAGAGGCTTGAGATAAGGTGACGCACTGTTCACAACACGGTTTAATATTGTACTGGACAAGGTGATAAAGAATATAGAGACCAACCCGAGTAGACAATGTTTAACAGAACGAGACGGTATTTAGCATATGCAGATGAGGTGTTTATGCTTGGACGATCAGTGAGAGCGATTGAAGAAGACGTAACAAGGATTAAAGAAACTGCAGTAAGCACTGGACTGGTGATTAACGAAAGCAAAACAAAATACATAAAAATAAGCAGAAATTTAACTCATTTAGAGCAAGATCTAATTATAGACCTACAAGTATACAAAGGGGTTCAGATTTGTAGATATTTAGGTACCGTGATAAATTTAAAAAGAAATTCATAGATGATGAAATAAAATCAAGGATTGTTGCAAGTAATAAATGTTCCCATAATCTATGACAAATATTTAGGTATAGAACCAAGGGAAAATCAGTTAAAATTAAGATACATAAAACGATGGTGAATCTAGGTATAGTGTTAGGGAGTGAAACTTGGGCTATGTCTGATATGGGTATTAAAAGGGTAGGTGATGGGAGAGGAAGGCATTGAGGTGAATATATGGATCGGTGGTAGAGCAAGGAGTGTGGAGAATAAGAACTAATTAGGAACTAAAGGAACTATAGAAAGATCTAGACATAGTAGCAGATATTAAAAAGAAAAGACTAGAATGATTTGGGTATGTAGTAAGAATGGATCAGGGAAGGACTGTTATGAAAATATTTAGAAGAAATGGAAGGCCTAGAGTGAGGTGGCTGGAAGATGTAGAGAAGGATGTGCTGGAGATGAAAGTTACGTAGAGGTGACAGGGTGCAGTCGATAGGGAAGAATGTGCTTTCGTAATTAAGGAAGCCAATACTCTCTGGGGACCGTAGAGCCAAGGAGTAAGTAGGAAAGTAAGTAAGTAAGTAAGTAAGAGAGTAACTAAGTAAGTAAGAAAGTGAGTAAGTAAGTAATTACGTAACTGAAATTCGGAACCGAGATGGTAGCATTATGAAGGTAGATGGCAGTACGAAACCACAGAGAATGCAGTCATTGTAAATAATCACCAGATATTTTTATAGAAATAAAATAAAATTGGTGAAGTAAGGGAAGTTATAAATGCGTGTCATAATGGAATTCTTGTTAGAACAGCTGCAGGAGAGATATCATTCGTGTGAGGGATAGTGCTGGATGGGAGTTTATGCATTCGGTGTGGCTTTGAATAACAAACGTTTACTGGACTAAAAAAAACTTTCTAAAATTTATAATCACGAAACTTTCAAACGTTTTTCGACGTCTAATTCACGTGGCCAATAACATTCCGTATTCGCGCATAGCAGATTCGTAGTTTCACTACTATCTGTATCACTTTGATACAGATATTTTTTTATTCGCTAGGTTTATTTTAATTTAAATTGGAAAGTAGTCATTGTATTTTGTATAATAATCCCTCCAATTTATGGGCAAAAGTTACTGTTTTAAGTTGGCTTAAATTTGTATCATACGCCTTCCTAATATTTTTGTTCTGCGTCATTTAATAGCAGACATATTTCAATTCAAATTTAAAATTAAGAATTACACTAAAAAAGTAACATTTTACGTGGCTCATACGGCAGCTAAATCTTTTTAGAACAGATCACCACTACTACATTTATCGTTGCTTCTGTTCTGCAACTCAAAATGTTCGTATCAAATGGTACCCAGACGCCTAACATTTACGGTACTTAAGTCACTAGAAGACAATTTAATATATCGCGTCACAGTCTATGTTTTCGCTCTGGAAATTTTAAGTATGGCTTAATGGTATTTGGACTTAATCTCAGTAATTCAGTCTTGAACAAGATCTGTACTCGAATGCAGGTTCACTGTGTTCTTCAGAAAAAAGTTACATTTCTTTTATAAAATTAGGCGATAGAACTTGGTGACGAATAATTTTTAACCGTGGCGTAAGATCCCCCACTGGACCAGGTACTCCTCATTATCGAAGCCTCACGATCGCACTCAAGACAAATTACACTCGGTAGGACTCCTCTGGACGAGTGATCAGCCCGACGCAGAGTGACCTGCCGACACACACCACACACAACAGAAATTCATCCATGCCTCCGGCGGGTTTCGAACCCACTTCACAAAAACAGAGCGGCCACAGACCCACGCCTTAGACCGCGCAGCCACTGGGACCGACGACGAAGTGCTGTAACAACTGTTGTGTTTAAAACTTGCATAGATTTAAGGCGAAAAATAAACAACTCAAACGGCTTGCACTACAAAATATTATTGCTGTGAAATAAAGTGAAATGCCAACTTGATGCAACTAGGTAATTTTATTGATGTACTCTTAGCTCGACATGTTTCGGGTACATACACCCATCATCAGGAGCATTAGATGTTGAGTTGCAGCATATGGTTTTCTGCATCGAGTTGTTCGATGGGTGGTGGTCTTGAGAGCCGCTGCGTAGGTCGTGTGTACGGTGCGGATGGTGTAAGGCACCATCCGCACCGTACACACGACCTACGCAGCGGCTCTCAAGACCACCACCAATCTACAAACTGGGTGCAGAAAACCATATGCTGCAACTCAACATCTAATGCTCCTGACGATGTGCGTACGTACCGGAAACATGGCGAATTAAGAATACATCAATAAAATTACCTAGTTGCATCAAGTTGGCATTTCACTTTATTTCATGAGGAAGATGCAAGGTCAAACAACACTCAAGTTATTGCTGTATTTGTTCGGTACAACAGATATGGTCGCCTGCATGTGACATTCCAAAACACACACGCACACTGTCAATAAGACGCTGTAAACGGTTTAGACAAGAGGAAAAATAGCTGTTAATTACGCAAGAACGACACTTGAATGAACAGCCTTCGATGAAAGTTGCTGAAGCTTCTTCATCATCCGGATGACACTGTAGGCCGTTGCTTGTGAAGGCAAAAATCATAAGGCACCTGAAGCCAAGATGGTTTTAAATTACTATAAATAAGTCAAACACAACTAGAGCATGTATGGTTTATTTGACAAGGTGTAGTTTAAGTGACTACATGTTTCGGCTCTCTTCACTAGGCCATCATCAGGTCGTAAGTTTTTATCGAAGAAACTATACAGTGAATGATATGATACAATATGTGAAGTTTTTTATTATTCAACGAAATCTCGTTTCTGTCAATGAAAGCTTATAGTAACATCTTTTCTTTCAACATTGAATAATGTGAATGTAGAAAAATGTATTATAAAGCTTAACTGATATGTTTTGGGTTACGTTTTTGTAGGCCTATCTAATTTTGTAGCGTAATTCGCTGTTTGTGATTGATCGGTTAATATGTTCACTTAAAATTGGTTAATATGTTCACTTAAAATTTAAAATAGTGTGGATGTAAATGGTTATAAAATATTCTAAAATATAGTAAGGTACATAAGAAGGGATAATATATTAGGATTTACGTATTTGAATAGGAAATATTATGTAGAAGTATTTATTGATCATAGTGAAGAAGGGCATACATGTGGAGTCGTAGTAATTAGATGATGCTGTGTGGAATTGGTTCTTTACTTATCCATTGTGGGGACCGCGTACACTGCCAGCGGCAATATTTAGCAAATAGGTTACATCCATTCTTTGTCAAATTTTAATTTAAGCACAGGCCCCATTATCATCATACTTTCAAACTGTTCGATCATTTTTTCTTGCAATATATTCTGTTGTTTTAAATTCGGACACTGAATGCTGGACATGGCAATCGTGGTTACAGGTAGAACAAACTTCATATATGAATTCCGTAATCTTACTGTATTATTTTAGGATATGAATACATGAAACAGTAGAACTTTGAAGAAGGGATCGATTTGTTGTCCCGAAACGCCGGTGAGAAATTACCACTACCCGCTGCGCAATATACAAGAAGAACGCAGTTCCCACCTGCTTCGTCGCGGAAGCCTGAATTCGTGTGTAGCTTATGTGAACTGCAGCAGGAAGAGGCGTGTTCGCGAAATTGCGAAAAGCGACTATTAGCCTCAACACGTCTGTTCGTCAGTATGCAAAAACCCGGCTCCCAATGGACAGATTTTCATGAGATTTGCTATTTGAAGATTTTTAGAAAACATATCGAGAAAATGTGATTAAAATATGACAAGAATAACAGGAACTTTACGTAAAGACGTAGCACATCTATGATAATTAAATCGATCAGTTCTTCTCACAATGAGAAATATTTCAGACAAACGTTGTACAGAAAGTCAACACACATTTCCCTTTCGATAAATCTTTTCTGAAAATCGTGCCCTGTACGCTATAACGTGAAAGAATGTGGTAGAGCTGAACAGGCCACAGATAACAATAAAATACGGAACAGAAGAGATTAGTATTGAACACTTTATTATCCAACTAGCTAAGTTCTTTTTGCCTCTAGGGCTAGTAAACAAAATGAAGGGCCCTAGTTGAATTAAACACTTTATTATCCAACTAATGCACAATATATAATATGTAGATACAATTAAAAATATAAAATATTTAAAAGTTCTCCAACATGTTTCGGATCACAGAGGATCCATCATCAGGAAGACTTGTACAGTGCTTGGCTAAAAATTGCAGGAATGATTCTATCGTGTCCTTTGACATGGACAAGGTCGGTGTTATGGCAGCATATTCTGACCTGTTGTGCGTGCGTGTAGTTCACTGTGTAGGAAGGCCCTTCAAATACAGTGAACTAGACACAAGCACAACGGGTCAGAATATGCTGCCATAACACCGACCTTGTCCATATCAACGGACACGATAGAATCATTCTAGTAATTTTTAGCCAAGCACTGTACAAGGCTCCTTGATGATGGAACACTTTTAAATATTTTATAATTTTAATTGCATCTACATATTATATATTGTGCATTTGTTGGATTATACAGTGTTTAATTGTTAAGACCTCTTTACAAATATGTAGCTCAATGATAAACTACACGACACGAAATTTAGTTTAAATTTATTGGTAATGAATGTGATTTCTTCAGAGAAAATAAAACCTATAGCAGGTTATAAAGAAATAGATGTTGACACAAAATGGTTAATCAGTAAGGGCCAAATCCTTGAAATAAGAGTATACGGAATTTTTACTTAGGAAGATTTTTTGCCAAAAGTAAAACGACAGGACAATTGTAATACAGTAGAAGACCTACTTGTCTAGTAATCTATGCAACAAAGAAGTAACCTTTGCGAATTCTGCCAGGAATGGCTTGTTTTTAGCCAGAAAGCTACGTGTCAGTTTATTCTTCCTAGTTCTTACATTGCGGCAGGAAAGGAAGCTGAGGGTGTTTGACAACATTGTGTTGAGGAGAATATTTGGACCTAGGAGTGAAGAGGTAACGGGGGAATGGAGGAGATTGCATAAAGAGGAGCTAAATGATTTGTACTCCTCACCCAATATTGTGCGGGTGATAAAATCAAGAAGAATGAGATGGGCTAGGCATGTGGCGCGTATGGGTGAGGAGAGGGGGGTATATAGGGTCTTGGTGGGGAAACCGGAGGGAAAGAGACCACTGGGAAGACCTAGACGTAGATGGATGGATAATATTAGGATGGATCTCCAGGAGGTGGGATGTGGGTATGTGGAGTGGATTGGGCTGGCCCAGGATAGAGACAGGTGGCGGACGCTTGTGAGTGCGATAATGAACCTTCGGGTTCCGTGAAATGCGGAGAATTTCTTGATTACCTGCAAACCAGTTAGCTTCTCAAGAAGAACTCTGCACCATGGAGTAAGTAAGTTCTAACTTTAAATGCTGTTTGGATTCTGTTTTGATCTGCTTTGATCAATCATGTATCGCACTTGAAACAGGTACCGAAGAACAGCTGCAGCTACTTCCAGTTAATTATTTCATAAGAGTAAACTTCTAAGCTGAAACCTCGACAAAACCTTTACTAAGATATCAAACTTGTCTTCATCTCTTATAATCAATTCGATAGTTTCCAGTTGCATGTTGGATACTGCCAATCATCAGCCAGCAACCTTGAGTCTGGTTTACCATTTGTCAGCCCGGATAGTAATCATGTTACGAACGTTTTACATAACGCGACTACGCCCCTAATTATTGCTCAGGCAAGACTACGATTTAGACAGTGTGAATATAAATGAAAGAAATGTCATTTACAGACAGATTACAAGTAATTATGTAACTAACAAGTGCCTGGTTTGTTGTTTCGAAACCCGGAATTGAATTCGACTAACGCAGCCCAAGGAAAATCGCCGTAACGCAAACAAACAAACAAACAAACAAACACAGCATTACATTGTATTTTTGTTTTTGCAAGACGGTACGTCGATAATGAATGTGGAGTGGGCTGCGTCCTCTAATAAATACACAAGTCGAGATTCGTGTAGCCAGTAAGCCATGCAAATGAAATGTGTAGCGTAGTGACGTGGAGTAAAGTGTAGTTGGGTGAAGTGTAGTGAAGTGTAGTGAAGGTCTTCGTAACAGGGTGTCTAACATTATTAGAAGATACATAGATCATATGAAGTTTGCTGCTTATATGGCTTTTTCGTTTACCACATTCTTTAATGATCTTTTGATTCCCTTTTTATCACTGTATATATGGTTGCATGTTTTGTATGCTCTTGTTTAATTTTGTAAAAAACGTATTTTTGTTGTTGTGTTTATGTATTCCTATTTTTACGTATGCTTTCTTCTGCATATTCTGTTTTCGTTGTGTTGTTCTATGTATTGTTTGTGCGTAAATGTGTACTGTACTGCTGCCATTGGGCGTCAACCCAATAGCGGTTAACAAATACAAGAAATATCAAATATCAAATTCGCCATAAACTACACAACTGCTGATCGTGCTAATGAAGGTTTTGGTGTCGACTGTACACTACACAGATGAGCAGTCTTCTTCTTATTATTATTTTTCTTCTTCTTCCTCCTCCTCTTCCTCCTTCTTCTTCTTCTTCTTCTTCTTCCTCTTCTTCTTCTTCTTCTTCCTCTTCTTCTTCTCCTCCTCCTCCTCCTTTTTCTTCTTCTTCTTCTTCCTCCTCTTCTTCTCCTCCTCCTCCTCCTTCTTCTTCTTCTTCTTCCTCTTCTTCTTCTCCTCCTCCTCCTCCTCCTCCTTTTTCTTCTTCCTCTTCTTCTTCTTCTTCTTCCTCGTCTTCTTCTCCTCCTCCTCCTCATCCTCCTCCTTCTTCTTCCTCTTCTTCTTCCTCTTCTTCTTCTTCGATGGCACTACAGCCCAATGCGCATCTTCGCCTCCTAAATGAGAATTCTCCCTGTCACCTCTGTTTTTTGATATCGATGAGTTGTGTTGTGACCCAGTGATTTTTAGGCTTTGATTTTCATAAAAAGAAAACTCAGATATAAATTGGAAATTATTACTTTTGAACAGTCCATGGGTCAGGACAAAACATTTTTCTACTTCAAAAAATCATCCATATGCCACGACAAAATTTCTAGGAGCGGCTTTTATCAAAGATTGGATGACTTACAGGTGCGTATATATATATATATATATATATATATATATCAGTAATTTTACTTCAAGACGTGTTGAAAACTTATTCTAAATGAATTCTTTTTACTGGGATTTTTTGGGGGCGAAAATACGAACGCGCCTTAATGGAATGGATATGGGATTTCGTGACAGGGTCTCTGCATTTAAGCTATGGCACCCGTCCTTTCGCCTGTCTGCCTACAAACAACATCTTCCATAATACTCGATCAATTAGAACGAAACTTCTTCGCTACAGATAAAATTATTTTGTCCAGGCATTTCGATGTTGTTAGACTTGTTCATTTAATACTTCATTCTGCTTTTTCGTGCCCGCACACTTCTAACGAAACTCGACATACGTTTCTTTAGGTATTAATGAAATACGAGCAGTGAATATAGATGTTTAGCCAGGAAAGGAAAACCTGTCATGTTCTGAGTTGTCAAGGAAAGGATCCTTGTCGCCGACTAAATGAGAAAACAATTCTGCCTCCCTAGGAGCCTTAATCCTGCCATCTGCTGGTAGAATCTCTTACTTCGTGAGTACGCCACATCGCCATATTCTGCCATCTGTAAGCGAATTTAAAACTAAACTATTATTTTCGTTTCCAACTGCCGGCGTCGTCAAGAGAACATATTATTAACAATGGAACGAACATTTGAGGAATAATATATGACATAGGACCCACGTAATGTGCCTCTTTCCTGATTCAGAATAGACATTAAAGAAACGGAGCCCTTTTAAGCAGGGCAAGCTGTGGCCATTAAGAAAAATTTAACATTCGAATTAATTAATGAAGAGTAAACTTAGAAATAATCTAAAAATTCCGTGCAACACCGATTTCAATTCCGCTGTTAATTACGTAATGTTTTATTTAATTGTCACTACACGTATGTGTAAGTATTACCTGTTATTCAGGTGGTTTACTTATTGATTTTAGGAGGTGAAGGGACATTTTGAAATACTGCACTCGTAAAGATCATATTAGGCCTGCCATAAATGTCGGTATGTATTTGTATTTGTGGCTAATTTTGGACAATTTTTTAACATTAGAATTGAAGTATAATTTCATACTGAGTGGGCTTAATGCTTAGATATCAAAGCATTCACGCGTTGTCCTTTCTACCGCAAAATTAATGAATGTATTTGACACGTCTTTCTACCTGAACTGATAACAAGCAATTACGGGAACACAGAAGAAATATTCCACACTACAATAATAGCTTTAATTGCGAAACAATTCACTAATATCTCAATTTATTTCTCAGAAAGACAACCGGATACAATTCAATTTATATTATTCTATTTTGGTTTCAGCAAGGATATTTAAGGAAGAATGTTGCCAGATTACTGACTCGCTATTTTAGAGTCTTTACATATTTTATGAATTTCTCGGTCGCAAATGAAAAAAGGCGTCATAAGGCATTACAAAAAAATAGTTACTGTGGGAAAATACCAAATAGTTGAGAAGGATATTAGTAAACCGATTTTATATGCAGGAAGTAATTAAGGGCTATATAAATTTCAGATATGCTTGTTAACGTGCAATTAAGAATAATGTTCTCCAGTCTTCTATCAAAAATATAGAGACTAAAGTACAAGAACTTAATATTTTCCTCCTGCTTTATTCTAGTGTGCAATTTTCTCTCTCACGTTAAGAAAAGTGTCTTGGTTTGGGGTGTTTCAGTAATGGCTGGTGAGGAGGAGGAGGAGGAGGAGTAGCAGGATGTTTGTATCTAATATGATAGAATTAAAGGGAAGCTGAAAAAATAAAGTGAGGGCTTCATAATTTAATTTACATAAAACATCATCAAGATATTTATCTCAGTATTTAATCTACTTGATGTACAAAACTTGTTTCACGTGTGCTCGAAACATGTAGAAGCATGAAATAAAACTTATTGTGAAACAAATTTTATGCATCAAGTTGGTTAATTACTGAGATAAATATACTAAGATGCACGGTCAGCAAAACTTAAAAAAAAAATCATCAAGATAATTACTTATGAGCTTGTGGTATACACTTCACATGCCTCACGTACAAAAGTGGCATTAAATCCATGCTGAATTTTAATCGGAATCACCGAATTTAAGTAGCCACACAAGATATGGAGATGCAAATTAGATTATTCTGGCCCAGGAATTATATTGAAATCTGACGAGATATTTAAGCGCAGTAATACAATTTCAGGTTTGTGCCAGGAAACGTCTTTTATTATATTCTTAAGAATAAACGCTACGCAATTAACACGTAAATTGTTAATAAAGTTTCTCTTAGGTTAAAGCAAAATTCCATGAATATAAACGACGTACTTAAATGCACACATGTTACACAAGACAGGATTCCGCATTAGGCTTTGTCATGTTTTACCAGTGAGAGGTCAGTATGCCTGAGGTAAGAAATGGAGAGATGGTTAGGTGAAAATTTTTTTTGGACATGACGAAAGTTGGCAAAGCTTCGAACGACATCCACCTCATGCAGTTTCTAAGCTCCCAACAATATTCAGTTCTTCGTAACTTTAAAACCGAACGCCTCTATACAATTACATTTTCGAGATTCATTTTGTCTCACAGCCTGTCGAAAAAAGGAATTTATATTCTGTTTGGTTTCATATCCTCTGTGGTTCAGAAAACTGACAGTTCAAATATGCGTTTTATATTTAAAAGAATGGCAGTGAGTATTTTGTTTTCTTTGAGGTCTAGAGGTAGCGTGCTGGCCTTTGGTACCCAAGTTCGCCGGTTCAAACCCGGCCGAAGCCTTCGGATTTTTAGGGCGAAAAAATCCTTAGCACGCCTTCCTTCGGAGGGGAAGTAAAGCCGTCGGTCCCATGTCGTAGATTTGCGGCATGTAAAAGATCCATAAATTTACGTGGAAGTCGGAATTTAGGCAAAATTACAAACCGGACATCTTTCTCGCCCACAGTTCCACCTTTCGCTACTAGGATCTCTCGCGTCGTTGAGGACGCAGAGGCACGTGGTGGCGAAAGTGGGAACATCTAAAGGCGGGGAAAAGCAATGGCAAACTATCCCCAAGAATTTACCTAGGATGCAGTGTGCCAAGAGCCATATCGGTTCCATAACCGGGCTCTGGTTCCTGCCGGAATACTAATGAATACTAATGAATGAATGAATACAAGATACTGCCTTTCACTTTCCTAAATATGCATTCAGCAGGAAAACTATCATTTAATAGGCGTAAGGTATTTGTATATTCACTTTATTATATATATTTCAGTCAACACAACTATATAATAAAAGCGTAGGTTAAAGCGACATGTTTCGACTTAAAAAGTCATCGTCAGGCTAAGCTAAGAACCATGAAGTTCTTTA
>Ga0131853_10011946_pt1 | contig 15889 bp, 10 predicted proteins | sample TergutLab28metaG_FD_92764 | JGI IMG/M metagenome (GOLD analysis project Ga0131853, IMG submission 92764) | Labiotermes labralis P1 segment gut microbial communities from Petit-Saut dam, French Guiana - Lab288 P1 (version 2) (version 2) | ecosystem: Host-associated > Arthropoda: Insects >...
TAGACGGTACTTTCAGACAGTAGACGGTACTTTTGAACAGTAGACGGTACTTTCGAACAGTAGACGGTACTTTAACAGATACCTGAATGTAAGACGATCATTTTCAGACGATTATCTCCAGTTTAACCCTTTAAAGACGAAGCGCAGACCGCTTTATTTAAAGACCCAGTCCGTACCGCGCTGTAAACACTTTTCATCTCGGTTATAAAATCCAATCAGTTTATGCTGTAAGTGTCACAAGTCGCTGTTTGTTCTCAGATAAATACAAAACATATAAATACAGTGTGGGCAGAGCGTACAGTTGTTGAATGTTAAACTGTTGGTGCATCACGTAATCGGTAGGCTTTAAAAGATTAATTGCGAAACTATTTTCCATTTGCTAGACTGGTAATTCGATATTGCTGAAGCGGAAGATTCGTGTCTTATTGGTTGTTACGCCGAGTAGCAGGGTTATTAATGACCGACATTTCGGCAGAACGTTGTGTCTTCATTTGGAAAATCTCTTTTTGCCCTTGGAGATGAAAGAAGTAGGGCCCAGTTGAAATGTGATGGCACGCGGTGACACATGGGAGGGGAAGTGAAGGGGAAACTAACGGATGGATTGGGTAGCCAGTACCCTTCACACGACCTCGGAACATGGTGTATCCAGCATTAGACTGCGTTTGAAATGTGATGGCACACGCACAGAAACCAGATTTCGTCTTTCGGCGAAACGGAAAGTCCCTTTAAATCGGCGGGGGCGTCAGTTCAGTCTACTACTGGCAGCCGAGGTTTGCGCATCAGCGGTAGTAATGCTGGATACACCATGTTCCGAGGTAGTGTGAAGGGTACTAGGTACCCACTCCATTCGCCAGTTTCCCCTTCACTTCCCCTCCCGTGCGTCACCGTGTGCCATCACGTTTCACCTGGACTTTACTACAGCTGATGCGCACAACTCGGCTGTCAGTAGTTGACTGAACTGACGCCCCCGCCGATTTAAATGGACTCGTCCGTTTCGCCGAAAGACGAAATCCGTTTTCTGCGCTTATGCCATCACATTTCAACTGGCCTCTGCATCAATCGGTGTAGTGAACAGGTTACAGGCTGACACAGCGAGTAACCGTGCAGATTTGCGGTAGGAGAAAGAGACTTTTCTTCAAAGTGTCTAAATTTGCTCTGAGACTTTCTCAGCATCCCATTCAATGGGTACCGTGGGGTCACATGGGATGTGGCGAGGAGTTGGTCCCCTGCTCATCTGCATCCAGGCTAAAAGTGTGTTTAGAACTATGATTTTACAGTTCCTTACGGCTTCATTGCATGCACAACAACGAATGTTTAACACATTTCAATTTCTGCCTTATATACAGTACCGGAGGTCCCCATGACAAAGAACAACCGGTTGATGTGCTTTGCGGAAGTAACTGCTGTGTGTTCTGAGAATGGAATGGCAAGCTTAAACACACTGTGTTGGCAAAATGCAGTGTTTCCAAACGATACGGAAAGTGGTACCTGGAGATACCACTCTCCAACAGTCATACATCATGCAGTATTACTGATGAAGCAAGGACTATTTTTTTTCTTGCGGAATGCAAAGCTTTGTGACGTAGCATGCAACAAGTGATCTATTAGCAATATAGGAAGAGTGTACCGAAGTGTATGACAGAGGTAATTTCGTGGTACGATGCTATCAAACCGCATGTCTACCAAAATTTGTTTCAGCAACTGTGTAACATACAGCATTAAACCATTCCCAGCAGTTTAACATGCATGGTCTCCGTACAGAGCCATCTAACAAGAAATGTTAAAATTATCTGTGGGGACACATTTGGACTAAATTTATTGTCAAGTCACGACACTGGCCATGTTTACACCAGTTCAGATCTTCAGGGCTGTTACGCAGCGTAGATTGGCAGCTAGTTACCGATGTTTCGGGACCGATAGGGTGTTCCGAAACGTCGGCAGGCAACAACCAATCTACGCTGCAGTCAGCATATAAATACCAATCTACACCACGGTCAGTTACCGATGTTTCGGGACCGATAGGATGTTCCGAAACGTCGGCAGGTAACAACCAATCTACGCTGCAGTCAGCATATAAATAGCAATCTACACCACGGTCAGTTACCGATGTTTCGGGACCGATAGGATGTTCCGAAACGTCGGCAGGTAACAACCAATCTACGCTGCAGTCAGCATATAAATACCAATCTAAACCACGGTCAGTTACCGACGTTTCTGGACCTATAGGTTGTCCCGAAATGTCGGTAGCTGACTACCAATCTACGCTGCAGTCAGCATATAAATACCAATCTAAACCACGGTCAGTTACCGACGTTTCGGGACCTATAGGTTGTCCCGAAATGTCGGTAGCTGACTACCAATCTACGCTGTTTAGATTTCATTAACATTACGGTGGAAGCCTGAACTCACGCATTTTGCCCCGTTCTTCTAGCAGCACGTTCTTGTGACGTCAGCTGGATGTCACTCGTGTGTATATGAACCCTCGGTCTCTGCGTCGAATGCGACGTGTTTTGTCCTCATTTTTTCTTATCATATGCAAAGCACCGCGTGCAAAGTAATATTGTACGTTGATTCTGTGAAGGACGCAAACAAAGTCACAGTCATCAACTCTGTCGCCAGCAACATCGACAGTACCGTCAGCCATATACCCATAACAAGTCATTTGGCAGTGTGCAAGGTGTGTGTCACCTGCTGAGGATAAAACGTACGGACTGCCATACACACGTAGACTGGTTTCAAATGCTGCCGCACTTTTACTTCCGGCGGCCCTGACTTCTTTTTCCTTTGGGCCCAGTTTTTATTGCCATTTTTTTGGCATGCTGTCTTTATTTAGTTTCTGCACATGCATCGAATCATTTCCGTCGGCAGTCGGGAGCTTTGTTTTTAAAGACAACAAGGAAGCACGATCTGTGTAGTTAATTTCTGATATTCTCGAGTCACTGTTTATGCAGTTTATTACAACTTGCCATCAACGCCACTTATATTTCCTGTTGGTTTCTTTGCAATGGGGACCGCGGTAGCACAGTGCTTAAGACACTGTGCTACAAATCGGAACGTCGCTAGTTCGATTCCAGATGGTGTCATTGGAATTTTCCATTGACATAATCCTTCCGATCGCACTATGGCCCTGGGGTCGACTCAGCTTCTAACAGAAATGAGTACCAGGAGTATTTCCTAGGGGTAAAGGCAACCGGTGCGTAAGGCTGACAACCTTACCACCATCCTGCGCCGTCGTCATGAAATCCGAGAACATTAACGTCCTGGAACCCTCTGGGCACCTCGGTCCTGTAATGGGGCCGATTTACTTTTTTATTTTTCTGCGCAATGCGTAACATTCGAGCGTTCATGACTATTTCTCCTTATACGAAGGTGAGCTGAAAAGGCTTGCCTCCAGATACATAATAAACGAAGGAAGGGAGTTACTGAATTAAAACAAAAAATGTACCTTCAACACTTTGAAAGGTGAGTTAAATCCCATCTGCCATCAGCTGGCATTATTAAGAGCTAACCATATTATCCACGTTAGCAGGATAAGAGTTAACCCTTATTTACAATTGCGCTTTATCGCTTTTCCACACAATCTCCCCCAACTGCAAGACACTGCTGCAATTTTCTAACAAGTTTTTGAAATTCGTCCTGTTGCACTGTCACACAAATTTTCTTCCCCCTCTTCTTCCTACTTAAACTGCCATGCCCAATGTCTCACTGTGCCTACCTCAACACATTACTCCTGTACGCTGCTCGCATTACTTACTTACTCCATGGTGCAGAGTCCTTGAGAAGCTAACCGGTTTGCAGCTAGTCAAGAAATTCCCCGCATTTCACGGAACCCGAAGGTCCATTACCGCACTCACAAGCGTCCGCCACCTGTCCCTATCCTGGGCCAGCCCAATCCAGTCCACATACCCACATCCCACCTCCTGGACATCCATTTTAATATTATCCACCCATCTACGCCTAGGTCTCCACAGTGGTCTCCTTCCCTCCGGTTTCCCCACCAAGACCCTATACCCCCCTCTCCTCACCCATACGCGCCACATGCCCAGCCCATCTCATTCTTCTTGATTTTATCACCCGCACAATATTAGGTGAGGAGTACAAATCATTTAGCTCCTCGTTTTGCAATCTCATCCATTCCCCCGTCACCTCTTCCCTCCTAGGTCCAAATATTCCCCTCAACACCATATTCTCAAACACCTTCAGTTTCCTTTCCTCCCGCAATGTCAACGACCAAGTTTCACACCCATACAAAACAACAGGCAAAATTATAGTTCTATATATCTTGATCTTTAAATTTTTGGATGGCAACCTGGAAGACAAAAGGTTCTGCGCCGAATGATAGCAAGCATTTTCTGACCTCAATCTGCTCTTAATTTCTTCCGGAATAGAATTTTGATTTGTTAAAGTTGTTCCCAAGTATTTAAACTCTCGCATAAGGCAACGAATGTCAATGGGAGGAAATTTTTTCCGCAAGCCAGAACCCAGTACGTTGTTTAAACCGCACGTTTCGCAGCCTTCCGTTTTGACCGGCACTGAACCGGAGTTAAGGATAGCTCTGGGTTCAACTTAGTGCATCGCGGAAGGGAGATATCACGTGACTGCATGGAACAGGTTTTATCCAGTAACTAACGTACAGTGTGTGTACTTGTCTAACACAACTATATTTATTGGTAGTATATAAAGTATTTTCTACGTAAGATACAACTACATGTTTCGGCACTTCTGACAGATACGAGATCTCGTGCCCACTTTTCCCCCTCCCTATCCCCTATAAACAGCCCATGTATGTTTTGTATGACTGCTTAATAAGTATTTCATGTACAACCTGAAGATGGCCATTATCAAGCGCCGAAACATGTAGCTGTACCTTATGTAGAAAATACTTTATATTCTACCAATAAATATAGTTGTGTTAGACGAGCACACAAACTGTACATTAGTTATTCCATAGAACACAACGGGGATGACGAACCTCATGAGGCTTTATCCAATTTTCATAAATCTAATAAAAAGTATCGCAAAAAATTGGTAAGATTGGTAAGATATCTTACCATCTTACCAATTTTCCAATGACGTAGAAATTAAATCAGCAAATTTTTTACAATTAATAGGTACTATTAAGAGAACTATTTTTAAGAAAGTGAGAAAGGAAACTATTTTGAAAATATACAACGCACTAGTTTTACCTACATTTTTATATGGGTCAGAAAACTGTACTCTAACAGCCTTACAAAGACAAAGAACTGAAGCGGCCGAAATGAAGTTACTGAGACCTCTGGCAGGTCACACCCTGTATGACTACAAAAAAAAATGACTACATACGCCGCGAACTGCAGATTACAGGCATACTAGACAAGATAGATGAATACAGACGGAACTGGCTTTCACGCTTGCAAAGAATGCCACAAAACCGAATCCCTTTGAAATCATACCACTACAGACCACAAGGAAGGAGAACAATTGGAAGACCGAAGAAGCGTTGGGGCGAGCAGCTGTAACTCTGGAGACGGAACGGATCACACGGTCCAATCCTTGATGTTTATGGTGATGATGATGAAGTATCACAGGAGAAGCAAAACTTTTGAACCCGCCTCGTATATATCGTCATCCTATCAATAGGTCACATGATATACGAAGTATTTGAAAAAGGAGGCGAATGCATGCCTATACAATTAAAAACTAAACACAGAGCACGACAAAAAGCAGGAAGTAATGATATAATTAGGTCTAAAGCAAAAAAAAACCCCTATATTTAAACAATAACTTGACACAGCTCTTTGGAAAGTTGAAGTATGCTAAAAGGAACCAGAATTATGACTGAATTAAGAGAATAACGAATTCTGGACGTGATAATTATTTACTTCCATACATAAGTAAGGACACAACTAAATCAAACATCATTCAAAGGTCATGCAGATTGCAAACACACATCAGAAACACTAACGAAGAATTGGTCACCTGAAGTGTCATGTAATCGAAGCTCTGGATGCGGTCAGTTTACAGACCACAGAATCATTACAGCAACTTTCGTTTAGCAGCCGAAAGTCTTGATTGCAGCCATTACAAGAATAGCTCCTTATTGCTTAAGCACTCTTAAAATACACTCCCACAATCGTTAAGACCTATCCTTATGGCTATTTTGCGTCATTCTAATAAAATAAAATAATTTGTGAAGAGAGAGAAAGAGTGGCAGAAGAAGAAGTACGATGTAAATCCTTGGGTAAAAGACGTTAAGAGATATAGGGCTTTGATGGTCCCCTAGCGCAGTGTTTCTCAACCTTTGTGAGACCGCTGCCCGGTACATTCTTTTTTTCATAAGACGAGGGCCCGGTCCCACCAGATTTACTCGTCAGTACATTTCCAATTTTTTTAAAGTTTATACATTAAACTAACATAAGTATTTATAATTAATTATAGCATAATCATAAAGAGTATTAGTACAGTTATGTGTACGGTGTGGCATGTTGACAAATATAAAATTAGATTTAAATTAGTTATCAATTCCAGGAAATCTCTCGCGGCCCAGTACCGGGTCGCGGCTCGGCGGTGGATAAACGCTGGCCTACAGAATATATAAACAAAACGCATTTTTTTAAGTTCATACATTAAACTAACATAAATATTAATAATTAATTATGACATAATCATAAAGAGTATTAGTACAGTTATGTGTACGGTGTGGCATGTTGGCAAATATAAAATTACATTTAAATTAGTTATCAATTCCAGGAGAATCTCTCGCGGTCCGGTGTAATTGATGCCAGGGCCCGGTACCGAGCCGAGGTCAGGCGGTTGAGAAACACTGCCCTAGGCGGCTCGCTCTTCTGTTGAAGACAAGTAGGAAATTAGATACAACGTTAGAAAATTGAGGAGCGAAGGTGACGGAATGTTTTCTGTCTCGGCTAAGAGGCGAAGGAAAAAAGACTGATCTGTTGCATATAGACTTTATTATTATTATTATTATTATTATTATTTACTGCAGTTGGGTTTTTACCCGCTGGCAGTGGTTATTTTACATGTAAACAAAACATGAAATTGGTTACTACTAGATTAAAGTCTGGAGGGCTACATGAGAAGCATATAGTGGCAACTTGGAATGTTGGGAACCATCTCAGCATTTGCTTATAGATTCAGGGAAACCAAGAAAAACTTGTTTCGAGATGGTCGGTCGCAGGACCTTCCGAGTACTGACTTCTAGCCAGCTGTTCGACATCTGAAGTAAAAACAGCAATACACACATAGTACAACAAATACACATAAGATGATAACAATACACACAAGACAACTACAACAATACACATAAGATAACTACAACAATACCCACGGCCAACCAACAACAATTACACACAAGACAACTTAAAACTAGCAACAATACACACGAGACAAATTAGAATTTTACAACATGTACAAAAGGTAAAACACCCACGGAAGAGGAAAAGCTGAACAGAATAAATCACATGGATCCCTGTAGTCAGGTGGGCAACGCCAAAACGAAAACAATTCCGTTTTATGGCACTTTACGTCATGTAGTTTGCCGCAGTTTCGGAGAGTTGCATTTCGAAGCTTTGGACCTGTCACAACGGCTTCAGTTTTCACAAGAAGGCAGTCATCATATCCACTAACGTAAACCTCACAGATCATGTGAGGATTACGTTGTGGTATGATGACACTGCCTGGACCATTCGGGCTCAGAATACGGTCCAGCAGCAGCAGCAGTGTCCATCGCAGACCAAAGTGATAATGCAGTTCAGAGCAACAACTACTGCTTCTTGTCACAATAGCATGCAACGTAAGTGCAGTATAGGGCGCAGCGCAAGGCTTCTGAATGTCAAGGAGAGTAATACATAAAATGATAGACCCAATTCTCCTAGCCCTGCGGGCTAAAGCGTAGTTCTGCGGTCGATCGCTTACTGGGATTGCGGGTTCGAATGGTTCTCTGTCTCTTGTGAGTACTGTGTGTTGTCAGATAGAGGTCTCTGCGACGGGTCGATCGCTTGTCCAGAGGAGTACTACCGTGTGTGTTATGTCTTGCCGAATTTGATATCGAAACCTCTACAAGTAAGAGGTCCTGCCCCTCTAGAGGGCTGTCGTGCCACGGTGATGGGGAGGGGGGGGGAGACATAAAATCTTAAACGTGACCAACATGTTTAATTGCCTTCGCATGAACGATGTCTTCCTTACTGTTAAGTCGATATACTGTTAGGTGCTGTTAAGAGCTGCCTAAGTGGTAGGCACAATAGTAAAGTGTTATTAATAGTATTGGGTTGTTCCCGTACAGGTAGGCGTCTCAATTGCTTGCTGACGTTGTTCCGACTTGCGTCAGTTCCTCCTGGCAAGTGACTGTTGTTTGTCCACATTTGTCCTGCTGCCTACATAACCCAGTCGCTGACAGAAGAAGACAGTCAGTGTACAGTACATGTAACAATGTGGCGCATTTTTGTAACCATTTTGCAGTGGACAAGCAATAAATATTACTTATTCTGAGTGTGTGTCTGTAGGTTTAGTTATCCGGCATGCAAAGCGCATGCGCCATATTATATTGTAATCTGTGGCCTGTCCGGCTTTACCAAATTTCTCCACGTTATCTCATAAACGGACAATTCTCGGGAGGGGGGGGAGGGGGGGAATATTTTTGAGGGTAAAATATGTTGATTTTATCTACAACTTTTGTCTAAAATATTCTCACTGTAAGAAGAATTGAGCGATATAATGCATAGGTTTTCATGTAAAATACCGTTATTTTCTCGGCCGATTTTCGCGAAATACTGAAATATCAGATTTCATGAAAATCCGTCCAGTGGGAGCCGAGCTGATCCATGCGCACGGACGGACAGACTTAGAGACATGACAAAGCTAGCACATGTTTTGTGAAATTTTACAATCGCGCCTATAAACCTAGACTAAACCCGATATCCGGGTTTCGCCGCGCCGGCTGTTGAAGCCGCGCTAAATCTTGGTGGACATCGCGGTTCAACTTTGAGATTACGGCTGCAGTTTCTACTGAAACGCCCTTCGGTCGCATTCAAAATACGTCACGGCTAGACACCCAAACCGAAGGACGAGTCTTTACCAAGACTACAATATGTGCAATGTTAGTGCACAGATTTAATGTTTGCCATCCCGAAGTGTTTAACACATACAACAATGTATCAGACAAACACAACAACACTTTATTATGTTTATTATTGTATTAGGGCAACATGTTTCGATTCTTATAGAATCATCTTCAGGCCCTTCTAAGATACAGATCCTTACTTAGCAGGGCCTTAGAAGGGTCTGAAGATGATTCTATAAGAATCGAAACATGTTGCCCTAATACAATAATAAACACAATAAAGTGTTGTTGTGTTTGACTGATACATCATTGTACATTTTTATTAGTGCACAGAATTCTCACCGGCGGTACTGTAGTTTCTTATGTTGGTCTGCGGCCTGTTTATCTGTTTATGATACTGAGTATCATCAGCTATCAGCAGGGTATCGATAACGACGAGAAACTGCGCACGTTTCAACTAATACGTCAGAACATTGGTCTACATGGAATTCAAAAAGGTAAACAAGAAAAGCTACTTAAGTATTTAAAAATTATACTTAGCCTGTCTTATCTCTATGGGCAAGTAACGTGTGGCTGCTAGCACTGAGAATTACTGCGGAGATGAGGCTCCTGGTAATAATTAGACACCCTACAACTGGGCAGAAAGGCGGGAGGTGGGATAAATTACAAATACGTGCGTCAAAACAAATCAAATAACGTCATCAGAAATGGGAAGAAAACTTTCTAAGAAGGCATCAAGTTACCTACAGGTAAAGGTAAAGGTAAAGGTGAAGTTCACCCCATAACAAGTCACGAAGCCCCAGAAGTGGAGCAGAGGTACAACTCTATTCTTTCTTTAACCTCGGCGCTAGATGGGGGTGGATGGTCAACGCCACGCCCCGGCCTCTACCTCCGGGGAAAGACCCGATACCCATTGTATAGGAGGCTGGGTGGGCCCCAGGGTCGGTCTGGACGGGCGGGGAAAATCTCGCCCCCTACCGGGATTCGATCCCCAGACCGTCCATCTCGTAGCCATCGTTATACCGACTGAACTAGAGCGGCCCTCACAAATTACCTACAACTATGTTAAACTAAAACCTACAGGACTACGAGACTAGGGACGTACGGCAAACGCTGCAAGGCAACTGAAGCAGGAACAGGTAGTATTGCCTGCATGGAGAATAGAGAACAGGGACAGTTGCAGCAGGCCTTACTGTGGGTCAGTTTGACTGAACATCTGGATGACCCAACAATTCTATTGCAAGTCCTTCATACCTAAACAGGAAGAATTTGCCCAACAAACTGATACCAGATAACAAAAACCAGACAGGCAGAAAGCAACGGCCTCCTATAACGCGTTATTTCTTTCCCTAATAATTCCTAAAACAACGGAAAAATTAGCACTAATGTAAGGAAAAACCGGCCCCGGGGGCCGCGCGGTCTAACCCGTGGGTCTGTGGCCTCTTGCTTGATGGGATTGTGGGTTCGAATCCCGCCGGGGCATGGATGTCTGTCTCTTGTGTGTTGTCAGATATTCTTCTCTGCGTCGGGCTGATCACTCGTCCAGAGGAGCCCTACCGAGTGTCTTTTCTCTATGCGTGATCGTGAAACTACGACAATGAGAAGACCCTGGCCCACTAGGGTTTGTCGCACCAAGGTAGGGGGGGGGGGACATGTAATGGCTGACAGTACTAAGCGACGTCGTCGTCGTCGTCTTCAGCCCTACGAAGCGCAGTTCGCCGGCGGACCTTGCAACTCTGCATCAGAGTCCCTCTGATGTTCGATACTTCTACGTCGTATCAACGAGGGAGGGGACCCGCACTGAAAACGCATCATGACACAGCCTTGAGCTGGCCGCCTGCAGACCGGATATCCGCTGTTGAAAACGATGAAAGATATCAGATGATTTAATTTCAGATCAGGAGTCTTATTTGCAGAGCCTGGTGGCTGTGTTGTGTAGTTAGCTTCACGTGGAAAGCACTGGTTTGAAACCCACTCATGGTTTTCAAGTGATACATTCCAGTTGTGTTGAAAATGCTATAATATAATATAATATTACACGATTTTTATATTTCATTAGATTATTTTAGGTTATAAATCCAGCTACATGTTTCGGCCCAACTGTAGGCCCCATAGCCACCCCGTCAATTTTACTCTATCTCTTTTTAATACATTTTTAATGTTTATTTTATAAATATACCACATTTTAATTTTAATCTGAAGATTTTATAAAACTTACCACAATTATTTTAACCAATCCTTGTAATACTAGATCTCGTAAATTGAAAGCATTATCAATTGCACACTCCACCTGTTCAAAGATCAGCCTGAAGATGGCCCTAAAATTGGGCCGAAACATGTAGCTGGAATTATAATTTAATAAAATATGAAGTTGTGTATAACCGTATTATATTATATATACTTATATTATATTTTACAGGTCCCAGTGGCCGCGCGGTCTAAGGCGTAGGGCTACAGCCGCTCGCCTGCTGAGATCGTGGGTTCGAATTCCACCAGGGGCATGAAATGTCTGTCTGTTGTGAGTGTTGTGTGTTGTCAGGTAGAGGTCTCTGCAACGAGCTGATCACGCGTCCAGAGGAGTCCTACCGACTGTGATGCGTCGTTGTGTGTGATCTAGAAACCTCAAGAATGAGGGGGCCATGGCGCGCGTTGGGCCGCAGCGCCACAGGAAAAAAAAACAACAAAATATTACATTTTAGCCCACTCATGTCAATTGGCGATTTTTGTTATTCTCGTGTACTGGTAAAGTACACTGAAATTGCAGTTCCCCTGTCGGTGTCTTAACAGTACCAACTCCACTGCACAGACGCCTTATAAAGGTAAAACATTTGCTCAAATAATCAAGAAATCTCCCCCACCCCCACCCACGCACCCCCATATGAAATCCAAAGGCACATTACCCTGTTCACAAAAGGCAAACAATGAAGTCTATCCGGAGCCAGCTGTATTCAGTCCACATCACACAAACGCATTTATTTTATCACCAATTTTAATATTATCTTTTCATTTTCGCTTTCGAATCCAACGTAACTCCCTTCTCTTCAAGTATCATGACTTAAATTTTTAAAATAAATGTCTCATTTCTCTCATGCGTGTTACACACCCCACCCATTTCAGTCTCTTTCATGTTATCTCCCCAAAAAAGATTTGTCGAATTGTAAAAATTACGAAGTTCCTCCCTGCAGCTTGTTAGATCTTCATCTAACATAAATTTAAATACTTTCCTCGGCATTTTTCATCCATTGTTCTCAATCTACGTTCGTTCCATTGAGTGAGATCAAGTAAAAAAAGGTAAAGTGATCCCGTTACAGGCCCAGTGTGGCCCAGAGGGTGGGTAGAGGTATAGCTCTACTCTTCCATGACCGCGGCACTAGAAGGGATGAGTGGTCAGCAGCACGCCCCGGCCGCACTTTACCCCCGGGAAAGACCCGGTACCCATTTTACAGGAGGCTGGGTGGGCCCCAGGACGGGCGGAAAATCTCGTCCCCACCGGGATTCGATCCCGGACCGTCCAGCCCGTAGTCAGCCGCTACACCGACTGAGCTACCCGGCCCACGGGTGAAATCAAGTACTACACCCATATTGAATAAAGGGTCCAGTCACAGAGAATGTTCATTTGAAAAGCGATCAAAGACGCCAGAGCAAGATTAAATTTACTTACATTTTCTTATATAATAAAACTTACCGTACGTTAGAGCAGGCGTTCGAAGTGACCTCCTTAATCTATCGAACAAACTTGATACCCGTTGAACAGATTATTATTAATATCTGAAGTTCTTGCCATAAATTACCGATAGTGCGCGCCTGCTAATTTCTTGAAGTTTGTGCAGTGTGTATGGACTGCTTTAGATGAGTTATTTCAAACTTCACCACCTGTAATAGTCACTAACAGTCACATGGGGGGTCAGATCGAGCGAACGAGCAGGCCACAAAGAACGACTAATTATTCGGTCCCTAAGAAGATTCCGTAAGTTGGGCGTGTGACCGGACGCTCTGTGGCCTGTTGCACAAACTTGCTGGAGAACAATGAACCCGTTGTGCCAAATTTCTTCAACAATTTGCTTATTTTGATTTCGAAGGAACTGAAACACTCGGAGAACTTATTACAAATTTACTGCGACAATCTTCATACAACTTCTTCCTTACATAGGTTTCCACAATGCAAATCCTCTGTATTAACCTTTTGGCGCCGGAATTATTTTTTTAATTTTAGCACACCATGTATATAAAATGTGAACCAAATAAGTTAGAATTATAAAACAAACTGCATTTTGAAGAGAAAAAAACGGACAGTATAGAACACGTTTAAAATATTCAGTACCTATATTTGTTGAATAAATATTTAAAATGCAACTTTAGAGGATAGCGATGCGGTACGACCACTATAGTTGACATTAGACGTCAAAAGGTTAATCTTTAAAGCTTACTGGTTACGTGATGCACCAACAGGTTTAACATTCAACAATTGTACGCTCTGCCCACACTCTACATATAAAGGTAAAGCCCTAGAGGGCCCCAGGAAGTTAAGGTGACAACGGCACAGGATGGTTGTAGGTTGTCTGCCTTACGCACCGGCCTCCTTTACCCCCAGGAGACACTGCTGATACTCATTTCTGTTAGAGGCTGAGTCGACCCCAGGGCCATCGGAAGTATTCTATGTCAATGAAAAATCCACTGACACCAGCTGGGATCGAACCAGCGACCTTCCGATATGTAGCACAGCACCTTAACCACTGTGCTACCGCGATCCCCACACTATTTATATGTTTCGTATTTATCTGAGAACAAACAGCGATTTGTGCCACTTACATCATAAACTGATTGGTTTTTATAACCGAGATGAAAAGTGTTTACAGCGCGGTACGGACTGGGTCTTTAAATATAGCGGTCTGCGCTTCGTCTTTAAAGGGTTAAACTGTACAGCATGCTCACAAACAAAAGAACTGTACCTTACATTGTGCGTCGCACGTCTGTTACAGACAGCGGATTAAACTAGACCTCGTTACTAAAATGTCTGATGAGGCAGTTTATCGTACACTGAACGACAGTACTGGCAGTGTGTGAGGCACGCAGCTGCTGTCAAAACTTGACGCTTATTATCGGCAAATTCTAGACAAGCATTTCAAATAATATTTAATAATCGCTTCACCAGGTGTCAAGTTTGTCTGAGGTTGAACGCTATTTCCAACACTTAAACTAAAACAAAGTAAGTTAGATTGTATATAATATATTCTATTTGTATCAGGAAATTTAAAACCGTCAAGCTTGCCGCGTTTCTGACTTCGGTTTTCATCAGAACTTTCTACACATTTTGATGTTTATGGAAGTAGACATGAAACTGAATAACAAAATAAATGATAATAACCCAACAGTGACAAGTATTCTCGGAAGAACAGTCCGTTTGGAAGACTCACAGTGTAGTCCTCTCTTTTAAACCTGTTTTGTGTCAATGAATTATTTTAGCGTACTTACCATACGACCGGTTGTTTTCCGGTCAGTATGGAAGAAGCACGCAGCTTTCACTGTTTGCACTGAGCTAGTCTTACACACCGGTTTGCACATTTCCACTGGATGTGCCTCCAGCACGTTCTTCATTCCTCACTGAACGGTTAGGTCACATGCCATTCATGTAAATAGCAGTGGTAACATCATGGAATCGTGTCACCATGCCGTGGACGAAAACTTAAAGGGGAAGTCTAATATTAAAACATGACAGACACACACGCGGCATTTAAGGCTCTCGCAGAGGTCCAAGTTAAAATTAATTAAAAGGCCTACTTGGAAGTGACACCAGGCGATTTGACGAATGTGAGCCAGCGTGAATCTGATGCCACCATCTTCAGGTCTGAAACTGCCTTTCCGTTCTTTGAAGTCAAGGAGGAATATTGGCTGTTCTTCACTTAACATGGCGGCTGAACATTCTTGTTAAATTCTGGTACAGATCATCAAAACTGTGGGGTAGACCGTCCAGGGGATCGAATCCCGGTGGAGGGCGGTATTTCCCGCTCCTGTCCAACCGGCTCTGGGGACCATCCAGCTTCCTTTAAAATGCGTAGTAGGTCTGTTTCTCGGGGGTTACGCAATCGGGGCATGGTGCTGACCACCCAACCCCATCTACTGCTGAGGTTAAAGAAAGAGTATAGCTATACCGCTACTTCACCTCTGGGTCTTCATGACGTGTTATAGAGTGAAATTAACCTTTACCGTTTACATATCCACCAAAATGCACAAGAATAGCGTTCCAGTTACAACAGCATGTGGACGACACAGGAAGTGAACATACTGACAGTGGTCCTTTAGACAAACGGACTGATAACAAAACAAGTCAGCGAGAGAGAGATAGAAAGAGAGACCGAACATCAGTTTTAAAGACAATTCTAAACAAGGTCCACACCCCACTCTATTACATTATACCTAATATTCATCGGCTATAAAAAGTTAAACACGCAGTATGCAACACATAGTAGAGTCCGGGTAGGCAAGAATGTGTCTGACAGGTTCCCTATTAGGAACGGTCTGAAACAAGGAGACGCTCTATCACCACTGCTTTTCAACTTTGCTTTAGAGTACGCCATTAGGAGGGTTCATGTAAACAGGGATGGCTTGAAACTAAATGGTACACATCAGCTTCTGGCTTATGCCGATGATGTTAAAATACTGGGAGGAGGTATACATACTTTAAAGGAAAACCCAGAAGCTTTAGAAGCTGCAACTAGGGAGACTGGACTGGAAGTAAGTGCTGATAAAACTAAGTACATGGTCATGTCTCGAGATCAGAATGCGGGACAAAATCACAGTGTGAGGATTGATAATAGTACCTTCGAGAGGGTGGAA